>VFQS010000844.1_pt1 | contig 30797 bp, 55 predicted proteins | sample 3512361 | NCBI WGS metagenome assembly VFQS01 (sample SAMN10412375, study PRJNA504923) | tailings metagenome | isolation source: Relicate 1 Philex TSF3 active mining | place: Philippines
AAATTGCGTAACTACCTACTCCACCAAAGTCACGAGAATCGGCGGTAGCGGCAGTACTTTGCGTCGTCCCATCATTAAAAAGAATATCAGTTCCCCGAACGGTTACCGCCATAGTAAACCTCCATTATAAATATAAAACATTATTTGTTCCTTAATAAACTGTAAAACCATCTGTAGGGTGCATAGACATTTTTAATGTGCCACTAAAACTTTTAAACTGTAATACCCCATCAGATTCTTCAATAATCCAATTAGTTGTAACTAATCTAGTGCTATTAGAAGAATTAATGGCATCACTTGCCGTAGCGGCATTTCCTGTAATATTAATACCCCAATTACCGCTTGCATCTGTACCGTCTCTTTTGGGTACGTCTAAGTTTGTTCTTGCGGCAGAGGCAGTACTAGCATTAGTACCACCTTTAGAAATAGGTACTACAGAGCTTAACGCATTAGGGTCTACTTGCCCTGAAGAATTTAAGTTATTAGCAAAATTTGCTAAATTACTTGCTTGTGTCATACATCACCTTTCAATCGTTTAACTTCTTGTTGTAGCTCTTCGATTTGAAATTGAAGTTCTAAAAACATATCTTTAATAGTTGGTTTCTTTTCAATTTCAATAGGTAAATCGTAACCTAATACACCAGCAGAACTTAATGAACCTACAGAAGCAGGGCCAGCAGATGTAAAAGAAGCGTATTGTGCTGGTTGTCCAGCAAAATCTAATACTCCAATTAACTGTGCATTATATGATAAATCACCAGAGCCAGGAATGCTATAGTCAGAGGTTGGTTTTAACAATACACCATTAAACCAAATTAAAGAAGAGTTTCTTTGGTAGGGCGTTGGGTATGTTACAATATTTGTACCAGAAAGTTTTTCAGTGTAGTTTTCTGTAAAGATTAAAGCATTAGCATTGTTTTTAACAAACTCAACTACTGTAAGAATACCACCTGTAGCAGGTGATTTTAATTCGTACCCACTACCGCCAGGTAAATAAGTGTAGTCAGTATCTACAATTAAAACCCCATTAATAAATAGTAATTCACTACCATCAACAGAAGTCCTTGGGATTATTGTTTGACCATTAGTTAATGTTATATAACTATAAGTAAACGGAACTTTATCGTTAGAAGTTACAGCGTCAATAAGTCTAATATAGTAAGCCATCATTGACTCACCACCTACACACGCTTGAGCTAACGTTAAGTCTGTAGAGGTTCTTGTATAGTCTATACCGTTTTGGAGTAAAATACCATTTTTAAAAAACAATACTTGATCTGGTTGTTCGTTAGAAAATGTAAATACAGACTGACCAGCAGCGGCATCAACCATACCTAAGCTAAAACGTACTTGGTCTAATGCCCCAGCCTTAACTAATCTACCAAACTGATCTACAACAATTTCTGCTGTTGTAGCTGGATCAAATGAAAAACCACCTGAATCAGCACCTTGACCATAAGGGTCTAAGTTGATATTGTACACACCAGTGGAAGTTTGAATATATCCAATTCTACCATCAGTAGGTGATGTTAAGTCAGTAACTACGGTACCTGATCTACTATATACATCAATGTAATTGTATGAATTACTTTGTGTAGTTACGTCATACCATCCGGTAGAGTCAGGCGCTCCAGTATTAGTATCAAAAGATACAATATTATTACCTACACTTCTAAACCAAAGCTTTCTTGTAGATTCTCCAAAGGTACCGGCTGCACTAAACCAAATAAAATCGTTTGGTGTAATATTATCATAAAGAATATCTGAGGCTAATAAGCCAAAATAGCTTTTACCTGCAGGTGTATTACTAATACCAGTGCCTGTAATGCTGTCAGCATATTTAACTAAAAGATATCTTGATGGGGAAATAATACTTAAAGGTAACTCGTTAATAATACCAATTTTATCTGTAACACTAAATGTTGTTACATCTAGGTTTACAAATGTATTGTCATTAAACAACAATAAACCAACAGGTTTGTTCTCATAAGGTACAAGATCAATACTTCTGCCACCATAGCACCTATAATATAACTCAAATGTTGTTCCAAAATTAAAAGGAGACCACTCATAGTCAGATGGTGTAGTTGAAGCTGTTAGTGTATCTGAAGTATATACACCATAGAATGTTTTATTTATAGAGCTAGTTGAAAAACCATCGCCAGCAGGACTGTCTGCGTACCTTACTGTTAAATACTTTTTGTACTCAGTAGTAAGTTTGTCTAAATCTAAAGACCTTACAGGAGCAAGAATCCAATTAGCATCATCTGGTTGTGTTTCGCCAACATAAAAACTTACTTGTCTATTACCTTGTTTAAGTACCCAAAGGTATTTATTTAAACCAAAACCATTTTCTACAGGAATCCAAGTATAGTCTGCAGGGTTTGTGGACTCGACTGCTTGTTGAGTATTATAGATACTAAAATAAAGTTTACCTGTAGATACGTCAGAAATATTTAAACCGGTATTGTCATCTGCGTATTTAATACTTAGGTATCTATAAAGAAAACCCAGGATATTATTGTTGCTATCGGTAATAATACCTGTATTTTCGTCTGCAACGATACCCTGAGCTTCTTGTAAAGCGTTAATACCTTGGTAAACATTGTAGAGATAAGAGTCTAAATCGATGTTACCTGTATAAGGTGGGATTAAAAACATTTTACCTCCGATCAGCGGGTCTTACATCAAACGCGTATGTTGGCATTCTCCAGTAGCCATTAGAAGAAATTTTAAAATTCATAACACGACCATTTACTCTGGGATCTACTTTGTAACCTTGAGCTTTAGCATCATTTGGTTTAAATACAAATAAATCTTCAGAAGTAAAGGTAACATCATCGGTATAATTGTTTTGACCTTTTACATACACATTAATACTAGTATTAATATCTTCAGGTACAGCATCAAAGATAGTGTATACAGAGCTAATTAATGAGCTACCAGTAGTATCACCTGTATTTAATTTTTTCTTTTCAATATAAGACTCATAATTAACTAGATTACTACCATTCCACATTACATAAGAATCATCAGTAACTAAAGTCTGATTAGTGTTGGTAGTCATATAAAGTACTTTATTACTATATTGCCATTGGTTAGCAATATTACTAGGACCATTAAACACCCATGTTACGTTAGATAATTGTCTTTTTGTCCATGTATTATTTTTATAATTAAAGATTAAAGACTCATTACAAACAGTAGAAGACCCTTTAGGATAATTAATCCAAATTTCTTTATAAAATGGATTCCTAACTACGTGTACTTTATTAATATAAGATCTATTTAAATTTCTAAAGAAATATCTTTTAATGCGAGCATCAGCAATAGAGTCAATCTTACCTGAGCCACTATGAACGTAAATATCATTTGTATCCACTACAAAATGGCTACCTTCAAATTCTACTACACAATCAGTATTTAAAATACCATATGAGTCAGAATAACCTGAAACTCTGGATTGACCTTGATTAATGGATAACATGCTAATACTATCAGAAGTATAAATAAACATATTACCTCTTAAAGGAGCCATATCTAAGACAGGTGAAGTAGAAGATAACTCAAACTCATCGGCTGTGTCCGTAGTTAAACCTGGCTGCCATGTTTGAGGAATACCGCCAGTAGGGGCTTGTACTGAAACCCTAATGGTTCCAGGTGCATAAGTTACTGTACCACCAGAAGTAATGGTTAAATTACCTGCAACTAACGAATAGTTTAATGATCTAATTACTTTAGCCGTAATTGTTAAACCTGCGGAGTAGTTCCAGTTAGGTAAGGGTTGAAGAGCATTACCAGCAGTAGCGCTACCATATAGACAATATAATGGTGTAGACTTACCATTGTTAAATACGATGGCGTACCCACCGTTAAAATAAGTAAACTGCCAATCACTGTTAGTGTATTGAGCAGCTCCGCTTGAAAACATACTGGATTGGTTACCCGCAGAATCTACTCTAATAAAGTTACCATCTTTAGCAAAGATATTATAACCTTGATCTGGTCTTCTCCAATGTACTCCGAAATCAGCAGGAATACTTAAGAGTCTACCAGTTGTTTCACCAGTAATTGTTTGTACTGAATCATCATAAAATCGTACATTAAGAACATCTGTAAAGGTGTTTAGTGGTACGATCATTGGAGGTGTATCCGTGTTTAAACCACCAGCACCTAATTGTTTTATCTGTTCTGCCATATACGATTCTCCATATTAAATTTTTTCTTTAATAAAGGCTTTAACTAATTGACCAACTATATCTGATCTTACGATATCGTCTACTGTAAACTCAACAATAGGGATTTCAATATTATGCTTGCGACAAATAGAAACAAATTTAAGAATATCTTTACCAGAATTAATATCCGATTGGGAGCTGTCACCCATTAAAACCATTTTAGAGTTTTCACCTAGCCGAGTTGTAATAGCTTTTAATTCTTCAATAGTAAGGTTTTGGCACTCATCAACTAGCACTAAAGAATTTTCAAATGATCTACCACGAATTGTTTCTAGTGGTTGCATTTGTAAAATATCTTTAGCTACAATATATTCATATTTAGTTTTACCAATTTGTTTTTCTAATACTGAAATCATTGGCATAAGCCAAGGAGTTAATTTTTCTTTGATGTCGCCAGGGAAAAACCCCAGAGATCGGCCAGTAGGTACATTACTACGAGTAAGGATAATAGTATCATATTTACCTGTCAAATATAGTTGTGCGATTTTACTTGCAGCACAATAAGTTTTCCCAACACCAGCAGCGCCTAGTGTAACTACGATTGGAAATTCTTCGATTGCCTCAAGTAATAATTGTTGATTGTTTGTTTTTGGTTGAATGTGAAATGAACGATCTTCTCTAGCGATACGTTCATTACGCTGCTTAATACTTCTTTTCATTCAAAACCTTTATTGGTTAATCTCTAATAGGTACCGCCTACAAGCTGTAAGCGATTCTCTTAATATCATTGCTTTGGTAGCTTCCCCGATAAGAAATTCTGCATCCTCTCTAAATAGTTGTTCTCCAGTGCTTCCTGTTCTTGTGCAGACATCGGAGCAATTGTTAGTTTCTTTGATGGTAATTCTTTCGGGACGGTTCCGCAAGCTACTAACGATAGCATCATGCTTAGAATTAATAGCTTTAATTTCATTTTCTTTATCCAGTTGTGTTAATACAAATTTCTTTTGCAAATCCTGATATTTAATTTCTTGATTTTTTAATTGATTAATATAAATATCTGTTTGCTTATTATAGGCGGTTTTATATCCATAATCATAAGATATATAACCAATAAATAAAACAAATACTATTTGTAAAATATATTTAACCATTGATGCACATCCTATATTCCTCTTGTCTACGTTTAGTTAGACCCGGTAACGGATTACCTTTGAATTTATCCCACTTCAAAATTTCTTTACATGCACCTTCATAATCATATTGTTTCAATTTCTTAACTAAAGTAGATTTACAAAAAGCACTTTCACCAATATTGTAGGTTAAAGATACATAAGCGCTATACTCGTAAGAGTGCATAGGGACATCAGCACATCTTTTAACAGCTTGCTCAAATTTGTTTGTATCATCTAATAATTTTATCAAAGCTCTTTCTACAGTGATTTTGTCACCAAGCTTTACGTTTTCAGTTGTTCCAAATCCAATAGTAGCTACATCACCTTTTACTGGTGTATAAGCTTCTGATCTAAAACCTTCGTGTACTGCAATACTTATTAGTGCAGAAGCAGAAAGAGAAAGGGAAGCTACCTTCATACGTTCAACCATGGTAGCCCCCTATAATTAAAACCCATAAGGTTTATCTTTGTTTTTAATATCTTTATAAATAGAATATAATTTATGACCAATCATTAAGATAGTATAAATTAAAGTAGCCCAGAGAAGGATCTCAGAGACTTGATAGCCTGCAACAGTGGCTATTGAAACGGTTACGGGTGCAGCTGCTTTAGTAGCCATGCTAACCCCCGTTTCGGTAGTGTGTTGTAGTGTCGATGACATGTTAATCCTTTATTTCCAACGTGGACCTTCTACCCATGTTACTAGAGAATGTCTAGTTCCAGAAGTAATAGGTGTTACCATATGTTCAAGATATGATGGGAAAACTAGGACAGAACCTTGCGGTTTAAAGTTAGGGTTATTTACGCCTTTGAAACAAAAGTCACCCCCTTCATAAGAAGATGGATCATCTAGTTGAATTACGATAGTAAGTTTACGATCAAAAGGTCTTTCATTAGACCAATCAATATCGTGATGCCAATCGTAGAAACCATTATTTTCGGCATGGTATTCCGTATATTGAATCTCAAAGGGTTGAATAATATCTACACCAAAAGCATTTCTATTAGCATCTACTGCATAATTTAAAAGAATTTGTTTAATATTATTATCGTAAACCCATCTAACTTTAGACCGTCTGACAGAGGAATCCTCTGCATTGTTAGCAAAGATTCCTCCGTCTACGGCAGGAAAAGATTCACAAATAGATTTGATCCATTCGCACTGTTCCTTAGATAAGGCACTTGTCCAAAGTTGCCATTGTTCTCTCATTATTTTCCTTCTAGAACTTTAATTCGTTCTTCTAGTTCAATTACTTTTTCAGCAAGTTTAATTACAGATACTAAGGCAGCGTTACCATAGTTAACTGTTAATTTACCATTTTGACCTGTCTTAACTACTTCAGATAAAATATCATTAAAAGATTGAGCAGATACACCTGCATCAATTTCTTCATTATCTATCCATTTAAAAACACCATATTTAGCTTTTACTAAACTATAAATATAGTCTTCTGGTAAAGGCTTCCAATTTGTTTTTAAACTTTCGTCGGAGGTTGCTTGAAAAGCTGCTGCGTATAAATAATCACTTGAGGGGTTACAGTAAATACCTGCAGTACCGTAAACACCTGTAGGACCTGAGCCCCATAACATTTGATAAGTGCTATCAGAGTCATTATTATAATTAATGTTTGCAGTAGGTCCTGTTGGTCCAGTAGGTCCTGTTGGGCCGGTAGCTCCAGTAGGGCCAGTAGGACCAGGTGACCCGGTAGGTCCAGTAGCACCTGTTGGTCCGGTAGGCCCTGGAGAACCAGTAGGACCCGTAGGTCCAGTAGGACCAGTAGGGCCAGTTGGAATACCAAAATCAAATACAGCAGCAGAGCTAGTACCTGAGTTACTTACTGTTGCAGATGATCCCGCTGCTAAAGTAGTTGTTGTACCTACAGTAATTGTAGCTGCAGAACCTGTAGGGCCAGTTGCACCTGTAGGTCCTACTAAAGCAGCATTAGCAATTGTAGCTTTCTTTAAAGTATTAGTAGATACGTCATAAATTAAGAGCTGATCAGTAGAATCTACTTGACCAGAAGTTAATTCTGTTTTACTAGTTATTACAGTTTCTTGAGTTTTATTTTCCCAAACACCTGATGTAGCATTGTAAATTAAAATATTATCATTAGCTAAGCTAGTAATAACTACATTATGTAGCTCATCTAACTCATAACCATTATCTACTTTAACATAAATAGAACCTACAGTAGCATGTACTCTTTCTACGTAACCAACAATAACACCATGATTAGGGGCAGTTGGCTTTACAGTAGTGTAAGCACCGGCTGTAGATGCCGATAAATAGATTAATGATCCAGCAGTTAAACCAGATGTATTTAAACCGTTTACAGTGCCAAGAATAGTAATAAAACCTTCTGCACCAACAGCAATAGGCTCGGTAACCATACCTAATGTACCGGCAGAAGTTGCTTCAGAATCTGCTTTAGCCAACTTTACAGCTACTCGGTTACCTTGGGAACCAGAAATGTAAACAATTTGGCCGTCTGTTAAAGCAACACCAGAATCATTATAAACTCGAGCTAATGTTTCTTGGCCTAGCTGTAGTGTAGAATTGCCGCCTTTAAGCGTTAATTGAGCTGTACCATTACCGTCATCCCAATTTAGTAAACCACCGGAGGTAGTACCAGTTAATTGTACACCAGTTAAAGTAGGTGTAGTGTTTGGTTGAACGGCGGTATCGGCTTTAGCACCTTGTGCTGCAGATGCTCCACCAACATCAGTGTAGGTTAAGGCAACCGCACCTGTGTAACCATTTACTGAGGATACCGCGTCTGTGTTATCGATCTGTTCCCAAGTAGTACCGTTGAAAATAATCCAGTCACCTGTTACCCAGTCAGTAATACCATCAATATTAGTATTACCTGCAACTGAAACTACATAATAGTGACCTTTAGACCCAGTACCAGACACAATGGTTGGGGTGTTTGTTGAAGCATTCCATGCTCCTTGATATGAAACACCACCTTTAATTGATGCAGGAATTTGAGCTAAGGGGACAGCACCACCTGCGTCTAGTGTTGCAACACCATTTGCTGAACCAGCATTCAATGTAGCAGCACTACCTAACCCTAAATTAGTTCTAGCTGTAGTTACATTATTTAAATCGGAAAGATTATTATTTGATTTTAATGCTGAAGCTAAAGTTGCAGCAGCATTTGCTTCACTTGTAGCTGCATTGGCAGCTGAGGTTGCAGCAGCAGAAGCACTATTAGCAGCAGAAGTTGCGCTAGAAGAAGCTGATGAAGCACTATTAGTTGCAGATGTTGCGCTATTAGCAGCTGAGGTTGCTGAGGTAGCAGATGCATTGGCACTTGAGGCAGAATTGCTTGCAGAAGTTGCAGCAGCAGAAGCGCTATTGGCAGCGTTTAATTCAGATGTATCAGCAGCAGCAGCACTTGCAGCAGCATTACTTTCTGAAGTAGCTGCATTATTTTCACTTGTGGCTGCATTATTTTCAGATAGTAAAGCAGCAGCCGCGCTTGTAGCTGCATTAGCTGCAGAAGTGCTAGCTTCAGAAGCCTTTGTAGTAGCCGTAGCCGCAGAAGTTGAAGCGGATGTTGCACTATTAGCAGCTGCAGCAGCACTTTCTGCGGAAAGATTTGAATAATTAACGGAATCGACTGAATCTAAGTTGTCGTATTCACCACCAGCAGAGATATTACCAGTTACACCTGGTTTTAATTCATATCCCATGACACCTCCTTAGATTAAACCGTTAGTATTAAAATTAATTTGTACGTTACCGCCAGAAGCTCTACGCCACTTTTCTTCTTTGTTAAGCGAGAATATATTTTCGTTAAACTTTTCTTTATAACGCTGTTCCATTTTATCGTCAAATAAATAGGCACCTAAGTTATATAAACCACCCCAAAGTAGTAGTCTTTCATTTTGATCTCTTAACCAATTTGATACTTCATTACCAGTATAATATTTTGTTGTAACAGGTGTTGCGTAATTTTCAGCTTCTGTTAATGTTGCAAAACATTTTGTTACAGAATCTTTTGTAGAGAAGTATAATGGAGTATCTGTATTAATACCAGTAAGAGTTAAGTAAGGCTGATTTTCGTCAGATAAACCAATAATGTAGTTAATAGGTGCCACATTATATAATGCGTTTAGAGCAGGTAAACGCTTGTAATAATGAATCTCTAGTTGGGCACCAACAGCTAATTGAGGGTGTACAAAGATTTTCCCATCTTGCCACATCCAGTTATATACAGAATATTTTTCACTGTATAGGTCAAAGAAAGTACGTTTATCTGTAATTTCATTAAATACTTTACTTACGTTACTTGGGAAAGTAGAGTAGGATGTGCCAGTATTAGGTTGAGCTACTGTTCTTAAATAAATAAATTGTGTTAGATCTTCGGGAATAGCAAATGAAGTATATGCGTTACCATATGGAAGACCCATACTGTTTTCGCCTACGTTGTCTTGGGCTGTAACAGTGTAGATAATTGTTTCCTCTAATGGAGGGATTCTAAGTAAGCGATAAGCTTCGTCAGCAGCATAAGTAAGGCAACTTTGGATTACGCTATCGGGGATAGTATTTACTTCAGGTTTATTACTCCAATCTCTTACTTTCGCCACAAGAGCGTCAAATCTAGGTGTTGCCATATTTAGTTCTCCTTATAGGGCTTTGATATTACTTGTTTTAAGTAATGGGTAATCAGTCTCAATAATTTGTTTTAGTCTTCTAAGGTTAGCAGGATGTTGCATAAATTCCGGGGAGTGAACATCAAGACCATACTTAGTTAAAATATCAATACATACAATATCAGGTAAAATTGCAAATGATCGATATTGACGACCACTGTGAGAGAATGTATCTAATTCTCTTTGTTGAGCAGCATATTCTTTATATGCCTCTACGTTTTGTTCTAATTCAAAATCCTTCTCATCAGCTTTTACTCTAAAGCTACGGGGATTATTATCTTGTGATAGGAAGTCCATGTGTCCTCTATATTAGTTAGATAGGGCCGCTACAAAAGCGCCGTCTACTGTAAAACAACCGTATGAGTATAGTGTCCCGCCTGTAGTGTAAGCAGGAATACCTGTTACTACTACTAGAGCACCAGCTGTTGCGTTTGCACCATCATAATATTTAACGCCTGTAATCTTACCGCGAACTACGTTAGGTGCTCTGTATTCAGAACCGCTATCTAGTGAGTCAGCAGATGTTGCAATGTTAACAACATAATTATCAGGAATATATTGACGGGTACCATCTGGAGCAGTAATTCTTAGAAATTCCATTGTATATCCTTCATTTAAAATAGGTCTGAGAAATGCCGTACTCTATGGCAATTAGCGCAGAGTAGTACGCATTTGTCTAATTCTTGTTTAGCCTTATCGGTAAGTGAGGCGGTATCTTGTAGAAAATGTGTAGGCTCTTTTTTAACTTTACCTGATCGAACCATTTTTGTAGACGGATCTTCATGGTGAAATTCAAAAGCGGCTTGATGAACAACTTGTAAACAATCATTACATTTACCACCTTTATATTGTATAGCTAATGCTTTAATATGTTTAGCGTTTTCTTTACGTAGCATAGATCTACAAGAATTGCAATGTGGTTGGTAATCATTTAATTTTCTATTACTTCTTTTAGTAAATAAATCAATGCTTAGTTCTTTGTTACAAGTTAAACAAATTTTAGTTTCCATAGTGTCCTCAAATAAAAATAGGGATAGGAATAATTCCTACCCCTATTAGGTACCAATTAGGCTAAGGCGATATTAAGCGCCAGATAGACCGAAGATAAGGCCCGCGCCCTTGGGATTGCGGCACTCTAGAGTACCCTCTTCAACGATCTGGCCGATGATAGAGTCACCAAGCTGACCGAGGTCAACTTCTTGTAGAGGACGTAGTGAAGCGTAGCTGAACCACATTGGGTCGTATAGCATAGCAGTGAAGTTAGCGTTGTTGTCTAGGCCAGATACGCTGGTATTAGAAATACCCATTACGTAGTTGGGAACAACCATGATGTCGCCGAAGTCAGACATGTAGATCTCGACGGACTGACGGAGCTTACCATCAGCGTCGATGTTACGACGAACGTTACCGTCACCAGCGTTAGAAGTGCTAGAGCCAGCGGACTGAGCCTTGGCGCTGAATACACGACGGTTAGCGGGAGATAGCATTAGCTTGGTAGCCTTACCACCGTTCTCATAGATAGCTTGCATTACGGTATCTACGTGTGATAGCTGTAGAGAAACCTTATCTGCGGAGGTTACAGTGGTGAATGTACCAGCAATACCGCCACCCATATTAGTGGGAGCAGTGTACTCAGCAGGAGTAGCTAGTACGTTTAGAGCTGTAGCAGGAGTTGTAGTATCAGCGGTGTAGTTAACCCATGCGTTGTAGCCACCGAAAGTACGGGTGCCAGAACCGTTGGCGCTGTTCCAACCGTTAACTAGGTCGAATTCAACGTCACGGCGTAGTTCAGTACCACGCTTCTTGAGCTGATAAGCGTATTCGTCAGCAACACCAGCTTGGTCAACAGCACGCTTGGTACCAGTTACGGTTACGGTCTTGCTGTTAATCTGGGTGTAGTTACCTAGACGAGTACGGAAGGGTTCTGCACCTTGAGCAGCGTTCTGAGTAGCGTAAGATACGCCTTCAGCAACAGCGCCAGAAGCAGGAGGAGTTAGTTCGTCTGTTTGCCATTCGTGGAAAACAGCGGTAGCTTTGGTTTTACCAATAGAGCTTAGGAAAGGGGTCTCATCGCGAGAGATCATTGAAATGAAATTCGCTAGGTCTTCTCTTTCGCCAGCATTTACGGAGTTACCAGTAGCGGTAGCGCTACGGGCAGCGGCCTTGGGACCGCCAGTACGGAAGCTATTTGCAGCCATGTTATATATTCCTTAATAGTAAGATTGAATTAAAGTTTCTTGCTTACCGAAGAGATACGCTTGAGAAAATCAAGCTCATCTTGTTTTGTACCAGCACCTGAAAGTACTTTAGCTCGGGTTTGAGATTCAGCATCACGTTGTTTCTGTGAAGCAGGAGTTCCCTTCTTAGAGGGTACCGACTTAACAGTAGGTAACGCTTTACGTTTCTCAGCACCTTTTTCTTTAGCAGTTTTTAGTTTACGATAATCATTAATGAATTTTACGATCGTAGGGTCATAAATGTTATCGAGCATTTGCTCAGGAATACCTTCTTTAAGAGCAAACTCACGGATACTCTTAGCAACTTTTTCAGAATAATCAGGAATTAAATCAACAATTTTGTCTTCATATTCTTTGAGTAATTCTTGTCGTTGCTGTTCTTGTTGAGCTTGGATCTTTTCTACAACAGCTTTGGTTTGCTCTTCGCGCTTATTTCGAGCTTTCCAATATTTCTCTTGTACAGCTTCCCGTTGTTCTTTAAGTTCCCGTGCGGTGTACGTATCACCTTCATCACGAGCCTTATCAATTTCTTGAGATAGCTTATGGTATTCTTTAGCAAGGTCTGTTTCTACAGCGGTAAGTTCTTCGTGAATCACTTGACCGAGAGTTACAATCTCTTGCAGTTTTTCAGTACGTTCTGTTTCTAGTTGTTTCTTCAGTTCGCCTAGTTCGCGCCCCTTTTGAGATAGATGCTTATCAGTAGAATAACCCTTACGGATTTCTTCTAAGGTAACGTACTCTGTTTTACCATCAATGGTTACAGGTACTTTATATTCCCAATCAATGTCTTCTTCTGAAGGTAGATCGCTAGTATCTTGGGTAGACGTATCATCCTCAACTTGCTCTTCCTCTTCGGATTCTTCTGATTCTTCTTCGTCATCTAGGTCGTTAGCAGGCTCCTCAGAGTTCTCTTGGGCTTCTTCTTCTTCCTCTGATTCGCCTGGACTTGGGACGTCTTCGTCTTCTTCTGGTAGAGATTCTTCGTTACCCAATCCAAGTAGCTTTGCAGCTGGTGAATTGCGGAGAATGTCATCAAGACTCTTTACTTCCAAGTCTGTACTATTGTACCCGTCATCGAAACTCTTGCTATCTACTTGAGACGCAGGAGTGTTGGTAGAGAGGTGATCAATATTAGTAATTGCCATAATCTTTTACCTATGTGTCCTATTATTGTGCCTTAGCAGCTTTAGCAGCTTCACGGGCTTGTTTCATTCTTTCAGCAAACTCTTGCTTACTTTCTACTGGCTCAATTAATTTTTGAGTTGCTTCAATAGCGCCTTGTAGGTTAACAAGGATTGGAGCATAGCGTTGAGCTAGACCAGTACCACCAGACTCGCCTGTACGAGCTAGTTCATTAATAACTTCTTCTCTTGAACGTACAAGAACGTCAAGTGCTTTTTCATATTTATTCATTAGTTTCCTCTGGCCCCTCTTGGGCTTGATCCTTATTTAGATATTTGATATTGTTACCAAATGTTTCAATTTGCATGAGTTTTTCTTTAACACTTCCTAATGCCATAGCAGTGTGATAAAGATATTCACGCTCTTTAGCGGCGTGTGGTTCTGTTTTTAGCCACGTAACAAAAAGATCAGAAAGAATTTGGCTATAAGCATTACCAAAGAATTCTTCTCTTTCACGGGTTGCAAACATACCTTGTGCTAGTGCTACTTGTGCATCTCTAAAAGGTTCAACTTTTAGTTCTCCAGTAGCATAATCCATTCGAGGCTTTATTCTCTTCTCAAAGCCGTTTCGATATTTATCCATTATTTATTTCTATAGTTATAGAACATGGGGCCATCACTAGGTAAACTAGGAGCGGGACACCCATATACAATTAATTACATTTGTGTTTGCTCAGGAGCAGCAGCTGGTCCTTGAACTTGTGGCATAGGTGCTCCACCTTGTGGGCGAGAAGCGTCAACACCAAGATCAGAGTTAATTACTGATTTAGCAATTTCAAGTAGCTTAGTAATATCTGGCTGTGGAGGTAATTCAACACCTTCTTTAGCAGCCTGGATATGTAGCTTAGCCCATTCCTGATAAGACTTATCAAGAGCAACCATAAGTTGTTTGGTGTTATCTTGAATAGCGTTCTTAGACTGAATATTAGTAAGATCAAGAGTAGCTTGTTGTTGCGCAAGTGTAAGCTTTTGGGCTTGTTCTTGTAGTTCTCTTTGTTTTTCTTCAGCTTTAATTTCAGCGTCACGAGACTTTTGAGCTTGATCTTTAAACTCGGGTTTAGTATAATCTACTAAGTAGTCTAAAGGATCTAGGTCAAGAGCTTCAAGAGTCTTACAAGCAATCTTTACAGCAGCCTCTGGGTTAACTGCACCACCAGCACCAGCTTGTTTTAAGGCTGGTAATAGTTGTTGCCCAACCATACTCATTTTCTTAACAATATTACTATTACTATTTTCACCAACATCTACGTCTACATATAGCAGTAGGTTAGACGGTAGCGTACCTGGATCAACTTCTTTAAACACATCGTTTTGATCGTAGTATTTAACTACCTTACCACGAAGCTTAGTACGCATTGTTTTATAAACACCTTCAATTAGGCGTTTAAATCCTGTCTCAGCAAATCTGCGAGCCATAAATTGAATACGTATTTGTGCAGCAGACATAGCACGCTGCATCTTTTCTTCGGAGTTACCTGATACGTATAGTGTATCATTTAAACCTTGGGCAGCTTTAGACAAGCCAGTAGCTTGTTCTTTGTGCATCTGAAGCATTTCTAGTAAAGGCACAGTACCAGTACTAATAGTGTCAGGAGTTAGAGCAGATACCGCAGTTTGAGGATTACCGTTTGTGGCAATAATCTGTTTAGGCTTCATGTTTTGAAGAGCACTAAAATCAACTACGTTTGGATCAGCTAGCTTAGGTGAATAATTTGTTAGATAAACGTTTTCTACAAAACCACGAAGAATGGCTGTAGTAGCCATTGTAGATGGGCGAATCATATCAGCAACAGATAAGCCAAAGAATTCGTGAGGAACTTCAAATGGGCATAGTGTAGCCAATGGGATTGAGTCACAATCTTCTTCGAGAAGGATTGTAGAACCTGCAATAATAAAGTGTTTTAGTTCTGCAATACCGTCACCGTCTCGGTCACAACGTAGCCAACACTCAATAACAGTAATCTGTCGGTTAGCTTCTGAAGGGAATAGCTCCCTTGAATTTCCCCCTAGCCAGTACTCTTCACCAACTAGACGCTTTCGAGCAGATTGCTCTTCGGTGTACTTGGTAGCCCAATCATAGCTACCGTCTCCAATTGCGTCCCAGTCGATATTCTCTGCAATATCAGGGAAAAACTTGCGGACCTCAGAACGGGTCATATCAATCTGGATACCTACGAAAGCAGCATCATCAAGTGAGTGTGCATCGCGGGTAATACGGAAACATTCGGGGTGTACGTTCTTAATCAGAATACGTGTTTTGTTATGCTTCCGCTTTAGACGAACATCTTTGTATACCATCTCATAGACAGCATTACCTTCTTCGTCTGTTGTTAATTCTTGTTCATACTTTAGTTCACCTACTACTTCTACATCTGAATCAGCAAGAAGAATATCTAGGTTATCTTGAGAAATACTTTCGTACTCTTCAAATGAGTAGTCAAAGTCCTCAATAAACTCCCAACGAACAATACTATTCTTCCATAATAGTGCTGACTTAACCCATGTATTAAGAATTTCCCATCCAGGATTTTGTTTAAAAATAGCATAGTTGACCAGGTCAGAAGCTACTTTAGCTTGGTGGAAATCAGTAGGAGTTTGACCAGCAGGAATAAATCGAGCTAGTTTATTATTATTGAACATTAGTTCAGCTAAGATTGCCGTATAACCTTCTACAGCTTCTACTGTATCAGAAGAAACAATCTGGGATACACCTTGTGGAGTAAGGTGGAATTGCGGCATCATGCCGTATTCATACGTAGCCTTCTGTCGCTCTCTTGCTAAGTCAGAAGAGTTTAAGAAGTCACCAACAGAGTTCATTACACCCTGTTCAATCATAGCTAGTAGTTCGTGATCACCTACAGGCTCACGGTATCTACTTGAGAAATTTACAATCTCGGTTGCTTTAGTCATTGTTAACCTTTCATGGTTTCAATCAGTCAATCAGGCTAACAATAGCCAGTATAAGTTCCACATATTTTTAGTCAGCTGCTAGTGGGCAACAGCTTAGGACACAAGGACTAAATTTAATTAATGTCCTCGGATCGGTAGCGTACGACCGCTTTTATCCCCGATCTTCTCTGAGGGATTAACCTGTTTGTTAGGTTTTTGTTGCTTCAAGAATTGTTTAATTTCTTGAGTTTGTTTTTTGTCATTATAAAATGCTGTCATTACCATTTAACCTTATCTGCCCAATACGCAGCAGACAATGGCCCCTTATCAATGTTCTTTTTATGGCGAGCTTTAAAAGCCTCTCTACGCTTACGATATTCTTCAGATTCACCTTCTTTCTTAGGTGAGCCTTGAGTACCTTGCTCTCCAAAACGAATTGTCTTTACGGTGTCACCCTGTTTAGCTACAACAATGTGGCTTTTGGTAGGGTGGTCTGGTGTACGTTTAGGTTTGTTGTACCCAGATACACCAGCTCTTTCTAATCTAGAATCTTTTTCTTTCATAACCATGTACTTTCTTGTTGCACAAATGAACCTATCTTTTGTGAGAAAGGTACATTGTTAGTTGTTAGCCTGTCACCATGAGTTCTGATTACTTCAAGAACAATAGCTAATGCAATTACTGTATCATCGTTATGACCAACAATAGCATTTGTCTTACCAGCATCGTCAGCTACATAGTTCATTAATTCACCAATAACAATCCGTGATGGAATCCAGATATCCTCTTGCTCAATAGCATTCTTTAAGAAACCAATAATAGCTGGTTTACTAGCTGAGGTAGTTCTCCAACCAATACGTGTACCCTCTTCTTTAGATACATTAGCCATCTTAGTTTGGTAGTACATGTTAACATAACCCATTTGAGTTAGTCTGTTAAGTGTAGCAATACCCATAGAATTAGACTCAACGGCAAGTAGGGCGTTATTGTAATACCGGCCCAAATAGAATAACAGATCGCCAAACTGTGAGGGATCAATAGTGTTATTACGATATACGGCACATACTTCCCTATTTTTATTCATCACGATTGCTGTGGAATAGTCTTTACCTACCCCTAAAGATACGTCAGCACCAATAGCAAAAGAGTCATCAAAGGTTGGATACTTGTAAATTTCGATTGAACCTTTTGGTTTGTCCTCCATCATAGAAGACTCAAAATTAAACTCCATACTCTTTAGTACTGGTTGAGGAATTAATTGAGAAAGCTTCTCAATGTTAAATACATTAGAGCCTGAAACAATAAAGGCCTCATCAGGAGTGGCTGGATACTCTTGTCGGAACTTATCTTCACCACCTTCAGCAATCTTTAGTCGTCTCCAGTATAATTGATCATTATCTAAGTTATATCGAGTAACTAATACTTCTTCTTGCTCAGTACGCTCAAAGTTCTCAGGAGCTTTCCTACGATACTCTGGCATGAGAAACCATGGTACGAAAATTGGAATATACTCGTTCTCTCCAGCTACAGCACCTTTCCATAGTCTGTGAAACTCATTACCTACACCGTTAGCAGTACTCTCTAGAATAACTTCAGTACCATCTGCTTGAGAAATACCTTGAAATAAACCAGCAAGGATCTTAGCATCATGAGTCCAGAATGCTACTTCAGAAAGGTGAGCAATAGTTGGTGTTGTACCTCGGCCCGCTTCCGGAGAACCGGCAGTATAAAGCCTGTAACCCGAATCATTATGCTCAAACATAATTTCCTTAGCATTCGACTTCTTGAAAGTAGGTCTAAACTCTTCAGACATATTCGAAATAGTATTTCGAGACATACTGAATAAAGCATCAGACGTAGCCGTGTCGTGCGCCATGACGACTGATTTGTTGTAAGCATTGAAGTAACTCTTCCAGAAAACCCTAGCTGTAGTAAAGGTACTTAAACCCATCTGTCGGGCTTTAAGAATAATCGCTCTTACTTTACCAGTCTCTTTTAACTGTTTCTCTAAGGCATCATTTACAATTCTTTGTGCTTCATTAAACACAAAAGGTTGAAACCCTTTAGAACTGTCTTTGGGTAGAATTTTAATTTGTTCTTTCGCGAATAACTCAAAGTTATCCTTATACTCGGCAAGCTTCTGTCGTTTCTTTAATTCGCGAAGCGCCTCAAGTTTTTGTTTGTTTGTGATAGTCATATTTATGTGTCCTTAAAGGTACAATAAACTCGTTTATGTTCGCAATAAAGGCGTTTATTATCCTATTAGGAACCGACTACTTAGTATTACTATTTGGGAATGTATACTTGGGTATACAGTTTTTGGAGAGGAATAGTTGGGGTATTTTTATTAGCGAGAAGGTACTTGGGGATACTTTATTTGGGTACCCCTACTTGTGTAGGAAGGGAGTTTTAGTTTGGGGATTGTAGTGTGGGTATGGGTCTTTGTGTGAGAAAGAAAGAATCAGGTTGTTGTTTGGGTTCGCCCCTTGCTGGTTTCGGTCCCCCTAGCTCTCGCTGCGGGTGTGTCCGCTCTCGGTCGGCTGCGCTTGGCGCGGTGCTGCTGGCTGTTCTCTGTTTGCGCTGCTTGGAGTCTGCTGTGTTTGATGCATTCTTGTTCTTCATCTTTGGTTCAGTTCTTGTTGGTAGTACAGCGCTTGGTTTAGTCTTTGGTTTATGGCCTCTGTACTACATCTCTGCACTGTCTGCTCTGGTTATCTACTTCCTCATCGCTCATCACAAGGAGATCTAAATGTACTACATCTACTCAAAGAAGTCTGGTCGTCTGTTGCTCAAGACAACGAACAAAGAAGAGCTTAAACAATATCTTCCTGATCTGGTTGATGTGCATTACGCCCATTAACAGCCTTCTGATAGGGTATTAGCAATAGTACTCTATCGGGGACGCTGTTGTCCTATTTGCCATTTTCAAGGAGAAATACCATGGCACAAGTCAAGTCTGCTTTCATGTCTGCTGGTTACGCTGTCAAGGGTGATACTGTCACTGCAGCATACACTCAAGACGCTTCTCGTCTTATGGCTCTGTACATTGATGCAGAGAATAAGTTCATCTATGCTGTTGACGACAAACAAGTCATCCGTAAGATGTCTATCACACGAGATGTAGAGTATGCCCGTAAGCAGTTCCGCATTGCAAAGAAACTTGTCGGTAAGATGGTTCGCTTCGGTGTAACCAGTGGTTGGAACAGCAATGTCTGGTTCAACGAAGTTATTGCTGCTGAGTAATCCCATTAACGATCATATTCAAGGAGAAACCAAATGATCAACCAACTCATCAAACACCTGTCTCACATTCCCGCTGAAGACATCGCAGAGTTCTTTGAAGAACGTGCTGGTGTACGCGAGTTCGATGGTGGATACCCGAGGGACGAAGCCGAGAGGTTAGCCTTCCAAGACACCATCGACTACTATTCTCTTGCCAACCACATCCTCAACACCACTTCTATCTGAAAGGAACCATCATGTCCAAGTACATTCTCCTCACACCTTTTGTCCCTGAATTCTTTGGAATTGAAACTTATGAAGAACTGTCTGAAGCTGTTGCCGAGTTTGGTTGTGGTCTATTGCTCAGTCACTTTCCCAATGGAGATACTTGTTACTTTGCTGTCTCTGCTACCAAAGACGCATTGATTAGTATGTGCGAGACTGTAGATCTTCCCGGTATTGTACTTGAGTACACTGCTGTGTATGATCAAGCAGAAATCCTCCTCTAAAAGTCAACGAGTGGTACCTGAAAGATCTACTGGATGGTACCACGAATTACTACAAGACAACATCAGAGAGCTTAGTACATGGTTATCTACCCGACTAGACTCTCTGTATCGTTACAGGCAACAAATAAAGGAACAAACAAATGGAAAAGACGTATCGAGGTAACACACCAGAGCTGTATGAGCTGTTTATTAGTGGTAAACAACTCCAATATCAACAAACACCATGGTCTGAATGGAGAGATATTCCTATTTGGAACAGTAAGCCTAATGATATCTACCGAGTAGGCAATTCAAGCTACATCTTCCGAGTAAAACCTAAAGATGTTATCACGAAAGTGTACATGCATTACAACCATATGGAAGAACTAGTCCAAGATGGTGCGTTTTACCTACGACAACCTGATAATATCATGTTTGACAATCCAAAAGGAATGAATAATCACCTAGAGTTTACATTCACCAACGGAAAACTTACCAAAGTGGAGATGAAAGATGCAACTAACTAAACACCGAGACCAATTTACCCTGACTATGTCTTCTGAAGACCTAGTATTCCTAGTAAATAACCTGGGTAGTGATCCTCAGACTACAGTTGATCAGGAAAAAGTCACAGAAGTACTCAAAGAATTAACCAAATTCCAACAGTTTGCTATTAGTTTTGAACAGTACATGCTTGAGCAGGAGGCTATTGCTGAAAGTCGTACTTCAATTATGACCTAAAGTGACAGAAATACCCACAAAATCGTCACCAAAAGACATATTCTTGCGAGATGTGCGGGAAATTGTTGTATTTGAGATGGTTTCTTGTGGGTGTACCAAAAGTTAAACACAAGCAATAAAGAATCACCATGCAAATCACCGTAGAAAATCCCAAACCTAAGTTCGAACCAGTAACTCTCACAGTAAAATTCGAGTCAGAATCCGAGCTAAAAGTATTCCAAAACCTTATGGGATGGGAGATAACAATTCCCAAAGTACTACTCGAAAAAGAATATATCGAGCCATACGAAGCTGAGATTATGGAAACAATGATGCGAAACATATTCACCAAACTAAGGAGAAAAGAATGAACCTACCCGAAAAACCCATCTATCCAACACAATTCCCCAAACAAAACCTCTCAAAAGAACCAACCAAAGAACCCCACACCTGCCCATACCGAGAAGAACTGTTCAGTGATGAAGACACTCTCTGCAACTGTTCTCCGTATGATACTCACCAATGTGCAATGGACGTCTAAAATGAAATACATAATCAACATCGTTGAAATTGAAAAGCTTCCTGAAGACCATTTCAAACGTGAAAGCTGGCCACATGAAGGTTTGTTCCTAGTTAAAAGTGAAGGCTATGTATACCATGTATACAGATACGGTGTTAACTTTATCAGTGATGGTGAAGTATTTACTCGTACTAAATACGAAGAAATAAAAACCGTACCTGAAGAACTATTCCTCAAGTCACTCGCTGCTATTAATGGAAAGGTACTGTAAATGAAATCCTCTATTGTCCTCAAACAAAAAGTATTTACACCTATCACTATAGATATTACTTTCGAAAGTCAAAATGAATTTGAAATATTCCTTAAAACAATGAGTCGTAACATGCAAATACCAAACTACCTCTATGATAGCCACACACTAGACTATAATCAAAAAATAACTCTAGGAGGTATGATGGATAAAATCCACGATACACTCGTAAAAACAAAAGACCTTTAAAATCAACAACTTATTTAGTCGGTACCTAATAGAAATTTTCTATCTCCAGTAGCTAATTATTAAGAGAATATAATATAAGTATCTTTAATATAAGTACCTATAATAACAGTACCTATAATACAAGTAACTTAGTTATATTCTCTTTTAATTTAAAGAACATATAACCAAGAGGACCAATAATGTCATCAAGTAACAGTAATCCAAAGAAACATATAGCTACTACATCTGCTAAAGAGATCTATGAAGATCTTATCAAAAGAATAAAAGATCAAATCAAGAAAGAGACTTCTGTAGTATATGATCCAAGCACAGGTATTCAAAAGACTTTCTTACGTGGTAAACTATTAGGTGTAAAGAAATTTATTCCTGATCAATACAGAGATAAAGGTGATAAAGATGATAGTGTATCGTTGTGAGTCTAATAAACCTATGGATTGTAAGCATGATCAGCCATACACTAAACGTAAGTCCTGGGGTAAACTACCATGCCCAGAAGAAGATGGTTTATATCATATATGGACTTATGAAGTTTGTGGTTGTTCTAGTCTTAAACAATTCCATAAATGGTGGCCTAAAGGAGAATGGGTTACTAAACGACCTGAAAACATGTACTTAATCTTCGACGTACCTGATAAATATGTTCGTAAAGGTAATACCCAAGTAGTGTTTAAAAGAAGAAAAGGTAAAATTATAGGTGCCTTAACTAAAGATCACAAACGAGTATTCTTCGATGAATCATTCACTTACAGCGATTATAAAAGACAAAAGAGGAAACGTACTGGCAATTGGTAAAAACAGTTATACAAAAACTCATCCATACCAAGCTAAATGTGCTAAAGAAGTAGGTTTGCCTGAAAAGATTTACCTGCATGCTGAGATTGATGCTATACTTCGATGTAGTGATCTATCTAAAGCACATTCTATTCATATCTTTCGTCAAGGAAAATCAGGAAAATGGCTACTAGCAAAACCGTGTCCAGCGTGTCAAACAGCAATAAACAAGACTCCAATAAAGAAAGTGTATCATACTTAGTGTTTGGTACATCTGAAAATGGTAATCTAGACACTGATTATTATATGGTAATCAATAAACCAATGTCACTAGCCGAAATCGTAGATAAAGTCTATGATGAATGGGATGATTATGAGATTGAAAAACTAAGAATTCTACCTATGAAAATGTCCCAAATTAAGAGAATCAAACAAACTCTAGAGCTTGTATAAACAAACAATTGGAGTTAGTATAATGTATCTAGTAGCCGATATCGCAGCTAACATAGCATTAGGTAACACACCTGAAGAAGCTGTAAATAACTACCTTGATGACTGGAACGAATACGATGTATCGTTACTAGAAATCTACCAGCTTACTAGCCTAAAGGCAAAAGCAGTGTGTAAAGTAACTATTACAGGTAGTCCACTTACAACAGCCGGTACCTAATAGAGAACAAATAAAAAGGGAACACTTAAGTTCCCTGTTTTATTACTTCAGGCCTTCTTCTTTAAGAATCTTCTGAAGTTCTTCATCTGTTAGGTCTTCTACTCGACTGATATTTGTTTGTTCTAACCGAGCTAACTTAGGCATCTCGAATTCAGCAATCTCTTTTGCATATCGAGCTGCATCTTCAAAGTTATCTTGATTTAGAGCATGCATCATTGACATTTTAAGTACGTCAATAGCCTTAATATCAACTTGTGAAAGGACTTTCTTAACAGCCTCAGCACTACATTGAAACTCTTCAGTCAGCACTCGAATAGCTTCAGTATTGCGCTTTCGAGATTCAACAGAGTTCTTTTGAAGTTCTCTAGCCATCTCTGGTGAAGTAATCATTCTCAAATTCTTAATTGAGTTTGGATGTACCTTCACATATTTCTTATTTAACATAAATTCTCCTAGTAGTATTTCTATTAGGAACCGTCTCTTTCTCAATCCAAAAGGAAAATCAAATGTCTACTCAAGCTAACAACAACGAAGTTCGTAACGTAATCCTCTCTAACGTTGACCTATACTGGGCCAAACTAAACCCTGAAAAACCTGTCGAACCTTTCGGTACACTCCAATGGGAACTAACTGTACAAGCCGACAAAAAGCGTTCTAAAGAACTCGAACAATACGGTAAAATCAAAGATGGCTTTGAAAAAGGTACCGTAGCTATCGGTCTTAAAAAGAAAGCTCTTAAGAAAGATGGTAGTGCCGCAGCACCTGTTCGCGTTGTTGATGCATCCAAACAACCTCTTGACCCAAAACTCATCGGTAATGGTTCTAAAGGTAACGTAATCCTTATGCTCAAAGATTACGAAATTAAAGCACCAAACGGTAAAGTAACCAAGTCTGGTACCACCGTTACACTCACCGCTGTCCAAGTAACTGATCTGGTTAAATACGTACCCAAGAACAGTAACTTTGTTGACTTCGATGAAGTTGAAGGCTCTTCTGAAGTTTCTGACGAAGAAATTCCCTTCTAAATAATATAAACAAGACCTGTCCCTAATAAGGATAGGTCTTTTTATTCCATGTATAAAACAGAATTCGTACATAAATTCACAGTAAACGACATTGTATACTGCAAAAATGCAGACAATACCGTACATAGGGGATACGTGACATGTGTTAAAATAAACTTTTATGGAGATTGGACTGACATTACATATTCTGTAAACTACGGTTCAAAACAAGATAACTTCGATAGCAAACGTGTATTCGCAACAGCTGAAGAAGCATTTAAATGATCGGTATCATCTGCATCATAATTGTTTATTACATCTGGTATAAAGTGAGCTTCAAATGAACAAACAAATCGTACTAAACGCACTAAAAGAAACGCTAAAAGATCTCGAATGGAAACTGTACTACGATAAAGCCGAAGCAGCATACCTATGGGATATTTGCGATAAATCTAAACCTATCCAAACAGCATCAGCATACGAATACTACAAACAATACAAAAACCGTATCCGTAGTACACAAGCTAAACTAAAAGCTATCCGTGAAACCATCCGTCAAGTAAAGAAAATCAAATGAGCGACCGTAAACTAGCCACAATCCGTGCTATTTCTCAACTAAAGCCAATCAAAGGTGCTGACTTAATCGAAGTTGCTGTAATCGATGGTTGGGAAGTTGTTATTAAAAAGGGTGAATTTAATGTAGGTGATCTATGCGTTTACTTCGAAATTGACTCTTGGATTCCTACTGAGCTAGCGCCATTCCTATCTAAAAGTAAAGAACCTCGCGTATATCGTGGTGTTAAAGGTGAAAGACTAAAGACTATTAAACTTAAAGGTCAAATTAGTCAAGGATTAGTGTTACCCCGAGAATCAGTGCTCACACACGATTTTGAAAACCCAACAGAAGGTACTGATGTAACTGAATACTTAAACATCCTAAAATGGGAACCTGAAATCCCTGCACAATTAGCCGGTAAACTAGAAGGTAATTTCCCATCGTATATTCCTAAAACTGACCAAGAGCGTATTCAAAATTATATTCGTAATATGCCTCTTGCAGTAAATCAATGGGAAGTTACTGAAAAGCTTGATGGCTCTTCAATGACCGTATATCGAGCGCGTGATATTGCTAAGATGGATGGTGGTCATCGAATGGGTGTATGTAGCCGTAACTATGAACTCAAACTTGAAGATACCTCAAATGCCTTCGTAAGTACTGCCTTAGAACTACAACTTTTCGATAAACTTCATGCTTATAACTTAAATGTAGCTCTTCAAGGTGAATTAATTGGCCCCGGTATTCAAAAGAATCCTTATGAACTCTCAGAACTCGAATACTACATCTACGATATTTTCGATATCGATAAGCAACGGTACTATCTCCCTGCAGAACGACAATCCTTATGCGAAAGTCTTGATCTCAAACACGTACCTGTATTCGCTAATTATGAAACTGATTCAAGAACTACAGTATCAGAACTACTCACCTTCGCTGAAGGGCAGTCTAAGCTTAACTCTCGTACACAACGTGAAGGATTAGTGTTTAAAAATGTAATTAACAATGAGTCATTTAAAGCAATCTCTAACGCATGGCTACTGAAAAATGATTAAAGCAATCTTTATTACATTACTTTGTATTGCCTCTTTTATTGTTATAATTCAACTATTTAAGAAACCTAAAATCCATGTCTGATGTAGAAAAATTCTGGTTTGCACTACAAAAGTTTAGCTTTCCTAACTGGAAACCTTGGAATCAACTAAATCCTATGGAACAAATGCAAGTAGTACAAGGCATTAATATGATTCTTGGAGTAACAGCATGAGAACACATTATCTAGAAGTACCATATAAAAATAGCGAAGTAGAAGTTGAATTTGACTACTATAAAGGTTGGGCAGGTAGTCGTGAAGAACCACCTGAACCTGAAGATATTGAAATTACTAAAGTGATGTATAGAGGTACTGATGTAACTGATATTGTAGATTTAGATTCAATTCAAGATACATTAACTGATCTAATCCATGAGCTACAAAGACAAAAAGAATATGACGAAAATTAAAGACGTAACAGACTATTTTGTTTTTATCAAACAAGGTTATGACCGACAATATTATTGTGTAGCCGGTCGTGAAATTAACCTTCAAGATGCAGTTTGTTTTCTAACTAACCAAGAGGCAGTGTCATATGCAAAAGATAAAAGTAAAACGCTCAATGAATCCCGAGGTACTAGCCAAGGGTAAACAAGCTCTTGAACAATGGCGTAAAGAAAAAGCTTATGCTGAAAAGAAAGGTGGTAAGTTTCTTGAAGCATGGAAAGAAGAACAAGCTTTAAAGAAAGCTCAAAAGAAAACTACACCTATGCAAGCAATCAAAAACTTTTGTAATGATTGTGTAGCTACCCGTACAGATATTACTAACTGTACAGCTCGTCAATGCGCCCTTTGGATTTATAGGCCGTATCAAAATGACAAAGAGTGACTATATTAGTATGCTGCTATTTGGTAGGCGTCCTTTTAAGCAATTATCAGAAGCAGCTATTATCTTTTATCATTGTCAAATTCCACCATTACCAGCTAAAATTTATATAGATAGGTTAGAACAAAGGTTAATTGAAAATGATTGAACATATTATTGTAGGAGCAACAGGCGTAGGATACCTTATTGTAGGTATTCTACAAGGTCTTAAAGGTGAAACTGCTAATAGTATTGTCTGGACAGGATATGCTATTGGTCAAGTTGGTTTATGGTTGAATCTAAAATGAAACTATACGAACTACCCCGTAATACATACTTTACTATTGAAGATGACCCTTCTCAGGAAGTGTTTCTCTTCGATCATATTGATGGTATGTACTCTGTATGCTATCGTGGTGATGATATGGTACATTTAGCTGCATGGACTGATGTACAAATTGTACGTCCCATCAAGACATATGCTGGAGGTATTCCCAACTATGTGCCATCATCCATTTGAAAGAGCGATAGGTTTTGTAATGCGCTTTTACAATATATCCCGACAAGATTGTATCAATTACTATTGGGATGAGGTAGAAGCTACTCAAAGACTTACTGAAAAAGATATAGTATGAACCAATACTACGTTGTGTCTTCTTTTAAAAACTTCTATGTATATGCTAACAATGAAGCAGAAGCTTATTATGAAGCTGAGGCCTATCTAGGCTATACACCAGAGTTTCTTGAAGTATTTCTTGATGAAGAGTTTGTATGACAAGACAAGAACTATATAATGAATACATGATGCACAGCACTAAATATTGCTGTTATTGTGGATGTGAACAAGTTCGTTTCGGTTGTTGCGGAGAAAATCATTTCGAAACATTTGCTGAAATGAGTAAAGAAGATCAAGAAAACTTTATTGATAATGATGATCGCCTACAAACTGTTTCGTAAACGTAAAGATGGTTCTTACGGGCCTCTATTTATTAACCGTAAACAAAAAGTTTATCCTGGAGTAACATATCAAGCTGAAGAACATCGCACAAAAGGTTTTGCTTTTAGACCTGGATGGCATGCATGTGCAGAACCTACTGCACCACATCTATCTAAGAAAGATCGCGTATGGTGTAAAGTAGTTATTACGGATTATACTGAACATCAACGTCCTGCAAGTCAAGGTGGCTTGTGGTATACTGCTAATACTTTAAAAGTGATTGAGGAAATTAATGTATAAACCTTTCCCAGTAAGAACCGTGTATCTCGCTGGCCCTATGGAGCATGTATCTAAAGAGGATGCTACTGGTTGGAGAGATAAAGCAAAAGAGATTCTTGAGTCTATGGATGTAGTAACATTAGATCCTACTCGAAGGATCCACAACTTTGATAAGCGATATATGAAGCGTATCTTTGAGTTAGATCTTCGAGATATCCAGGAGTCAGATATCATCCTAGCTAATCTTGATAATCCAACTGTAGCTAAACATGGTACAGCAATGGAAGTGTTTTATGCTGCTTATGTGCTACGTAAGCCTGTAGTAGCTTTCAAAGCTGATGCTTCAACTGTTCACCCTTTCTTTGAATCTCTTGTAACCGAATGGCGGTCTACTGTAGACAAAGCCTGTGATACAATCCTTAGTGAGTACCTATAATGCCTTATATCAAACCAGAAGAACGTGATACATTAGTAGTACAATACAATAACACTATGGATCTTGGAAGCATGTTTCCGGATAACCCTGGTGAACTAAACTATGTTATTACTATGCTAATTAAGAATTACTTTGATTATAAACCCTGCTATCAAAGTATCAACGATGTAGTCGGTGCCTTAGAGGGTGCTAAGCTAGAGTTTTATAGGCGAGTAGCTGCAACTTATGAGGATCTTAAAATCAAAGAGAATGGAGATGTTTATTAATGGCATTACCTAAATACATTGATGAGTATACAGTACCTAAATCAGAACCTCGAACAGAAGGAAAGCAATGGAATCCTGATATTGATTACTCTCAATATAAATCATTTAACCAAGAACAAAAGAAAGACTTCTACGATCTTATGACACCACACTGGTCTAACCAAATGGCTAAACAATATAATAAAGACATGGGAGAAAATAAAACAGACGCTATTAACCCTGCACACTATAAAGGTATTGTAGGTAACTACCAGTACATTGAATGTATGGAGTTTATCCTTGGCTTTGAGGGTCTTAAGGCTCATCTTATTGGTCAAATCTACAAGTACATGATGCGTCTAGGTAAGAAAGACTCCGAGCAACAAGAGCTGGGTAAAGTTATTTGGTACTCACGGTGCCTAGCTATCCTACTACGTGAAGGTACTATCATTGGTAAACTTAAAGAACTTGAATGAGACTGGTACGTATCGATAAACAAGAGATACGAGTATATGAGGGGCGTAAGCTCCTTGTAGCCTTTGAAAATCAACCATTAACTAAGGAAGAAATAGAATATGTCCGAACAGACAACTACCAAAGTAAAACCTGAAGTACACTATAAAGGTCCACTACGTATCTGTGAATGGTGGAATCGTGCTGACGATGATCCAATCGATTATGTAGCTCACCTAGAATTGGTATTAGACCATCCACGACTAGGAGTATGTCCAAATGTACGTACCTCTGTTGTCGTAGTATGGCCTGATTCTGCAGGTAACTTTGAAACACGTAATACCCGTTACGTTCGTGTGTATACTAAAGAAAATATTAATGGAACTAATCAAGACAGTTAAACGATGGGTGTCAGGATCTGAAAAAATTTTTGATATCTATTCTTGTGTGGTGTCTGAGGTAGAAGCTTATACTTCAGATACAGGTAAGTCTATGATCCGTATTAAGATCGGTGATTTTACTTATAGTGGTTTACATAACAAATGGGTGTATGATTTCTTGTGTGAAAATGAAGGATCAGAGTCTTTTGTTGTGATGTGGCGAGCGCCTAAGGGTTCACCTATGGTTGCTTACGTTAAAGATATTTGGAAGGACCATCTTGAAGGTAAAGAAACAGGTGTTGTGCCGAAAGAAACTGAAGCCTACAGCAACAGCGGTGAGTCATTTGTTTATCTTTGGATCAACAAAGACGACTACAGAATGTACATTGGAAAGCACAAGGGAACAGCAGATGATGGATATGTCGCGTCAAGTGAGTCGTTCCTTGAAGAGTACAACGAAAATCCTCAACGATTCTTCAGAACAATCTTAGCGTACGGTACTGACGCTGAAATGCATGAACTAGAAACTCAACTGTTGATCACTCTTAAAGCTAAACGTAGTCATCTGTACTACAACATGAACAACAACCTTTCTGGAAATTAAAATGGCTAAAGATTACAACTTCACTACACGAATTGGTACTCAGAACTATGACATTGGTATTGACCCTAAGTCATTGTATGGTTATTTTGAACACAACGAATTAGGTGATGAGTCTGGTGGTGGACTTTGGTTTGATAAAAACTTTCAACTAATTGACTATGATGGGGTATTTTTTCTACCATCTGAAGTTAAAAATGTGTTGATTCAATTTGGTATGATTAGTAAAGAAACAGCTGATGACTTCTAACTTCCGACCAATGCTTCTTCCTAGGGAAACACCTGACCTAGATAAGCTTGAATATCCTATCATTGCTTCTGCTAAACTAGATGGTATTCGATGTCTTATTAAAGACGGTGTAGCCTTATCACGTACCCTTAAACCTATTCCTAATAAGTCTATCCAAGCATGGGCTAAAAAGAATGCTAATAAGTTAGAGGGTATGGATGGTGAACTAATTGTAGGTGATCCAGCCTCTAGTACAGTCTATCGAGATACTAACTCTTTTGTTATGTCTCACGATAAAGAAGGTGAGTTCTGGTATTATCAGTTTGACTACTGGGATACCCCTCACTCACCATTTTATTATCGTATTGAATCTACTAATGAAGCTGAAAACGTAATTCACTTAGGCTATAAAACAGTACATAACAAAGAAGAACTACTTAAGTACGAAGAGCTAGTACTCAATGTAGGTTATGAAGGGTTAATCTTACGTAACCCAAACGGTAAGTACAAGTATGGTCGATGCACTCTTAAAGAAAACAATTCATTTAAACTGAAACGTTTTGAAGACG
>VFQS010000846.1_pt1 | contig 30744 bp, 25 predicted proteins | sample 3512361 | NCBI WGS metagenome assembly VFQS01 (sample SAMN10412375, study PRJNA504923) | tailings metagenome | isolation source: Relicate 1 Philex TSF3 active mining | place: Philippines
TTCATGGCCAGCAGGATGTGATTGGGCATCACGGCCTCGCGGCCAAGTAGGTCGTCAATGTCCAGTTCGCGCAGGTCGGAGATGCTGACTTTGCCCTGCGCCAAATCGGTGACGCTGGGCAGGGTGCGCACGGCGACTTTTGCTATGCGAATCTGCCCCAGGATCTCGTTGCGACGACGACGTGAAAGACTGGGCATGGCCAGCAGCACGTCGCTGATGTTGAGCGTGACGGCCAGGTTGTCCAAATCAGCTGGGTTGTAGATGGGTTGGCCGTTGAGCACATGGCCGTGCAGGCGGTCGTCGTCGTCCAGGAAGCCTGCCACCTGCATTTTGTGACTATTGGCCATGGCCGCCGCCAACTGGCGCCCTGTATTGCCCGCACCGTAGATCAGCACTTTGGGGCGCGAGGCATGTTTGAGAATGCCCAGGTACTGATCACCCAGCCAAACTCGGGCAAGTGCGCGCGATGCACCCACAAACAGCAATAGCAAAATGGGCTGAATGATACCGACGGTGCGCGGGACGCCAGCAACACCAATGGCAGTGAAGACGGACGCATAAAGCAAGCCGTAAATGCCTACGGCACGAGCCACCGCCAGCAACGCTGGCCAACCGCTGTAGCGGAAGATAGCGCGGTACAGGCCCGACACCACAAAAATGGGTAGCGCGATACCTACTGATGCAGCCACCGCCCACAAAGCGGTGCCAGACAAAGCGATAAACTCCCCCAGCCGCAGATAAAAAGCCAACCACACCGTCAGGACGCAGAGGCCCAGATCGACTGACAAAGCGACGAATCGCTTTGCTGCTCGCGGCAGGGCAAGGATGGGGACGGCCAGTTTAAACAGCGACTGTTTCATATCGCGCAGACCCAAACCGTAATACCGGTGCCCCCGGAAGACAGATCATCCATTTGAAGCCTCACGCAAGACACTCGCAACAACCTGACAAGTTTTTACAATTTCCGCTGAGGTCAAGGTTGGATGAACTAGGAACATGAGGCTGGTTTCACCTAATTCACGGGCAACAGGCAGCCGCTGGGCTGGGCACCAGCCCGTGCCTTCAAAAGCCTTTTCCAGATACACCTCGGAACAGCCGCCCTGATAGCAGGGCACACCTTGCCCGTTGATGGCTTCGATGATGCGGTCGCGGCTCCAGGCAGGGGCTAGGATGTGCGGGCGCACGTAGGCGTAGAACTTGTACTGGCCGTGCACACAGCCAATCGAACAGGGCTGTGCGCCACCCGGGCCGCAACCCCCACCACACCCGATGCAGCCCAACTGCGGCAGGCGCACTGGTCCGCCTTCACCAGCGAAGGGTTGCAGTGCCGCTGCCAGCACTGCCGCGTTGGCCTGTCGCCGCGCCGACCATTCGGCCATGCGGTGCAACTGGATTCGCCCGATGACCGCCTGCATTTCCAGCATGCGCCAGTTGGTGCCAAAGCTTTCATGCAACCAACGAAAACCAGGCAGGTGCTGCCGTTCGTACACGGCCTGGTAGCTCTTGCCGTGGTCCTTGTACGCCCACATGGCACGCCACAGGGATTCGTCGTTGGTGGTGACCATACCACCTTCACCGCCCGTGGTCATGATCTTGTCCTGGCAAAAGCTCCAGGCGCCGACATCGCCAATGCTGCCAACCGCACGGCCCTTGTAGCGCGCTCCGTGGGCCTGCGCACAATCCTCGATCACTTTCAGGCCATGCTGGCGCGCCAGGTCCATGATCGGGTCCATATCGCAGGGCCAGCCTGCCAGGTGCACACAGATCACGGCCCGGGTGCGCGGCGTCAACACGCGCGCGATGGTGGCAGCGGACAGGTTGCCGCTATCGGCATCGACGTCGGCAAACACCGGAATCGCACCGGCGTTGACCACGCAGGAAACGCTGGCGATGAAAGTGCGCGGGGTGACCACCACCTCGTCACCCGGGCCGATCCCCAGGCCCTTGAGGGCCAAGTCCAGCGCCAGGGTGCCGTTGGACAGGGCGATGGCATGGCGCGTGCCGCACCAGGCGGCGAACTCACGCTCGAACTCGCGACATTCGTTGCCGGTCCAGTAATTGACCTTATTGGACAGCAGCACCTGCTGCACGGCCCGAGCCTCCTCTTCGGTATAGCTGGGCCAGGGGGAGAAAGGGGTGTTCAGCATGATCTGAATGACTCTGCGCTCATGTTTTGCCCGCGCCCATGGGCATGGCGGGATTGCCGACGACCGTGAGCCCGTCGGGCACGGCCTGCACCACCACAGCACCAGCGCCCACCATGACGCGCTCACCAAGGATCATGCCCTGCTTCACGGCAGCCCCCACGCCCACCCAGCTGCCGTGTCCGACCTGGACGTTGCCTGAAAGGTGCGCACCCGGGCAAATGTGCACGGCGTCGCCGAGACGGCAGTCGTGATCTACGGTGGCACCGGTGTTGATGATGCCGGCCTGGCCCACGACGGCGTCAATGTTGACCACCGCGCCCGCCATCACCACCGTGCCGAGACCCAGCACAGCATGACGGCTCACCACGGCGGACGGGTGCACCACCGTCACTAGAAGTGCGCCCGCGGCCTGCAGGGATTGGTGCTTGGCCCAGCGCACATCGCAATCACCGATGGAAACGATCACGCCCTGGAATTCCTGAAGCCGCTTCAGCAGCGCTGCACTGTCGCCTGTCACGGGCCAGGGGCCGTTGCTCTGGCACTGCGGCCAGGCGTCGTCGAAGAATTCGACCTCGTCCCAATCGCCGGCCAGGGCCGCATCGGCGACCACCTTGCCGTGGCCGCTGGCGCCGAGCAGGGCCAGACGCTTCACGGCTTGTTCCCCGTGAAGCGGGGCATGGTGGCCTCACCCTGCGCGCTGATGCCCTCGCGCACGATGACCTTGCGCACCGTGAGCCAGAGGATGCGCAGATCCAGCCCGACCGATCGGTGGTCGACATACCAGACGTCAAGCTTGAAGCGCTCTTCCCAACTGAGGGCGTTGCGGCCATTCACCTGCGCCCAGCCGGTGATGCCTGGCCGCACCTCATGACGGCGCGCCTGCTCGGGGGAGTACAGCGGCAGGTACTCCATCAGCAGGGGCCGCGGGCCCACCAAGCTCATTTCGCCGCGCAACACGTTCCACAACTCAGGCAACTCATCCAGACTGCTGGCCCGCAAAAAGCGGCCTAAGGCGGTCAGGCGCTGGGCATCCGGCAACAGCTCGCCGTCCGCGCCACATTCGTCCGTCATGGTGCGGAACTTGACCATCATGAAAGGCCGCCCGTGCTGGCCGGGACGGATCTGGCGGAAAAGCACCGGGCTGCCAAGCTTGCGGCGCACCAGGACCCACAACAGCAGCAGGGGCAGGGCAAGGACCAGCAGAAGCCCGAACGACAGCAGCAGGTCAAAAAGGCGCTTCATCGCACCGCCCCTTCGTCCGCCGGACCGAACAAGATGGCCAAGTAGTTCTTGGCGAGCGTCTCGTAGCGGCGATGCGCCAGGATCCATTCGCGGCCACGCCTGCCGATTGCCTCGCGCTGTGCGGTATCCATGGCTGCATAACGCTGGACCTCACGGCGCAGCGCGTCGATGTCGCCGGCCGGCACATAAGTGCCGCAATCGGCCTCGTTGATCATCGAGGGGTAACCGGTGTACGAGGCCACCACGGGCTTGCCGGCCAGCATGTAGTCGATCACCTTGTTCAGGGACTGGCCGTATTTCCAGACCGTGGAGACATGCACGGAGAAGTACAGCAGGTCGCAGTGCGACAGCACGGACTGCACCATCTGCTTGGGCACGCGCGGCGCGAAGGTGAGGTTGCTGACGTGCGCGTACTTGCGCTGGTAGTGCGCGCGCAGGTCGCCTTCGCCGACGACGAGGAAGTGGACCTTGGGGTCGTCCTTCATGGCCTCGGCGCAGTCGAGCATGGTGTCCAGCGCATTGGTAATGCCTATGGTGCCGGCATGCGCCACGATGAACTTTTCCCCTGGGATGTACTTTCCAACGTAGTCGGCCGGCAGTGCCTCCCCCGGGCCCAGGGCCGTTTCGTCGACGGCCATAGGGATGCAGTGGGTGGTCTTGGGCCGCCCCAGCACACCAGCCACGTGCTCACCGAGGTTGGGCATTGTTCCCACGATGGCATCCGCGTACCGGTAACCCAGCTTCTCGATGAAGCCCAGGCCCAGCACCAGCGGATTCCAGCGGCTGAAGCCACCCTCCTCCGTAATGGTCAGCGGCCAGATGTCGCGGATTTCGAGCACCAGGCGGCACTTGTAGCGTCGCCGGACCAGGAAACCGTTGAGGATGGTGAGCAAAGACAGGCTGGATACGATCACCACGTCGGGAGCCGGCAATTTTTCCTTGGGCAGCCGCCAGAGCCGCCATTCGAAGTCCAGCCAGCTCAGGATGCGCCGCAGCGACTTGGCCACCGTGTACTTCATGGTCCGCACCCAGCACAGCTGCATGCCGTTGACCTGCTGGAAGAGATAGGGAGCCTCCAGCACGGGCACCTCGGTGAGCTGGTTCGAGTCCGAGGTGACGATCACGCTCCGATAGCCCATGCGCGCGAACTCGCGCATGATGAGGTAGCCGCGCCCGCCCGCGCCGACCTTGGCCGGCGGCGCCACGTATTTGGAAACGTACCATATGCAGGGTTTCACGGGCGGCTCAATACATTTTGGGAATGGCGTTCACGACCTTGATGGCTTCCTTGAAATCCACGCCCACGGCGTCCAGGTACCACTTGATGTTGGGGTAGCGCGGTGCGTTTTCCTCCTCCACCAACTCCAGTGCCTCGGCACGCGTCAGATCGCCCTCGCGAATCTGGTTGCTGCGGAAGGTGTCGTGCTCGGTAAAGCCCGCTACCGTGTAGTAAACGTAGTTGTAGAAGGCGGCCGTGCCGTCGCCAATGCGCCAGGTAGTCTTGGTATCAGGCGCTTTCTCCCAGTCGTACCGGGCCAGCGTCTCATCGATCTGCTTCTCGTCCCAGCGCCAATAGTCGAAGATATGGTGGTAGTCCATCTTCTTTGTGAAGCTGCGGTAGTACTCGCCTGACAACGTGTCCCACAGGGAGCTGTTGAAGTAACCCGGGCTCTGCAGCATGGCCCTCAGGCGCAGGAATTGGTAGCGCAGCTGCTTCATCGCGCCATGCGAATAAACACGCTCCTCTTCGAAATCAGGCGGCACGCCCAGGAATCCGGCCTTGAAGTGGGTTACCTCCAGCGGATTAATGCCCCACAGATTCAGGCTGATGCCGGTCTGCTTCTTGATGGTTTCGATGTGCCGAAAGAAATGCTTGTCGCCAGCCGTCAGGATACTGATCATGCCCAGATGCGGCGACTTGAGCCAGGCCCGTAAGTTTTTGGCAATGTTCTCGCGCTTTTTGGCGATGTCATCGGCAACGATGATGTTTTCGACGCCCAGCTCGGCACTCATGCGGCTGATGTTGCGCCGCCCAAGATCGGTCACCATCCCCCAGTCGTAGGTGTAGGTGATGGGTTTCATCTGCAGTTCCTTGACGATCAGGTGCAGGCCATAGCAGCTGTCACGCCCACCGGAGAAGGGCACCAGGCAGTCGTCGCCGTGGGTACGGCGGTAGGACTCGACCAGCTTGAACAACTCCTCCTTGGGCCGCGGTTTGTTGCGCGGCTTATAGTGCCGGCAGTAGTTGCAGACGCCGTCGGCATCGAAGCTGATGAAGGGCATGGTCTCGGTCAGCAAGCACTTGGTGCAGCGGCGACCTTCGTATTTGCGATAACCGAGTAGCGTCTCTTCTTCTGCCGCCCCCGACAGAGACAAAGCTGGGATCAGGTCGTTCCTGCGCTCCTTGCGGTCCGAGATATCCAATTCAGCCGTCGAAACCGGAATGTCAACGAACACAGCGTCGCGGACCTGCGTGATTTCCTCGCAGCCGATGACTGTCAGAGGATTGCCCTCCGAGGCAAAGAACGTTGTTGCTCCCTTGCGCCCGACATATAGACTGCCATTGTTAGAGAACAGACAAAGCTTGCCCAGACGGGGCAGAATGAGCGCGCAGGCCACGACACCGCGGCACAAGCCCAAGATGCGCGCCGGCAGTTGCTCAAGGGCGCCGCCCGACTCCAGGTGCGCGGCGGCGATGCCCGCGATGATTTCGGTGTCGATCTGCAAGGCCCGCGTCTTGCCGATCTCCGGCCAGATAGCCTCGTCATTGACGACGATGCCGTTGTGCAGCACGGCCACGCCCTCGCGCACTACGGGCTGGTTGTCGCCCAGGCCGTTGGTGATCAGCCGGCTGTGCCCCAGCACGAGGTGACTGGCCTGTGGCCGAACTTCCTTGAGCAGGCGAGTGATCGGATAGTCGGCTCGGTAGATCTGAAAGGCGCCGTTGAGGAAGGTCACCAAGCCGCTAGAGTCCCGCCCCCGCTGCTGGGCATGCTTGACCAGCACATTCAGCCCATCTGCAAGCACCGACGAGGAGGAAACGACGCCAAAAATTCCGCACATTTTTTAAAATTACCCTGAAATTGAAATAGTCACGCCACGCTCATCAAGACAGAAGCCGATCATAAAATTCGATCAGCTTGGCCTCCTCTCGGGCCCAGTTGTATCGGGACAGGACGGCCTGCCGGCCGTTCATGCCCATATTCTCAGCTTCGTCCCGGTGGCTCACCAGATGGTCGATGGCCGAGGCGATGGCGGCGGGATCCATGGGATCCACGCACAGGCCGCATTGGCTCTCCTGGATGATCGTCCTCCACAAATCGAAGTCCGAAGCAATGACCGGGATGCCCGCGGACATGTACTCGAACATCTTGATCGGCAGCGCGTCTAGGTAGTTGGACACCGGGTGCAGCGTGACCACGCCCGCCACGGATCGCCCCAGCACTTCGCGCACGCCCGGGCGGCCCCGGACGCCCAGAGCGTTGACTTTGTCCCAACCCGGGTACGTGCGGACCTCGGCCTCGACCTGCATCTCGACAAAACCGCCCACCAGGTTTAGTCGCGCCGTCGTGCGCGTGGACTCCATCGCGCGCACCAGCTCTTTCACGCCGCGAATCTGTGCAATGCTTCCGACATAGCAGACTTCGTCGGCTTTGTGGCTCCAGGGCACCTCGCTATCAAGCTCGCCAATCATCGGGAAGTTATTTATGTCGACCGAGCGCGGGTTGATTGCCAGGAACTTGTCGCGAATGTAAGGTGTCGCCGTCACCACGCCGTCAAGGCGCTTGCAGACGTGGCGCTCGAAATGGGCGAAGCCCCAAGACAGGACGCGCCGCACCCAGGGGTGGAGATAGTGTTTGCCGAGGATCTGCTTGGGCACGTCCTCGTGCGCGTCGAATACCACCTTCTTGCCAAGGCGCTTGAGCAGCAGACCGATCGGTAACAGTTCCGGGTCGTGCAGGTGATAGATGTCCGCATCCAGCGCTACAGCCTTGCGGCTGACCCGCCGGGTCGTCTTGAACATGCGGTCAACCCGGCCCTTGGAACGCCCGACATCGGCGATCGTGATGCCGCCGTACACTTCGTCACCGCGCCCATCGGCCACCACGAGAACGACATCATGGCCGTGCGCGGCCAGACTGCGGCACTCCTTCAAAAAGACTCGGATGTCGTCACGCGGGTGTGCGGATGTCAGATGAACGACACGGCCCACAGCTTCTCTCTTCAAATTTAGCGGGGCACATGACGCACGCCTCCCGCGTCGAAACCCAGCGCTTTGTACATCGCAAGAAGAATATTCTCTTCCTGCTGCCAGCAATACAGCCGGCTGAAACCCCGGGTATTGGCTCGCTTGGCCGCCAGCTCGGCGGTCGTCAAACCCTGTACCAGACCACACAGAGTCTGCGCATCAGGCGACACCTTCCACCCGCAATGGTATTCATCCACAAAATGCCCCATCTCGGGAAAGTCGCTCACCACCGCCGGCACACCGCAGGCCGCGTACTCGAACAGCTTGTTGGGAAGACAGAGGTAATAGCTCAGGCATACGTTTTCGATCAGGGATATGCCGACGTCAGCGTCCACCGTGTAGTCCTTGACCTGCCCGGGCGGCACGGCTGTCATGAAATGGATGTTGGCATGGTGCGCGGCGGCCTCCCGGATCCGGCCCTCCAGCTCGCCATATCCCATGAAGACCAGATGTCGATCCGGCATCCGGGCAAAGGCGTCGATCAGCAGGCCGACCCCACGCCCGGGCGCCAGCAGCCCCTGGTAGAGAAAGATTTGTGCCTCGGACGACAGCCCGACAACTTTGCGCAGCGCACCGGTGCGCACGGGCTCCTGCTCGCTACTATACGGCACATTCCGTACCACCCAGACCTGCTTGAGGCGGTAGCGGGCTCCATACCATTCGGCAATCGAGCGATTGACTACACATACAGCATCTGCGAAACCGATCAGACCACGCTCCAAAGCTCGGGCAACCCGCTGGCGAACTCCACGCAACCCTGCTGTTTCCGTTTCAAGTTCGTGCGGGTCGTAAATGAGCACACACCCTTTCCACCACTTGACGACCACCGAGAGCGGCAACACTGGCAGGCTATGGCAGTTGAAACAGGTAACCCGCCTACTCTTCAACGCCAACAGCACCCCCAGATACCATCCCAGAACCCTGATGACTCGACCCAGCTTGCCGCCAAACCCACCCCCAATGACAGGAGCGACCCTAATCACCTCAATGCCGTCCTCCAGTACCTCTTGCCTCGGCAAACCCTCTTTCCAGAGCGCGACAACGGCGATGTTTGAGAAAACCGATGCTCGCCGCAGGCTGCGAACGATCTTCAGAATTCGCGTTTCGTTCGCAAAGGTGGACGGGTAGATATGGATATTCAATTCGCGCGCAATGAAGCTGCTACAGTTTAATCAGATGCCCTAGGTAATATCTTCCTGCGCAGTCGGGATGCTGTTCGCAGCGGGTATAACACGATACGCTTGGGCAGTCCGAGCATCAGGCGAAGAAGGCGATATACGGACATTGCGAGGTTCTTTTTTCGCTGATGATTCGGAAACTCGCTGTAATGATGAACCGGCTGGTTGATCAGGTCTTCAAACTCGGCGAGTGAAAGTCCGAGTTTCTTGGCAATAAAAATCTTGTCCTCAGCGAGAAGCTTTTCATCGTATAAGGGTGCCTTCAGGGCCTTCAGTGCATCGGCCCGACTCATTTGCCCGGATACGACCAAACTCGCCAGATGCGCCTTTCGTTTGTCGTACCCGAATTTGTAAGGCAAGTAATAGGCCTGGAAAAAACGCGTCCAACGGGACTCATAGTGTTTGCCGCCGTAGTACCGCCAGCCATAGTCCTTCTCGAGGATACGAATGGCCCCCTCCTTACTGTAGGAAAAATAGTTGAGCGGCTTCAATACCTCCATTTTCAGAATCATGGGATATTTCACGAACAGGTTAAAGAAGCTGACAATTGGAAAATCCCCACGCGCACGTGATCCGAAACGGGAGTGAATCGTCTTGACGTGGGTCGCATCCATCGCGTCGTAGCCCCACGAGGCGGGGAGAATGCTCTCTGTCGCAAAATTGCTTCCGCTGATCACGTACTTGATACCCGACTTGATGGCATATCCGTAAAGCGCCGCAAAGAAAGCGTGATCCTGCGGCACATCCTGATTGGCGAGATTCGAACGCAGGAAAGCCAACTGCATATCCTTCATCTCTTCCCAGTCGACAACATGGGTCACCAGGTCGAACCCGAGTCGTCGACATATCTGCTCGATGTTCATCACGGCGAGTTCGGAGTTCCAGCCCGCATCAACGTGCACGACCAGAGGGCGAAGTCCCCACTCGGCGACCTTCACCGCAATGTAAGAGCTATCGATGCCGCCCGACAAACCGATGATGCAATCATAGGGCTTGCCTTCGCCATACGCTTTGAGGGCCCGGATCATTTCGTCCAGCTTCTTCTGCCCTTCTTCTGGCGAAGGCCATGCCGGGCGGATGCTGTTATCAAAGTAATGACAATGGCTGCAGACTCCCTGATCATCAAAGACGATCTCGGGATCGGTCGAGTCCATGACGCATCGGGTGCATACCTGATACGGACGGTTTTCTGGGACATACGCAGCCCGAGTAATCGGGCTGCCATCGATGGGGGAGCGTATGGCCGCAACAGGCTCTTTGTAGTTAGGTATTTGCATAGGCTGGGAATTAGAAATTGAAGAAAAGCACGGGCAATCAGGTTGACACTACTATGGCAAGCGACGGGCCAGTTCCGCGCGGTCCGGATAATTGATCAGCACAGCGCGATGCGGGCCCACGAATACAAATAGACTGCCCGCCGCAACGGCGGAAGCCCCCCCCTGCTCGACTGCCGCGACAAAATCATCAAGTCCCGATGCCCCACCGCAAGCCACCACGGGCACGCTGACGGCGGAGCTCACTTGCAGCAGCAGCTTTAGGTCATATCCCGACTGGGTGCCATCCCGATCCACCGAGTTGACGATGATTTCTCCGACGCCAAGCAGCTCCAGCGCAGAGACATGCTCAAGCAAGCCGATTGACTGACGAGTTTTCCCGGCATGTGAATGCAATTCGTAGCGCCCAAGAAGGGTGCGCCGGACATCGACACAGCCAACGATGCTCTGCGAACCGTAGATAGCCACCGCGTCGCGTATCAACTGCGGGGCCCAGTAGGCGGCTGTATCGATTACGACCTTTTCGAATCCCATCGCAAAAATCCGCTGCACCTGGTCGAGGGAGGTGATGCCGCCACCATAGGCCATGGGCATGAAGGCCTCGCCAGCAATATCGGCGAGCAGTTCAAAATCCGGGCCCCTGCCCTCCGGGGTCGCGGTGATGTCCAGAAAGACCAGTTCGTCGACCTCCTTCTCATTGAAGATGCGCACCGAATTGATCGGGTCACCGATGTACTTGGGGTCCTTGAACTTCACTGTCTTAACGAGCCCCTTTCCGCGTAGCAGTAGGATAGGAATTACACGCGTCTTGTTCATGGCCTGAACTCCACAAAGGCTTTCATCAGTGCAAGACCATGCCGCAGCGACTTTTCCGGGTGGAACTGGGTTCCGAAAATATTTCCACGCTGGACGGCACAGGTGAACTCGACACCGTGCGTGGCTGTTGCAAGAACGTCACCAGGATCCGCGCACTGCATCCGGTACGAATGCACGAAATAAAAACGCGCATCCTCCCCCATTCCATCAAGAAGCGGAGAAGCCTTCCTGCGCACAATCTGGTTCCAGCCCATGTGGGGCACCCGGATGCCGGGCATCGCCTCGAAGCGATGACAGAACATGTCGATCCAGCCAAGCCCCGGGGTAACTCCCTCCTCGCTACCCTTGCCAAGAATCTGCGCGCCAAGGCAGATCCCGAGGACCGGGCGCTTCAGTTCCAGGGCATAGCGATCGATCGCTTCGCGCAACCCGGAGCCATTGAGCATCTTCATGCCGTGATCGAAGTGACCGACACCAGGCAAGAGCAACTTGTCCGCCGACAAAATTTCGGCAGGATCGTGCGAAACACAGACCTCTCCGCCTGCCTTGCGCAGCATGTTGCTCACCGAAGACAGATTGCCAACCCCGTAGTCCACAATGACGATCATTCGAGTATCTCCCGATACAAGGACATCATTTTTTCCTTTTCTGCGTCCCAGTTGAGCTCTTTCGCAGCAGCGAGCGAATTCTTTTTCATTTCATCGATTCGAGCCCGGTCGAGCGAATTGATGATGCGTGCAATGTTTTCCTCCTCGCATTCGGGAACCAACTCGCCGAATTCATATTGACGAACCAGACGGGCCATCTCCGGGAGATCCGAAACAACCAGCGCCAAACCAGCCATCACGTACTCGAAGAACTTGTTCGGCAAGGCAAAACGGCGCTGCGGACTGGTATCGAGATGAACGAAGTAACCGACATCGGCCTCGTTCGCAGCAGGCACGATCTGATCGAAGGGCACCGGCGGCTGAATCTCAAGGCGGTCCGCGACTCCGACCTCATCAGCGATCTGCCGCAACTGAGCGACATAGGCGGGGTCGCTGTAGCCACGCAGTACAAACCGGAACTCCGGCCGCCATAGGCGCATCGAGCGTACCGCCACGTGCAGGGCGCGCGTTGGAAATATCTCGCCATGGTAGAGAACAGTGACAACATCCCCGGTTGTGCGAAAGGGCTGCGCTGAATAGAAGGGAAGTGAGCGAACAATTCGTGGCGGGCGCCGAAGCGCATGATCTCTGGAGATCAATTCCGAAATGCCCTCGCACACCACCGTAAGGCCATCTGCTCTTGAATACAAGCCATCCTGAAGCAATCGGACTACCGATTGGTGCCATTTCACCCAGTGAGGATTGTGCGCATACTGGCCGACAGCATATTCATGGCAATCAACCGACACCGGCACACCAAGCTGCTCGCCAATTTCAACTGCAATATCCGAAGCGAAGTAGTCATGGGCAAGCACAAGATCGGGACGATACTCGCGCTTACCGGCCGCAAAGGTCCGAATGACTTCGCGACGCCAGACGTAGCTGTATGAGGCGGCCTGAGCCAAACGAGCACCGCGACGCTTGATCGCACTTACGCCTCCGTAGTTGGTGAGCAATATCCCGCAATACAGCACCGCATTTAACATCCGCGCCAATATTGCTCGCCTAATTCCAACACAATCTGGAGCTGCATTTTGTACAGACACAAAATGCCACGTTGTCGGCGGCGGCATAAGGCCGTCGAATCCGAATACCACTACGCGCCATCCCGCATTTTCCAGTGCGTTTGCCTGCCGCAGGACGCGGGGCTCCTTTGAAACCGGGGTGTAAGAAATAATCCAGGCAGTTCGCTCCCCCTCTCCCGTACCTTTCCGGAAATACCCCCCCAATCCGAGCGGCTCAAGAAGATCGCTCTCAGTAATAGAGCACTGCTGAGAACTAATTTGCCGGCCTTCCGCTCCTTGCCAAATTTTGGACCTACCCATGTCAATGAGTTCCGCAGTACTCGCCCATTGCCACAGCAGTTGGGAGTTGCCGCCAACTCCACGACTGAGCCGCCCCCATTCTTCTACCGCTGCGGCTCTTGAATACCCCGGAAGACCAACGAGTGAATGATCGAAAATGCGCTCCTGCACCCATTTCATGGCTTCCGGCGATGCAAGCCACACATCCTGAGGGGCTGCGAAACCGACCTTGTCGACACGCCACACGATTTCCGGTGGCAACTTGTCCGAGACGGCCTTGCGGAGAATGTGCTTGTTCCACGCGTCGTCAATGTATGCGTTGTCCGGCAGTTGCATCGCAAAATCGACCAACTGATAGTCGAGATACGGGTAGCGGCATTCGATCCCATGCGCCATGGAGTTACGGTCACCGCTGTAAAGATTCGATGGGAGACTCGTGCGCAACAGATTCAACGCCAACTCGAAACGCAGAGCTTTGACGTCACCGGGCAAAGGCATTCCATCGCCACCATACTCCTGAGCCTTTGCCGGCATCCACCGCTTCAGGAACGTTATGTATTGATGCAGCTTGAGACTCTCACGCGACGCGAAACGCCGCGAAGGCAACAGGTACTCGCGCGCAGCCAGTTCGAGTCTCGCATCACGTTTTTTACCCAATACTCGGGCACTAATAAACCCCAAGGGGCCTCTGGCCCCCAACTCTGCCTGATATGCGCGCAGATAGCAGGCATAACCTGCCAGCACCTCGTCCGCCCCTTGTCCATCAATGATCACCTTGTAGCCAAGCTGACGTGCCTGCCGCATCAAGGACCATTCCAGATACATGGAGGCCCCCGGGATAATTGTCTCGTGATGCCAGTGAAGCTGTCGCAAATCGCGCATCAAATCTGCGGCAGTTGGTGAAACCGTATGCCCTTGTAACTTCGTTTGCTCAAGGACCATGTCGATGAAGCGGCCTTCATCGATCGTAGGGTCCTCAGGGAAGCGTACCGAAATTGCACTCTGAATACGCCCCTGTGCTTCAGGAAAGCCTGCAAGCAGTGCAACGAGGGACGAAGAATCCAGCCCGCCGGAAAGGCAGGCAGTTACCGGGACGTCGCTGCGCATTCGCATCGCAACCGAACGCTCGAGATGGTCGCGTAGACGACAAGTCAGTTCCTCGAGGTCGACGTCCGCCAACGAGCGATCATAGCTCGGCGTCCAGTATCGACGTTCACTGATGATTTCTCCGCTGACGGAAAGGGTCATGCAGTGCGCGGCACGAAATTGACTGACGTTCCTGAAGAGCGTTTCGTCGGTACCGAACAGCACATGGCCGCCGAGGACGCTGCCGAACATATCGAGATCGTAGGAAGCATCCGCCTCCGGATGTGCAAGGAGCGCCTTGATCTCGGAGGCGAATGCAATTTTTCCGTCGGGCAGCCGGCATGTGAAAAGCGGTTTCTCGCCGAAACGGTCGCGGGCGACGAACACCTGCCCCTTAAGCTCGTCCCAGATCACGAAGGCAAACATGCCATTCAGCCGCTCTACAACAGCCTCTCCCCAGTGTTCGTAAGCCTGCAGGAGAACCTCGGTATCACTACGCGTCCGGAATATTTTTCCGGCAGCTTCCAGCTCGGCACGCAGCTCGACGAAGTTATAGATCTCGCCGTTGAAGACGATCACCCTGCGCCCGTCGCCCGAGAGCATGGGCTGATCAGCGACATGGCGCGTATCGATGATGGCCAGGCGTCGGAAGCCGAGCGAGACGCTGCCGCGCTCATAGACGCCCTGCCATGCGCCCTCGCCATCCGGGCCGCGATGAATCAGGCGATCACGCATCTGCTCAAGAATCGGCCGGGGAACTGGTGCCCCCGGCCCGATGATCGCAACGAATCCACACATGGTTTCTAGTCCGTTCGAGTTAGCGTTATACCCAGGCGCTGACTTTGCTTGTGATCGGCTGCTGCGACACGCCCGAACGCCATTCGCCGTCCAGATGAACCAGCGGTGGATCGCTCCAGTTGGTCACCGCCATGTGCAGCTCGAGGTGCTGCTGCCCGATGGTGATCGCCGAGGGATTCTCGGAATCGCGCAGCGCTGGAATCAACACGTAGTTGCCCACGCCGACCTCGGTCTTCCGGGTACGCATCACGATTTCATGACGCCCGGGCGGCAGTGTCTGGCCGAACTCCATTTCGAAGACGAACCCGCCATCGGCCGTCATGCCAAGGATAACGGGGCGCATGGGCTTCTGCAGCACGGCCGCGAGCCGCAAGGCCAGTGGATCGCCGGTTTCGATGGAAAGGCAATGGTACTCGTCGCCGGAAAAAGAGAAGTGTTCGATGGCGCCCTCGCTTACGGACGCCCCCAACATGACGGTGACCTTTTCGATCAGGCGCGCGTGCTGCCGGGCTGTGACACTTGCCTGTGCTGCCGTGGGCGCCGCCGTCTTGAGAGTAGCCGACTGCTCGCTCATGTAGCGCCGGTAGCTGGCGAGCACCTGATCAACCGACCCATCCTCGCGCAATCGCCCCCGATCGATCCAGATGACGCGATCGCAGTATTCCCGAATTTGATCGAGTGAATGTGAAACGAGCAGCAGGGTCGTGTCTTCGACCAGTTGTCGCATGCGGCGGGCACACTTGTGCACGAAGTAGCCGTCACCGGCGCCGAGGACTTCGTCGATGACAAGCACGTTGGGATGAATGGCCGTGGCTGCCGCAAACTCGAGGCGCGCACGCATGCCAAGAGAGTAGGTCTTGACGGGGTGATGAAGAAAATCTCCGAGCTCGACGAAATCGACAATGTCCGCCTCAGCTGCCGCCATGGCCTCGGCAGGCAGTCCGTTGTAGACCAGCGCATTGCGTATGTTCTCTATCCCGGACAGAGCATCGTTAAACCCATAGCCTCGCTGCATGAGTGCCTGGATCGAGCCATCGGCAACGATTTCACCCGAGGTGGGGCGGGTGAACCCAGTTATCAGACGAAGCAGGGTCGTCTTCCCGGATCCGTTATGACCCACGACGCCAACCTTCTCGCCGTGTCCGATGGTGAGATTGATGCCGTCAATGGCTTGCTTGTACCGTACGTTTCTTGCGCCGATGCCAAGATAGCCGAGCATCTGTCGCAAGGCACTGCCATAGAGGGGAAACTGCTTGCTGACGTTCCGCAACTCAACCGCGGGCTTCCGTTGTTGTTTCATATCACCTCGCGAAGCCAGTTGCCGGCCCAGCCATTGGCGACGGCCATACCCTTCCCCGGGCGCTCAGGGTGCCACATCAGGCAAAGCCACGGGAGCGTTGTGTGCTGAGCAGCCTCAACTGATGAGTCGTCTGCATGGCAATACAGCGCCTCAAGATCCCGTGCCAGGGAACACCTTGAGATTGCCCATGCATGAAAGCTGTTCACGAGCAATTCTGCAGGGGCCGTGTTGGCCGACACCGCTTTTACAACGTGCTCAGTTGCTACGTGATCGGTCATCCTGTTCAAGGATCCACCCAGATAATGCTGCACCATCTGCATTCCCCTGCAGACCGCCAGCACGGGGATATGGTCAGCGGCGGCTCGGGAAAGCAGCGCAGCTTCGGTCGCGTCGCGTTCCGGCGCGTCACCAATGTCGTTGCCGCCGCTGAGCACGATCAATGACGGAGGCCACCCGGAAACCGCCTCGTCCACATCTCCCGGTCGGTTGGGCATCGGGTAGATCGACATCGGAGCACGCAGCATGCCGCCAAGCGCGTCTCCCCATGCCTGATCCAGTGCGTCCCGGCGCTCCCCTCGTTCGGGGAGCACATCCACTCGCTGACTGATCATGACGCGCATGGCATGACCTCCTGCGACCACTTCCGCTCGCGGCAATTCAGCTCGATGGTGTTTCCATCCTTCAGGTGAGCAAAAGCCTCACCGCCGATGCCGATGACAGCAGGTATTGCGAATTCCGAGGAACGAATCGCCATATGGGAGTTCGGCCCGCCATAGGCTGTAATCAGTCCCCGTATGCCCAGCGCGAAGAGATAATCGAACCCCGGATCGGCATTGGTGATCGCTACAACACAGCCCTGTACGTCTTCGCTGTCGAGAACCTCACCAGCGCGTACGATCCGAAGACGTGCGTGCGCCTGCCGCGCAGTAATAAATGTAGGGTCGCTATGCGGAACCTCAAAGGCATGCAGGGAGTCGTCATCCATCATGACCGGAGGCAGAAGGAGAAGTGCTGCGAGGCGATGCTGACGGTAGCGGCGTTCCGTCAGCTCCAGCAATGCACTGCTTGCTTCAGCATCCCCCCAGATCAAAATCGCCTGGTCCGTCCAGATGGAGAGCGGCATGTAATCCAACCTGTCGGACGGCACTCCAATCCTCTTCGCCTCGCGTGCCAGCCCGTCGATCGCTGCAGAAAGCAAGCGCGTGAACACAAACTTTGCATACTCCCGCCCGGTAACCGCCTGACGGGCGAACACGAGGAAGGAGTCGGCATCAAGGCCGACATCCAAGTGGGCGAGCGCCGTCGAGATCGCATTCCGCTCAGCAGGCGTCCACTCGAAATTCGGCAATTCCGGAGCGTGGCCGGCCGCGATGATGGGATCAAGATACGTTTCCGGGCGATCCCGATACGCCGGCATCGAGATGTCGTAGGTCCCGGGGCGCAGATGCCCAAAGCGTGCGATGAAGGCTTCCCGCGTCTGCAGGCCTCTGCTGACCTCGGATGCGGCATCAGTAAGCATCCGCCCGACCCCGGCAATGCTTTCCATCAACAGCACGCGCCTCGCGTCGGCCAGCAAGCCGTTGGAGACGGCAGACTTCAGCAGTGCCGCCACGACAAACCCGGCACGAGCCAAGTGCGCGAAATGCAGGGCGCCCTCATTCGCGCAAACATCCAGTGTACGACGCAGCCAATCGGCGAATGAACCTCGCTGTTGCTCAAGATCGACGCAGCGCAACTCGAGCTGCTGCGCCGCTGCAAGATCCATAGGCACACGGGCGATGATGTTGCGCGTCACCCCTCTCAGGGCATTCCGAAGAACAGCCAAGGCGTTCCCATCGCAGACGCCCGTGGATGTATAGCGCGCGCCCCATTTTTCCTCAAACCCGAAATCGAGACAGGTCGGTACCAGCTCGAACTCGAGCTTGTCATGCAAGGATGGGTTCTGACGGAGCAGTGCGTGCGCATGGTCAACCATTCGCCCAGCCAGAACATCGGGAACCGCGGCAGGAATGAAAGAATTGAGGCTGGCTCTTACATCGACGAAAGCCTGCCCCCCGAAAGTTCGGATCAAGGGCCAGCCGCGCAGGTCGCGATAGCCGACTTCATGGCGTTGCCGCGCCCAGATGCGGTCGGTGATGATGGCCCGGTAAAGATCAAAGGCAAGTGGCGCCGGGGTCAGCCCGACAATCTCCGCCGGATTCCAATCTGCCATGACGCTCCAGGCCGCGCCACTGCCGACCTGGCCACACATCGGGGACGCCAGCTTCCGAAGCGCGTCTGCGATCCCGTCGAGGCATGCCCCCACATCGTGATCAGGGCCACGATCGAGGTGAGCGTCGCTGACCATGAGCGGGCGCACCTGAAGGGTAATCAGGTCGTCGTTTTCATCAATTGCAAATTCGATATCGAGTGCATCATGACAGACACAGCTCTCGATCTCGTCAGCGACACGCACCAATCGGCGCCAGCGTTCTGGCAACCGATCGATGACGTCTGCAGGAGCCATGCGGGATACAAAGAGCTTGACCCCCGTTTCGTTAGAGCCGGCGGTGATTGCCGTCGTATCGGGGCCATCCACGTAGTTGATGACGCGGTAGGGAGCACCAGTTTCCAGCGTCCTGGTAAAGATGACTCCGCTAGCGCGAACGCCTTCGAGTTGTGGCTGGACCAGCACCTCGTCCAAGGGATCATCGCTGGAGTAGGAGGAAAAGACCCTGTCGATGGCAAGCCCCAACTGACCAGCATCGATGGCGACATCCAGCTCAGAATGGTAGCGACCGGCATTGGCGCGTGCAAACCCGTCTTCGTCGGTTGCACTTGAGCGAACGATGAGTCTGCGGCAGCCGTCAAAGCGGGCGACGAGTCCATCGAGGATCGATGCTCTCTCCGAGAGGTAAGCCTGTCTCGTAAAGTACGCGAGCGGCAGAATACGGGATAGCTGAAGCCGGTTCTGCAAGCGCTCGAGTGTCGCAGCCTTGCTGCCGAGAACGAAACGAGCCACCGACCTTCCGTGCTCGGCATGCCCCCAGAGCCCGCCCGCTGGAACAAAATGCAAGGGCAGGCGAAGCCCGTCCACGGCATCGACGAGCAGGCGGGACAGATGGCCACGTTTGTGCCTGCTCGACAGCACTGCCAGTCTTTCACAAAAAACGGAAAGCAATCCCGCAGGAACACGCACCAACCCGACGAACTCGCGACGCCCATCTGCCAGATCGACGGTTTCCGGGAGTTTCTGCCCGGCCACGTCGGGCACTGCGGCAATGTCGTCGACTGCAACCGTAATCGCATCGGTCGGTGCAGACGCAAGCCTGCGGACGAGGTCCGGCCGAAGCAGGATGTCCGAATAGGCAACGTACAGATCTCGTCCACCTTCGGAAAGATCGGACAAGGCGCTGACTGCCAGGGAAAGAGACGCAACGGCGCCGGTATCCCGCCAATCTGCATTGAAGTGATACGTCAGCGCGGGAAAATGGCGCATTACCTGCTCGATATCGTAGCCGCCAACAAAACTCACTTCAGGAGAAAGTTCAGCGAAGGCATCGAGTTGCCAATCGAGGACCCGCCGTTCGAGGGTGACCCGTTGCAAGCCGAAGGGCAACCCGTCGTCAGGGGACGGCCCGGCCCCGAGAATGATCAGATGCGGTTTCACAGGAAAGCATCCCTCATCGTTTGCAGGCGCAGGCGGGGATGCATCCAGAGATAGGCCGGACGCGTGGCCTGCGGCTGCGCGCGGGCAGGCAGGTTCCGCAGATCGGCACCCGGGTGCGCGCTCAAAACGTCCACGAACAGGCTGGCCCGCAAGTGAGGATCGACCGCGAACAGAAGGGCCCGATACGCCAGTGGCTCCTCGCCAGGTTTCATGAAGGGCGCGAGGGAAGGCAGGCGGGGAAGCTCGAATTCGCGCTGACCGAGGATCGTTCCTTCGTCGATACCGGCACTCATGTAAAAGCAGCTGACCCCGAGCTTACGGCGGACGGCAGCGGACCAGAGGAAACAGTCGGAGCCCCGGAGCTCGGGCACCATGCCCGGATGTATGTGAAACATGCGAAGGCCAGGCGTGTCGAGCAGCGACCCAGGGACGATTCCTCCATTGGTATAGAGGAAGGCGGTATCCCTGGCAGCACTCATCCGTGCCTGCAGGGCGGCATCCGTGAAATCACTCGCCCGGAATCTCGTAACCTCCTCCGCGAAATCGCCGGGAGACCATGCCGAAAAATGGTCGATCGGCACGAAACCGGCTTCCTCTTGGAGGCGCAGGCATAGTCCTGGATATCGTTCATCCAGCACAGCGGGCGTAGATGATGCAGGTGACCGCCTGTCGAGCAGCAGATCGGTGAGCGTTGCCCCCAGGAATCGGCGGACAAGCCGTCGGCGTCGGCTCTCCGGGCCAAAGTTCACCAGCCACAGGCGTTTTACCCGCAATCCGGCCGACCGGAGATACGTCAGGTAGGTGCGCGTGGTACTGCACGCGCAATCACCAATAACCGTCAGGTTAAGAGTCGCTTCAGACATGCTCTCGAAGCCTGCGCGCGCATAGATAATCGAGCTCGTGATAGCAGGCGATCTGCTGTTGGAGCGTTCCGTCAATCGCCTTCAATACCGTATTGAGATGCCGACGATCACCCGTCCGGTCGAAAGCCACCAGATAGGCCGCGAGCAGGGCAGCGGTTTCTTCCGGTGCCGCTGGTTCCCCCTGGGGGAGCAGCCGGGATTCGGCGATCGCATACCGTCGATGGAGGTTGCCGGCAATCTCGATCTTGCGCGCAAGGAGATCAAGCATATCGCGCGTTTCGGCCGATATTTCGCCTTCATCCAGCAGGTGCGACGATACAGCAAGCACATCGCAAACTCCGGGCCGGTCATCGAACCGCTTACCCAGCAACTGAGCGAGAAGCGACAGCGGATCCGGTGGCACCTCCAGTCGACAGATCGGATCGAGATCTCCCGCTGCAGCCAGCGTCTCGTATCGATGCAGATCTTCCAGCGTGTCGACCTCGAGCCAGCCATTCTCGATCAACGCCGGACGAACGTTCCAGCCGGCGTCGATCAACTGCTGGATGAAACTCGTCATGTACATTTTCGGGAACGGCTGGCCATCATAGATCGCCTGGCGGTCAAGCCCATCGTAGAAGGCGAGCAGCCTCGCATGGCTGCTCGCAGGAAACCGGACGAGGCCAATGTATTGCGCCTCAACCTCATCGAGCGATTTCGGGCGCCGACCAAGCTCTGCAACTCCGCCATCTTCGCGTAGACGGAACGTCTCGACATCGGCGGCGTAGTCATCCATGCGGGCAGACCACAAACGACGCCAACCACGATCGGCAGTTACGACGACTTCACCATGCTCGTGAAGCAGCACCTCGAGAACACCCGGCTCATAGACGATATCACCGTAGGCCATGATGAGATCCTGGGTCCCATCCATCAAGGCACGCGCACACATCAGCGACTCGACCATATTCGTGGTGTCATACGCCGGATTCGAAATCACCGGGAGACCTAGCGTACGCAGTCGCTGTGCAAGATACCCGCCGACGATCGAAATGTCGCTGATGCCTTGCTCGCGCAGGACGGCCACCTGTCGTGCCAACATGGGCATTCCCAGCAGCGAGACCATCCCTTTCGGGCGATCACTGGTCAGAGGCATCAGGCGGCTGCCGAATCCGGCGGCGAGGATGACGGCACGAGTCATGATCAATGTCCGTTCAATAGTTGCTGCAATTCCGCCGCCGCGCGGTCGGCGCATTGTCCTGGATGACCATAGAGAAAACTGGAAACCACCTCATCAGTAACCAGCGCCCCCGGTCCGGCACACTGCCTGACGGCTTCTAAGACGGCGTCAACATCGACGGGAACGACGGGGCCAAGCCGGGGCCGACCAGCGACCTCAACCGGCGGCAAACCGAGCGTCTGCCAATCCGGGTTGGCGACCTTCAACCCGACGTCGACCGAGACAACCGGCCGCCGACGCAAGGCTGCGAATTCGAACCCGATGCCTGAGTAATCTCCCACAAGAACATCGGCATCGAAGATCGCATCATCACCGGCAAAGGGCGACTCCAGCCGGACGCTCGGCAGGCGCTCCTGCAAAGCCCTCAACTCATCAAGCACCGGGGCCTTGTCAAGAAAAAAAAGCGGATGTGGCCGGACCACGACCTCGAATCCGGCAACGGACAGAGCATTCGCCAAGGCCACCCCACATCGATCGAGCAGATTGTCAGCGCCCCAACTGGGGGCCAGGAGCACGAGCGGGCGTTCGGCAGCACGAGGTTTGCGAGCGGCAAGCCCCCTTGCAAGAACATCGAGCTTCCCGTAACCCACGGCATACGAACGCCGACCGACAAGGTGGCGGGCCGCAGCCATCGCGGCAAACTCGGCCTCATGTTGCGGCCCCGCCGCAAACACGACGTCGTAGCCATCGAAGGCATCTGCCGGATAGATCATGTGCAGACTGGCCAGTGAATGCGGCATATGGATAAAGGCGCGCGCCGGAGTCGGAAAGAGCTTCCGGTCCAAACCACTGGAGGCGGTGACCGCCAGTCGGCAACGGCGACGTGCCGCAGCGGCAAGCGAAATTCCGGCGGACACGGTGATGCCGACGTCTCGATAGAGATTCAGCATGCCGTCCGGGCAATCGGCACGCCGACCACAGATAGCCAGCTCGACGCACAGGCCTCTCGAATGGCAGACCAGCGCGGTCGAACGAATCCAGACCTCGTCTATCGGCGAAGAACAGACGAACAGAACATCGACGGCGCGCAGGCCAAGAAGGCGCCCCAGCATATCCCTACGCAATCAATCGGAATGCCAGTGTTGTACGGCGCCTATCGCGCGCCGGCCAAGCAAACGTGCGATCACGCGTCAATCTTGCAACGTTTCGGCGTTCATAGAACCGATGGATGAGGCGCCAGCGCAGCAGAAGATCATTGTCATAGACGTATAGCCCAGGATCAGTTTCGTCAGAACGGTGGTGCAGTTCAAATCCATGCTTTTCAAATTCCTTGATGATGGACTCCGGTTGTCGGAGAACGAAATAGCTGAACTCGTCCAGCTGTGTCCGCAACATGACGCCGAGCGTCGGAATCACCGAATGATTGATCAACACCATGCCACCAGGCGTCAGGCTCCGCTTGATCTCATCTGCAAACTTCCCGAGATCCTTGGCAAACATGATGCAAGCGCGGGCAAAGACGATGTCGAAGCGCCGCTGCGTTACCGTCGGAAGGTCATGCTCGTTCAGGTTGTACTCAAGTACATTGAAACCATGTTTCTGCTTGGCGTATTCAATCGTCTTTCGATTGATCTCCGTCAGAGTGATCCGCGCGCCCAACTTCTCGATCTGTTTGATGAAGTGACCGTTACCACCGGAAATATCAAGGAGATCCTTTCCGGAGACGTCCACTCCGGAGGGCTGAAGATAATCACGGATAAACTCCTGCCCCTCTCGCTCAGACCAATCGATGTGAATCTGCTCGACAAAATAGTCGTACATCTTCTCTTCATCGAGCACCACGCCTTTTTTGAGGTCGGCGTAAGGCAGAAAAGACAACGGATAGGAGGATTTCTGCTCACTTACGGCCGTGCCGCAGCTACGGCAGCAGTGCCAGCGCCGCTTGTAAGTGTCCAAAGTAAAGAAATCGCGCCCATTGCAAGTACTACATACATTGACTGTCATGCCACAGCTCCATCAGGGATTCTTCTAAACAAATATAGATGCCGAGTTCCTCTATCGGTATCGCGCTTCGACTCAACGGCAAACAGATCCGAGAATGTTGCAATTGCTTCGTAAAAAGCGGAGTTACCAACATCTGCAGCATGCGTCTCGAAGACCAGCAAACCCCCCGGTTGCAAATACGCTGCACAGCGCTCGAAATGTTCGCGTAAAGGTACGCGGTAGTTCTCGTCGTCCGTCCAATGGGTCGCAAAGGAGAACAGCACCGAATATTGCGCCTGCGCGGCAAAATCCTGAATCCTCACCGCCGACAGTTTGACGCGGTCAGATATTCGCAGATAGTCGGCACAGAGGTTGCCGATCTGGATCATGTAAGGGTTGATATCGACGCCATCAGCGCTACAACCTGTCCGGAAGGACGTGTAGAGAGCGACGAACCCACAGTTGCAACCGATATCGAGGACCCGGTCTTCCGGCCGGATCAGTTCGCGCAATCCATAGGCTTCAAAACGCTCCTCTGTGGAGCGCTCTCCATATACGCCGAGCACACCCAGTGCCTGATAGGGCTGGCCATAAAAATAATAATAGTCACCGTACTCTGCACGCTGCTTTTGCAATACTTGATCAATCCGGTGGTGAAGTGCAGGCAGGCCGTGCACAAACCAGTCAGACTCTTCATGCGTCACGTGATGATTCATGAATCGCACGCAGCCCCTCGAAAGGCCGGCCAGCCGAAAGGCGAGCCGGTTCAGCGCTGCCCCTAATCGGGCACAGATTGCTCTGTAACGGGAATTCTCGATGATCGCGCGGCGTGCCTTCTGCCGCAGTCTTTCACGAATCATTGCTTACTCCGACGCAAGGTTTAATCGATACACTGGTTGCATGTAACTTGCCCGATGCCCGGCATCGACCTCCAGCACGAAAGATTTATAGAGCGCGTCCTGCCGGATCGCGTGCTCACTTGTTGTTCCAGCCCCCGCCACGGCATCGGAAACTGTGATCGCCAGGAAATATTGGCCGGGCTTCAGCCCTATAACCGGGCGCCGAAAGACGATCTCATGTCTCGCACCCATTGAAGCCCGCGGGAACTCCATTCGGTCTGCCTCATTTTCAATCACTGCGACGCGCTTTCCGTTTGCGTCCCAGAACGTCAGAAGGTACCGCAGCGTATGCGCCCCGCTTCGATGCGCTTCGAGCTGCAGCCGAATTGACAAAGGATCGCTCGAATCAAGCTTCAGGCTGCTTGCCGCCTGATCATTCAACCACACACCACTCACAAGCACGTCACCCCGCCCGGGCCAGCGCACCACTGTCTGACCACTGTCAGGCAAGATTTCGTTGCCCATTTCGGCCGCGGCGTTTTCGATCCCGAGGCTCTTGTCGTCAACGTCATCTGTCTGCCAGCTGAGACGCTCCAGAAAGCCTTCATAACGTTTGGTCACCTCAATCGCAGACCCGTCCATCACGATCTTTCCTCGCTCGATCCAGACCGCCCGCTCGCAGTAACGGTTGATCTGCGACAACGAGTGCGACACCAGCAGGAGCGTCGTGCCGTCGGCACAGAGCCGCTCCATGCGCCGGGCAATCTTCTCCGACCAGTAGATGTCTCCGGCGCCAAGAACCTCGTCGATGATGACGATATCTGCGGACTGCGCGGTGGCAACGGCAAACTCTGCGCGCACACGCATCCCCAGAGAGAGGTTTTTGACGGGCTGCTCGAAGTATTCGCCCAGCTCCGTAAAGTCGCGTATTTCCTCGATACGAGCTTCCATCTCTTCGGGCGACAGCCCGAGGTAGCTGAGGTACTGGCGCGCATTCTCGTCGGTCGACTGCTCAAACGAAAAACTGACCGAACCAGGCAGGAGGCAGTAAACGTTTCCGTTGATCGAAAAGCGCCCTGTCGCTGGCGGGAAATCGCCGGCCAGGAGTTTCAGCAAGGTCGACTTGCCGGCGCCGTTCCGTCCGACAATGCCGACACGCTCACCTTTGCCGATTCGCAGGTTGATGTCGGTCAGGGCCGGCACCCCGCCAGTCGCGATAGTCGGGTCCGGAACGCCGTGCCGGATCAAGGACGCCAGATAGCGAACCGCCTGCCATGGATGACCAAAGACCGGGTAATGCTTGCAGACTCCCGCAATTTCAATTGCCGCGCCAGTGCTCACAGCAGATCCATCATCGCCATCCGTGCCCGCTTGAACACCCATATGCCAAAAAGGAACATGGCAACCGACATTGCAGCGCCGATGACAACCTCGATGGCAGGAGGAAGGTCATTCATCAGGATGAGGTGCTGGTTGGCAGAAACGTAGTAATAAAGAGGATTCAAGTACAGCAAAGGCTTGATTTTTTCCGGAATCATATCGGGCGTATAGGCGATCGGCGTCACGACAAGCAGCGCGATCACGATGTACTGAATCAGGAACCCGATATCGCGCATCACCAGCCCAAGCAGCGACAGCAAGCACCCGATACCTATGGAGAACGCCAATTGCAGCAGGGCGACCACTGGCAACAGTAACAAGTGCCACGTCGGAGCGGAGAAGACAGCATCGCCAAGGATGACGAAGACGGTTGCCGGTAGCAACACGAGATAGGAAACAGCAACCGCCTTGGTGGGAATGAATTCGGAGGGAAAGTTGCTGAAGATCAGCTTCTGTTCCTTGCTCAGGGAGGTCGTCGCGGCTGTCATTGCCTGGGAAAAGGCGATGAAGAGGACCAGGCCTGAGAAAACATTCAGCACGTACTCCGAACGAGAAAAGTTCGGAAGCCGTACATCGAAGACTACTGCATAGATCAATGCATACAACGAAAGCAGCAGGAACGGCCCGAGAATAATCCAGGCCATTCCAAGAACAGTTCCTGCATGCTGCGCCCTGATTTCGACGAGAATCGAGCGTAGCAGGAGGTTGCGCTTACGGATGAAGTTTTCGATCAGTTGCAAGAGAGGGCCCCCTTCAAAGCAGCCGCCACCCGGTCTTGATCGACTTCGGTCAAAATCGGACTCATTGGCAGGCTTAAAACCTGCGCAGCAATCTCATCCCCTACGGGCAAACGGGCGTTGGCATCAGCAACAGCTGGTTGCTTGTTCAGAGGGATCGGGTAATGCACCGCAGTGGGAATGCCTGCCTCGCTCATAGCCTTCTGGACCTGCTCGCGCTCCGGCACTCGGACCGTGTACTGGGCCCAGGCACTGACGTTGTGTAGTTCCACAAAGGGTGTCGTCCTGACACCTGCCTCATTGAGAAGGCGCCCGTAGCGCGCGGCGACCTCTTGGCGTTGCGCCAGTTCCTCATCCAGTAAGGCCAGCTTGGGCAACAGGATGGCGGCCTGCAATGTATCTAGACGGCTGTTAACGCCGACGCGCACATGATGGTAGCGCCGGTCCTGGCCGTGGCGTGCGATCTGACGGATAACCTTGGCAAGCTCGTCGTCGCTCGTGAAGATGGCGCCACCGTCACCGTAGCAGCCCAGGGGCTTGCTCGGGAAGAAGCTGGCACAGCCGATGGTGCTGAGATTGCAGCTCTTACGGCCCTTGTAGCTGGCGCCAAAGCTCTGCGCCGCATCCTCGATGACGGGGATACCGTGGCGCGCTGCGATGGCGTTGATGGCATTAAAGTCCGCACATTGACCGTAGAGACTGACAGGAACGATGGCCTTAGTACGCGGAGTGATGGCCGCCTCCAGCAGGGCCGGATCGAGGTTGTAGGTGCGCGCGTCGACGTCCACGTAGACCGGCTTGGCGCCCAGCAGCGCCACGGTCTCGGCGGTGGCGATGTAGGTGAAGCCGGGGGTGATGACTTCATCTCCCGGGCCCACCCCCAAGGTCATCAGCGCAATCTGCAAGGCATCGGTGCCGTTGGCCACGCTGATGCAGTGCTTGGCGCCGGTGTACGCTGCCAGCTTCTCTTCCAGCTCGGCCACTTCAGGCCCGAGGATGTACTGGCCGTGCTCCAGCACGCGCTGGATGGCTGCATCAATCTGGGGTTTGAGCCGTTGGTACTGGCTCTTGAGGTCGATGAATTCCATGGGTTCTCGGTCTTTGCTCTTCACTCTGCCAAGCGGCAGCGGCCATCGCGCAGCTCGTAGCGCTTGCCGGTCTGTTCGCACACGGTGTCGGCGTTGCCGGTCAGCGGCAGGTTCAGTTGTTCGCCGTGCTGGCTCATCCAGCCGATCTGGCGCGCGGGCACGCCCACCATCAACGCGTAGTCCGGCACGTCGTGGTTCACCACAGCGCCGGCACCGACAAAGGCGTACTCGCCGACGGTCACACCGCAGACGATGGTGGAATTGGCCCCCAGCGTCGCGCCGCGCCGGATCAGGGTACGCCGGTACTCGTCCTTGCGGATCACAGCGCTGCGCGGGTTGTAGACATTGGTAAACACCATGCTGGGGCCGCAGAACACGTCATCTTCCAGCGTGACCGCGTCGTAGACGCTGACGTTGTTCTGAACCTTGACGTTGTTGCCGATGACCACGTCATTGCCGACAAAGACGTTTTGACCGAAGGAGCAGCGTTCTCCAATGCGCGCGCCGGAACAAATGTGTACGAAATGCCAGACGCGGCTTCCCTCGCCGATCTGCGCCCCCTCGTCAACGATGGCTGTGGGGTGAATAGTCACACTCATCAATACTCCAGGGGCAGGGAAATCGTTTTTCCGTCGCGAGAGGCCAAGTAGGCGGCAATCAACAACTCCAGAGACTTCAAGCCTTCGCGGCCATCAGTCTCGGGCTCTGCTTCCCCGCGCATTACATCGACAACGTTCTTGTAATAAAGGGGATGGCCAAAGCCATAGACTGAAGTGGTTTCATAATTTGCCTCCTGAATTTGGCGGTCGTAGTCTTTAGGCTCATCGAATTGCCAAAGCTGGATGTCATTGACCGCCACACCGCCAATGCGCACAGTTCCTTTTTCGCCAAGGATCGTAATACTGCCCTCAAGATTCTGAGGATAAGTGAGCATAGTGACGCTCATGGAACCCAGCGCCCCATTGCGCCACTTGACATTCAGCACCCCTGTGTCTTCCACCTCAATATCGCGGGTCGTGCTCATCATGGCCTGCACCTTTTCGACAGGACCAATCAGCCAGTCAAGCAGATCAACATAGTGGCTGGCCTGGTTCATAAAGGCACCGCCGTCGAACTCCCAGGTCCCGCGCCAGCCATTGCCCTGGTCGTAGTACGACTGAGGGCGGGTCCAGAAGACGTTGAGGTGGACCATGTGGATCTTGCCGAAACGCTTTTCGGTAACTGCTCGCTTAAGCAGTTGTAGAGTCGTGTTACGACGGTTTTGTTTGACCACAAACAACCGAACTCCAGCCTCATCACAGGCCTTGACCATGCGCACACCATCGTTCCAGCGGGTAGCCATGGGTTTCTCAGTCATGACATGGACTTTGTGTTTAGCCGCCAGCACGGCCTGGTCAGGATGAATACCACTAGGCGTGCAGAGGGCGACGAGGTCAATTTGCTCCTTCTGGAGCATTTCTTCCATATCCCGGTAAGCAGCAACTTTATGTTTTTCAGCATGTTCAGCCAGCACCACCGGGTCAATGTCACATACGGCGACAAGTTCGAATTCGTCACCATGCTTTTCAATTGAACCGAAGTGGTTTCGCGAGATGCGACCACAACCCACAACTGCTATCTTGATTTTTCTGCCTGTGATGGTTGGGTAATGATGCATATCGATTTTCCTTGGATGAACTGAATTAGAAACGGAAGACAGTAAAGCCCGCCTTCAATGCATCATGGCGGTTGTAGAGTGCTTTAACGTCAGCCAAGACGGGTTTTTCAGAGCCGCATAGATTCTTAAGTTGTTCAGGGTCCATTGCACGAAATTCGTTATGCCCGACTGCCACGATCAAGGCGTCAACTTTGTTTGATTCATTGATAGTGCCGAGTCGAATTCCATACTCATGCTCGACCTCTTCTGGGTTGGCCCAAGGGTCTGTGACGATGACATTGGTTCCCCACCCCTGTAACTCTTTGACAAGATCAGCAACCTTGCTATTGCGAATATCGGGACAGTTTTCTTTAAAGGTTATGCCCATCACACCAACTGTGCTTCGTGCAACGTCAATGCCGTTTTTCAGCATAAGTCGGATGACATTACGGGCGGCATAGCGTGCCATGTTGTCATTGATACGGCGACCAGCCAATATCACTTGCGGGTGATAGCCGACCTCTTCCGCCTTGTGCGTGAGGTAATAGGGATCGACGCCAATGCAATGGCCGCCCACCATGCCTGGACGGAACGGCAGAAAATTCCACTTGCTGCCCGCAGCTTCGAGCACCTCAATAGTATCGATACCCAACCGATCGAAAATCACGGAAAGCTCGTTCACGAAAGCGATATTAAGGTCACGTTGGCTGTTTTCAATGACCTTAGCAGCCTCTGCGACTTTCAGGCTCGAGGCCTTCCAAGTCCCAGCCTTGATAATGCTTTTATAGATGTTATCAACCGCTTCAGCTACTTCAGAAGTGCTGCCACTGGTGATTTTTTTAATCGTGGTAAGCGTATTGACTTTGTCACCTGGGTTGATGCGTTCTGGGCTGTAACCACAGTAGAAATCTTGGTTAAATTTGAGGCCTGATTCTCTCTCAAGAATTGGCACACAAACTTCCTCAGTGCATCCAGGGTACACCGTCGATTCATAGATCACGATCGCACCTGCCTTCATTACTCTGCCAACTGTCTCGCTGGCTTTAATGATCGGCGTCAGATCTGGACGATTGGCAGTATCGATAGGCGTGGGGACCGTTACGATAAAAATGCCACACTCTTCGAGCTTGCTGCGATCGCTGCTGTACTCCAGAAAGTTTGCCGCATCCAAATCGCCAGAAGTGACTTCAAGGGTACTGTCTTTTCCGGAACGCAGCTCTGCAATGCGCGCTTCGTTGATGTCGAAACCAAGTACTGGACGCACCTTGCCAAACTCCACAGCTAGAGGTAGTCCCACATAGCCTAGGCCTATTAAAGCTATTTTTTGCTTGCTAGTGTCCATTTGAGCTCTCTACACATTCAATAATCG
>VFQS010000847.1_pt1 | contig 30742 bp, 26 predicted proteins | sample 3512361 | NCBI WGS metagenome assembly VFQS01 (sample SAMN10412375, study PRJNA504923) | tailings metagenome | isolation source: Relicate 1 Philex TSF3 active mining | place: Philippines
TGCAATCTCACGCCAAGTTTCGCGAGAGCATCGCAGAAGGCTGAGATGGGGCCGTTTCCAACACCATCGATCTCGCGCTTCTCGCCAGAATCGATGATGGAGGCAGTGAGTTGCACATCCTTATCCATCTCGGAGCGCTCCGACATTCCCAACAATTTGAATCGTCCCCACGGAGCGACGTCTCTGGTCAATTCAGCGGGTAGATATTCATCGACGAAGATCTTCCACATCTCATCAGCAAGTACTTCGCCACCCTCTGAATCAGTCTTCGCCTGAATCACCTGACTGAATTCGATCTGCAGTCTTCGAGGTAGATCCAAGTGATGCTCACTCTTCATCAAGTAAGCGACGCCACCCTTTCCGGATTGGCTATTGACTCGGATGACTGCTTCATAACTTCTTCCGATGTCCTTCGGATCGATCGGCAGATAAGGAACCGCCCAGGTGAAATCTGAGACTTTGACTCCCGAAGCAGCCGCATCCTTCTCGAGATGCTCGAGTCCCTTCTTGATGGCATCTTGGTGGGAGCCGGAGAAGGCGGTGAAGACCAAATCGCCTCCATAAGGATGGCGTTCTGGGACTCGCAATTGGTTTGCGTATTCAACGGTGCGCCTGATCGCAGGAATATCGGTGAAATCAATCTGCGGATCGATGCCGTGGCTCACGAGATTGAGGCCCAAAGTGACGAGACAGACGTTTCCAGTTCGCTCGCCATTTCCAAAGAGGGTCCCCTCGATGCGGTCGGCACCAGCTAGATATCCGAGCTCGGCTGCAGCGACAGCAGTACCGCGATCATTGTGTGGGTGAAGGCTCAAGACGATGCTCTCTCGCCGATTGAGGTTGCGATGCATCCATTCGATGGAATCGGCATAGACATTCGGAGTTGCCATCTCGACTGTTGCAGGGAGATTGATGATCGTCTTCCACGACGGAGATGGTTGGAGGATGTCAGTGACGGCATCACATACCTCGAGTGCGTACTCGACTTCAGTGCCGGTGTATGACTCTGGTGAATACTCGAAGAAGACGGTCGTTCCCTTGACCGTGTCTACCTGCTTGAGGCAGTACTCGGCAGCATCGGTTGCGATCTTCTTGATTCCAGCCTTGTCTTGTCCAAAGACGACCCGCCGCTGAAGTGTCGATGTCGAGTTGTAGAAGTGAACGACTGCCTGCTTCGCACCCTTGATCGATTCGAAGGTGCGATCGATCAGATTCTCCCTCGCCTGGGTGAGGACTTGAATCACGACATCATCAGGAATCAATCCATCTTCGATGATCTTGCGGACGAAATCGAAATCGGTCTGACTTGCTGATGGGAATCCAACTTCGATCTCTTTGTAACCCATCGAAACCAAGAGATTGAACATGGCAAGTTTTCGCGAATTGTCCATCGGATCGATAAGGGCTTGGTTTCCATCGCGAAGGTCGACGGAGCACCATTGTGGTGCCTTGGTGATCTGTTTCGTCGGCCAGGTGCGATCGGGCAGATCGATAGGAACGAATGACGAGTATCTGGAAACTGGCATTGAACTTGGGGACTGCTTCGGGAATGACATCTCGTTACCTTCTCTAATTCAACTTATTGTTAAAACTCTCGAAAAAACTATTTTGCGCCGTGTTGGCTATGGACATCGCCTGCTTATGTGAGGCCGTTATCGCTCTCTACCCGCGACGAGGGAACCGGCTACTTGGCCCCGTCGCGGCAACGAAGGAGGAGTCCGAGAAGAAGTGAACTTAGGTTTTGCGCGCTTCCTGGGAGTAAAGAGGTGTCTGCGACGCGCATCATGCCCCCATCATATGCGAGAGATGGAAGATTAGAGAACTGGGAGATATCGATCGAGTTCGAAGGCTGTCACTTGACGGCGATACTCCTGCCACTCCGCTCTCTTATTCCTCAGCACGTACTCAAAGACTGGCTCTCCTAGTACCTCTCGGACCAGGTCACTTCGCTCCATCTTCGCGATCGCTTCGCTCAAGCTGGTGGGTAGCTGTACTGGATCAGCCATGCTCTCGAGATTGATGCCCTCTTCGATTCCCTTTAACCCCGCTGCGATGATGACAGAGAAGGCCAAGTAAGGGTTGCATGCGCTATCGGGTGAGCGGACCTCGATGCGAGTCGATACCTCTTTCTTCGGTTTGTACATCGGAATTCGAACCAGAGCGGATTTCGAATGGGTTCCCCAAGATGCGAGCGAGGGGGCTTCATCTCCGCCATGGAGGCGCTTATAGGAGTTGACCCATTGGTTGGTGATCAAGGTGAACTCTGGAGCGAACTTGAGAACACCTGCGATGAAGGATCGTCCGATCTTGGAGAGTTGGAACTCCGCTCCCTCTTCGTAGAAAGCATTCTTCTCATCCCTAAAGAGTGAGAAATGGGTATGCATACCAGAGCCTGCATACTCAGTAAATGGTTTAGGCATGAAGGATGCATGGAAGCCTTGATCGAGCGCTACCTCTTTGATGACATGGCGGAAGGTCATGATGTTATCTGCCGTCGATAAGGCATCTGCATATCGAAGATCGATCTCCTGTTGCCCTGGCGCACCCTCATGATGTGAGAACTCAACGGAGACTCCCATTGCCTCGAGCATCGTGATCGCCTGACGACGGAAATCATTTCCGACTGCACTCGGGGTGTGATCGAAATATCCACCTTGATCGACGGGAAGTGGTTGTTGGCCTTTCTCGGGCTGCGATTGGAAGAGGAAGAACTCGACCTCTGGATGGGTGTAGCAGGTGTACCCCATCTTTGCTGCCCTATCGAGAGTTCGCTTCAAGACATTACGAGGATCCGACGGTGCAGAACTTCCATCTGGCAATGCGATATCGCAGAACATGCGCGCTGCTCCTGGGTTCTCTGTTCGCCAGGGAAGAATCGAGAATGTCGCTGGATCCGGCTTTGCCAACATATCTGACTCACTCACACGTGCAAAACCCTCGATGGATGAACCATCGAAACCGATTCCCTCTTCGAAAGCGGTCTCCAATTCCGCTGGTGCGATCGCCACTGACTTAAGGAAGCCGAGGACATCTGTGAACCAGAGTCTGACGAATCGAATATTGCGTTCTTCAAGGGTGCGAAGGACGAAATCGCGTTGCCGCTCGATATTGGAGCTGGGGGTTTCGCCTGGAGAAGTCATGGAAGCAGTCTCGCAAAGGCTTGTTACATGGATGTTACAGAGCCACCTCTGCGCCTACGTCAACGAATATATGTCGCCCCATTGACGTCAAAGGTAGATCCGCTCAAGTGTCGATTTCGGCCCGATGCAAGGAAGGCGACCAGCTCTGCGATCTCCTCAGGTGGAACCCACTCACCCATCGCGAGCTTGGCGGTGATTGCCTCCTCGCCGCCCATCGACTTCGCAGAGTTCTCACTCATTGCAGTTCGCACGATTCCAGGTGCGATGAGGTAGGCGAAGATGGAGTCTTTCCCATATGCGCGGGCAATAGTCTTCAAGAGCGCTGCGATCGGTGCTTTGGATGCTGCGTAGCCACTCAGTTTGGGATTACCCGAACCTTGTTGCGCCGCCCAACTTGTCATACCAACGATGGAACCGCCGCCGATCTCAAGGAAGTGATTCACTGCGCGGCGAACGAGAAGAGCGGTCGAGCGAACATTGATATTCAAAGCAAGGTCGAAAGCGTCACGCCAGAGCTCCTCTGAATCAGTAAGCGATGCCTCAGGCATCACCGCTGCATTCGCGACGAGAACATCAACTCGCTGCTTCCAGGCGAGTGATTGATCCCAGAGCGATGCATACCCTTCAGGTGTTGCAAGATCCGCATGGATGAGAAGTTTGCGCTCGTCAGGAATCGATGTCGTCGCAGACTCTGCACCCTCTCGATCAGACCCATAATGCGCGATGACATCAGCGCCCTGTGCACCAAGCGCACGCACGATCGCGTGACCGATCCCTTTTGAAGCACCGGTGACGAGACAGACACGGCCAGCTAGTGATTCGCTCTCATTCCAAACCGTCATCGCTGCCTCATTTCACTCGATCACTGCTCTCGAACTATCTCCATCCGCGAACAATCTCTATCCACGTGAAAGATGGCGAACTTCGTGCAGTAGTAATCGTATTATTCCCCCATCATGAAAGACAGTGGTTCAAAGATCCCTTTCTCATTCGAGAAGCAGAGCCTCATTGGTGAACCTGGTGACTCAATCGCTTCTGCATTGGTTCGCAATGCGCAATTACTCTGTCGTCGAAATGACGAAGGAGACGGTCGTGGGATCTTCTGTGGCATGGGCGTCTGCAACGAATGTGCCGTTGAAGTCGATGGAAAACCAGGCGTACTTTCATGCATGACCGCTCTTCAACCTGGCATGAATGTTGGGGTTCAAGAGCAATATCGAGATGCACCCGACTTCAGCGGGGACTCTGAAGCAACACAATTGCCGGAAGAGGAGATCGCCTGCGATGTGATGATCATCGGCGGCGGTCCCGCAGGTCTATCGCTAGCAAAGAATCTGAAGCGCTCTGCTCCTGATCTCGCAATCGTGATCGTCGATGAACGTAAATCCCTTGGTGGCCAATACTTCAAACAAGAACAGGTGCACTCGACGCGCAACACGAGCGATCAACAATTCGCAGAGGGTGCGGCATTGATCGACGATGTCAAAGCAAGCGGTGCGCGAATCTTCAACGGCGTGACGATTTGGGCAGCCTTCGACCCAGACCATCTCTTGGGCTATGACCAAGAACGCAGATACAAATTCCGACCCAAGGAGCTGGTGATCGCAACCGGCGCATATGAACGTGGCATTCCAATGCCTGGTTGGACGCTCCCTGGTGTGATGACGACAGGTGCAGCTCAGACATTGCTACGCAGTTACTCGGTCTCTCCTGGTAATCGCGTCCTTGTCGCTGGAAACGGGCCACTCAACTTGCAGATGGCTGCAGAACTCACACGACAAGGTACCGATGTCGTTGCACTAATTGAGAGTGGACGAATCTTCTCGCTGCGAAGCATTCTGCTAACGTTGGCGCTAGGAATCACCTCTCCATCCATGGCACTTCGAGGACTTGGTTACTTCCTCACCATCAAGCGCGCTGGCATTCCTTACTACTCCGCAGCAACTGTCTCCGCGTTCCAAGGCAAAGAAAAGGTCGAACGCGCAACTGTCACTTCACTGCGAAGCGGAAAAGAGGTCGCGAGATTCGACGTCGACGCCGTCTCTATGGGCTATGGCTTCATCCCTTCCAATGAGATTGCAAGAAATCTCGGTGCCAAGCATGAGATCGATCGAGCCACCCGCGGCCTTCGAACCGAGACGAGATTCGATGGCAGGACGACGCGCGATCACCTCTGGGTCATCGGTGATGGACGAAGCATCAATGGCGCCCAGGTTGCGAAGTTGCGTGGAGCTCTCCTTGCTGATTCATTGGCAAAGTCCTTCGGTGCACGAAAGCTCAAGCCACTCCAAGGATTTCGAACCATGGCGAAGAAGATCTCGCTTGCGCGCCAACTTCTCTTTCAAAGGATCCTTTGGCAGGTCTACAGATCGCCCGTTATCTTTGATCAATTTGCGACCAATGAGACAACGATCTGTCGTTGTTTGAGCATCACAAAGGGCGAGATACTCGAGGATCTCACCGCAGATATGCGAAGCGCTGGTGCCCTCAAGCGCGTCAACCGCGTCGGTATGGGTAAGTGCCAAGGTCGATATTGCTCGCCATTCGCACAAAAGATCGTCGAAGATGCGACCGGTTCGCAACCCGATGCCTTTTCAGGTTTCGCACCTCAACTTCCGATCAAACCGACGAGTATTGCCAACATCGCATATCCGATCAGCTAGCGAGTGAATTGCGCTTCGAGAGAGCGCGCTAGGCTTTGAATATGAGTGAAGATTTTCTCGACAAGTCGAAGGATTTCGTACAGTCTCTCGATCGCGGACTTTCTATCATGAAGGTCTTCAATGCTGAGAATCCGAAGTTGACGCTCTCTGAAGTCGCAGAACTCACTGGCTTCACTCGCGCAACAGCGAGACGATTCCTCTTGACTCTTGAATCACTCAACTACGTCGGAAGCACAGGGCGCTATTTCTTCCTCAAGCCTCGAGTCCTGGAATTGGGTTATGCCTATCTCAATTCCTTCAGCTTGATCAACATTGCGCAAGGACATCTAGAAGAGATGGCAACCGAGGTTCGTGAGTCTTGTTCTGCGTCCGTCCTTGAGGGTTCAAATGTCATCTACGTTTGCCGCGCTTCCGCCAATCGCATCATGACCATCAACTTGGCAGTCGGAACCCAACTGCCCGCCTATGCCACCTCGATGGGACGATGCCTCTTGGCTTCTATGGACGAAGATGAACTCGATCGCTACTTCGATAGCGCTGTCATCGAAAAACTAACTTCAAAGACCGTTACCGACGAGGACGAACTCCGCGCCATCATCAAGCAAGTCGGCAAGGATGGCTATGCGATCGTCTCTGAGGAATTAGAGGATGGCGTGCAATCCGTCTCGGTTCCGATCCGCGGGAAGGACGGCAAGGTCATCGCCGCCGCCAATGTCAGCGCACACGCTTCTCGTATCTCGGTTAGCGACTTGAAGGAGACGCTGCTTCCGCGCCTTCAAAAGTGCGTCGCAGAGATCGAGCACGATCTCAATCTGCAGAACTAGTTCAGATTCTCTTCTTACTGAATCTGATCGATACAGAGGTACTTGATCTCCAAGAACTCTTCGATACCGTGCTTGGAACCCTCGCGACCTACGCCTGATTCCTTGACGCCGCCGAATGGTGCGCCTTCATAGGAGATCAAACCGGTATTGATTCCAACCACTCCTGCCTCGAGAGCCTCGGCGACTCGCCAGGTTCGCGCGTTATCTTTGGTGAAGAAGTAAGCAGCCAAACCGAATGGAGTGTTATTCGCCAACTCCACCGCTTCTTTCTCACTCTTGAACTTCACGATTCCCGCCAATGGACCGAATGTCTCCTCTTGGCAGACCAACATCTCTTCCGTGACATCGGTGAGGATGGTTGGGATGAAGAATGTGCCACCTAGGTCGGATCGGGATCCTCCGAAGATCACCTTTGCTCCATTGTCGACAGCATTCTTGATGTGGCTCTCCACTTTGACGACTGCGTCCTCATTGATGAGTGGACCTTGCTTGGTCTCTGGATCAAGTCCGCTTCCGACTTTGAGTTCACTGACCGCCTTGCTCAACGCCGCTACGAAGCGATCATGGATTCCTTCTTGAACGATGATGCGGTTGGCGCAGACGCATGTCTGGCCACTATTTCGAAACTTAGAAGCGATGGTTCCGGCGACGGCGACATCGATATCGGCATCATCGAAGACGATCAGTGGCGCGTTGCCACCCAATTCCATTGCGACCTTCTTCACCGTCTTTGCTGACGCTGCCATCAGCGCCTTGCCGACTTCAGTCGACCCAGTGAAGCTCAGAGCTCGAACTACAGGTGAAGAGGTGATCTCCTCGGCGACCATCCGTGGATTTCCGACGATCACATTGAGTACGCCAGCAGGAACTCCGGCGCGATGTGCGAGTTCGGCCATCGCAAGTGCTGATAGCGGTGTATCAGTTGCGGGCTTGATGATCATCGAACAACCGGCAGCAAGTGCAGGAGCAGCCTTACGAGCGATCATCGCCATAGGGAAGTTCCATGGTGTGATCGCGGCAGTGACGCCAATCGGTTGCTTGATGGTCAAGAGTCTGCGCGAAGCGACGTTGGTTGGGATGGTCTCACCGTAAAGGCGCTTACCTTCCTCTGCATACCACTCAATGAAGCCCGCTCCGTAGGTGATCTCACCTTTCGCTTCTGAGAGCGGCTTTCCTTGCTCTCCCGTAAGGATCGTTGCCAAGTCGTCGACGTTATCCATGATCAACTGGTACCAGCGACGAAGGATCTTTGCCCGCTCCAGGGCGGTCATCTGCTTCCAGACTTCGAAACCTGCTTGTGCGGTCTCGATCGATTCCTTGACGTCCTCCAGGGTTGCCATCGCGACATCGACGATGGTCTTGCCTGTCGCTGGATCGATGACAGCGCGAGTCGCTCCGTCACGAGAATCTCTCCACTGACCATTGATGAATAACTTGCTCTTGATCAACGTCGGATCAGAGAGGTACTGGTCAAGGTTCTTATCTGTGGAGTACATCGATGACTCACTTTCGCAATTCTCGAGATTTCGTCGTGGCCGACTGAGCAAAGTCTATGACTGCGTAACGCTCTTTTCGACGGCCCGAGAACACTGTCGCCAAACACACACGGTGCACGTGCTAGACACTCTTCCTCTCCCTCGCTACTGTGACGGTGCTAGCAAAATAGAATCTCTTAGAGGATTCGCCATACGAACAATCCATACCAAGATCGATGACGGGGAGTTAAGAAAGATGTCTCAGCAATCGTTGTCCGAGAAGGATCGTAAGTACTTCTTCCATCCCTTCACGGCGCTGAAGGCACATGAAGAGACCGGCGGAAAGATCATCGTCTCTGGTGAAGGTTCAACACTCAAAGATGCGAGTGGTGCGAGTTATCTCGATGCCATGGCAGGACTTTGGTGCGTCAACCTCGGATATGGAAATCAACGACTCAAGAACGCAATCGCTGACCAAGTAGAGAAGCTCTCTTACTATCACTCGTTCTCAGGAATGAGTACCGACCTTGCCGCGATGCTCTCAGAGCGAATCATCGCTCTTGCTCCACAAGGTATGAGCAAGGTCTTCTATGGCAACAGTGGTTCAGATGCGAATGACACCAATGCGAAGATCGTCTGGTTCTATAACAATGCACTTGGTCGTCCTCAAAAGAAGAAGATCATCTCAAGACTTCGTGGCTATCACGGCGTGACCGTTCTCTCCGGAGGACTTACCGGGTTGAAGAACTTGCATGAGGGCTTCGACCTTCCACTTCCGATGATTCGTCATGTGCGACCACCCCATCGAATCTGGGAGAAGGCGGCGGGAACAACCGATGCCGAGTTCGCACAAACACTTGCGGATGAACTAGAGGCGACAATCCTCGCTGAAGGTCCAGATACCGTCGCAGCATTCATCGCTGAGCCGATCCAGGCGGCAGGTGGCGTCATCGTTCCACCAGCTGAATACTTCCCTGCGATCCAAAAGGTCTTGAAGAAGTATGACGTCTTGATGATCGCTGATGAGGTTGTCACTGCATTCGGACGACTCGGGAAGATGTTCGGTTCCGATGTCTTTGGTATCGAGCCTGACATCATCACTGTTGCAAAGGGTCTTACCTCTGCATATGTCCCACTCTCTGCTTCGATCGTCTCCGAGAAGATCTGGCAGGTCCTTCGCGACGGCTCGGAGAAGTACGGTGCCTTTGGACATGGTTACACCTACTCCGCGCACCCGATTGCGATGCGCTGTGCGCTCGAAACTCTCGACATGCTCGAGGAGGGAAACTACCTCGAGATGACCGTGAAGAAGGGTGCCTTCTTGCATGAGCTACTCCAAGCTAACTTCAAGGATCATCCACTCGTTGGTGAGATTCGCGGACAATCTTTGATCGGTGCCATTGAATTGGTATCGAGTAAGGATCCGATGACTCCATTCGATCCATCAGAGAAGATCGCCATTCGCGCTGCACGTCGCTCGATGGAGATGGGTGTGATCACTCGCGCACTACCTGCCTCCGACTCACTCGCTTTCTCTCCACCATTCGTCGTCACTGAGAGTGAGATCGAGAAGATGGTCACCACTGTCCGGGCTGCAGTCGATGAGATCGCGAAAGAGATCGGCCGTTAGTTAAAGACATCATGGCCCCCTCCGCTCTTCGCATCGGATTCCTCATCAATCCGATTGCGGGTATGGGTGGGCGAGTCGGGTTGCATGGCACGGATGGTGATCTCGCAACAAGGGCCATTGAACGTGGCGCAACCTCGCATTCCAGGAAACGGGCGCGCATCACTCTGGCCGAGCTCTCATCGGTAAGCAATATCGAATTCCTCACTCCTACTGGAGCTATGGGTGGCGAGCTTCTAGTCGAACTCCAAAACGAAAAGACCTATCTGCCCCACGTGAGCTTGACCGACTTCACTCCCGGGTCGGATACCTCGAGTGAAGACACACGTTCAGTCATCTCTGAATTCCAATCGGAGAATGTGGATCTCATCCTCTTCGCTGGTGGAGATGGAACGGCACGAGATATCTTCAACGTGGTTGGTGATCGAATACCGATGTTAGGGATTCCCTCAGGTGTGAAGATGCGAAGCGGTGTCTTTGGTCTTCATCCAGGAGATGTCGCCGAGATCTTGAAACGATTGGTGGCGCAGGAGAAGCCTCAGTATTCAACGGCAGAGATCCTTGACCTTGGTATTGGCTCCACCGATTACTCCGCCTCAGAGTTCTTCGGCGTCGCACGAACGCCTTCTGCACCGGATTTGATCCAACGCTCCAAGAGTTCACACTCTTCAACGAGCGAAATGGGCCTTAAGGAGTTGGCGATTCACTATGCGAACAACTTGAAGCAAGAGACGCTCTACCTCTTTGGGCCCGGTGGAACGACTCAACTCATTCTGCAGGCCGCGCAGCCCGACCAGAGATTCGACGCAGCGGGTGTTCACGCCCTCTTCAATGGTCACGTCGTAGGAAGCGATCTTGGCGAAGATGCCATCCTTGAACTTTTGGACCGCTATGCGAACGTGCAACTCGTAGTGGGAGTCATCGGCGGACAGGGATATCTCTTCGGTCGCGGTAATCAACAGCTCAGTGCGGCAGTGATCGATCGAATCGGTTGGGATCGAATCTTTGTCATCGCCTCCAGTGCAAAACTCCTCGAGTTGATGCCGGTGCAACTGCACGTTGATTTCACTGAAGCCTTGGCCACGCCTCCCCCTTCATTCCTCAAAGTGAACACAACCATCTCAAGATCTGTTGTCTGCCGATTACTCCATCATGTAGCGTCACCCGATAAGTAGCGCATCGAGCGCTTACCGTGACGAGGGTAAGGGAACGATTCATGGCAACAAGCAATTCACATCTGCCAAGTCCTCATCCATATATGGCCAATAGCGCGCCGGGTAGCTTCAAAGAGTTGTTGCGCGTTGCAGAGGTCACTGACATTGAAGAGGTCTTCGAGCAGATTCCGCAGGATCATCGTTTTCAAGGTGAGTGGAAGGTTCCGAAGGCGCTCAAGTCAGAGGCTGCACTCTCGAAACATCTGACCTCGATACTTAAGAAGAACATCTCTGCCCATGATTACACCTCCTTCCTCGGCGCAGGATGCTGGCAACATTACGTTCCAGCGATCTGCGATGAGATGGTCACGCGAACCGAGTTCTCTACCAACGTCTGGGGAACACCATCCTCTGATCACGGACGTAATCAAGTCTGGTTCGAGTTCTCCAGCCAACTTGGTGAACTCGTTGGAATGGAGTTCGTAGGTCTGCCGCTCTATAGCTATGGAACTGCTGCGGGCCACGCACTTCGCATGGCAGCGCGTATCAATGGACGCAACCGAGTCGTCGTTCCAGCCTCCCTCGATCCAGAGCGAGCCAAGGTCATCCGCACATACTGCGGCTATAAGGAACTCAACGGCCACCTCGAGATCAGTTATGTGAAGTTCGATCCCGCAACAGGACGGATCGATCTAGCGGACCTCAAATCCCATCTCGGTCCCGATGTCTCGGCGGTCTACTTCGAGAATCCCAACTACTTCGGTGCCCTGGAGAGCGAGGCTGCTGAGATCGCGCGCCTTGCCCGCGAAGTTGGAGCTGAAGTCATCGTGGGTGTCGATCCCATCTCGCTTGGAATCGTCGCACCACCATCGGAATATGGTGCAGACATCATCGTCGGAACCACGCAGCCGCTGGGCGTACATATGAATGCTGGTGGTGGCGTCGGTGGATTCATCGCAACGCGAGATGAAGAGAAGTACGCACGTGAATATCCGACGCTTCAAGTCAGTCTCACCGGAACCATAGAGCCAGGTGAGATGGCATTCGGTCTCACTCTCTTCCATCAATCCTCATATGGTTCTCGTGAGGATGGCAAAGACTGGACTGGTAATTCGGTCTACCTCTGGGCGGTTGCGAATGCCGCTTACATGTCCTTGATGGGGCCTCAAGGTTTCGTCGAAGTTGGAAACTCGATCATCTCTCGCGCGAGATACGCGGCGAAGAAGATCGATGAGATCAAAGGAGTCAAGGTCACATTCAAGGACGGCTTCTTCAAAGAGTTCGTCGTTGACTTCAATGAGACAGGCAAGAGCGTCGCCCAAATCAACAAGGCGCTCCTTGCCGAGAGCATCTTCGGTGGCAAGGACTTGAGTGAAGATTTCCCTTCCCTCGGTCAGTCAGCCCTCTACTGCGTCACAGAAGTCCACTCGGTGGAAGATATTGATTCACTTGTTGCAGCTTTGAAAGAGGTGACAGCATGATCAAGTCAAAGATCCGCAAGTACCACGCCGCTGTATGGGATGAACCCCTTGTCATGCAGTTGAGCCAGCCGGGTCGTCGTGGCGCCTTTGCACCGAGTGTCGAAGGTGAGATTGCGAGCGCTGTCGGGGATTCAGCTTCACTGCTGCCTGCAGCCCTACGCCGAAAGAGCGCACCAGAGCTTCCGGAGATGAGCGAGTTCGAAGTACAACGCCACTATCTCCATCTCTCACAACAGACGCTTGGAATGATGGGTATCAGCCTCTTCGGTACCTGCACGATGAAGTACAACCCTCGCCTCAATGAGCGCCTTACCTACATGCCATTCGTTGCCGAGATGCATCCGCATCAAGATCCGGAGACGATGCAAGGGATCCTCGAGATCGTCTATCGATTCGACGAGATCCTTCGCGAACTCTCAGGTCTTGATAAGTTCGTCTTCCAAGCTGGTGGCGGTGCAGATGCTGCCTACACGATGGCAACGATCACTCGCGCGTATCACGCCTCTCGTGGTGAACTCGATCAGCGAACCGAGATCATCACAACTGCACAAGCGCACCCTTGCAATCCTGCAACGGCTGCTGCTGCCGGCTTCAAAGTCATCACCATCCCATTGGATGAGAACGGCTATCCCTCGCTCGAGGCGCTCAAGTCGGTTGTCTCCGAACGAACCGCAGCGTTGATGGTCAACAACCCCGATGACATCGGTATCTACAACCCGAAGATCAAGGAATGGGTCAAGCTCGTTCATGATGTTGGTGGCCTCTGTTTCTACGATCATGCGAACTTCAATGGCGTCATGACCCGCATCCGCGCTGCTGACCTTGGCTTCGATGCCTGTATGTACATGCTTCACAAGACCTTCGGTGGCCTCAAAGGTGGTGGCGGACCAGCTGTTGGTGCATTCGGTTGCAACAAGAAGCTCATCCCCTTCCTCGCCGGTCCTTATGTCGATAAGAACTCCGATGGCACCTTCTATCTGAAGAAGGAAGAGGCAGGAAGCGTCGGTCGCGTCCGTGAATTCTTTGGAAACGTTCCAGTTGTGATCCGTGCTTACTCCTGGACTCGCGCCATGGGTATCGATGGACTTCGCGATGCTGCCAACATCTCGGTCCTGGCCAATAACTACATGGAGAAGCGTTTACTAGCGATCAAGGGAGTCACGAAGGGACTTCCAGAGCACACCCAACGGCGCCTTGAGATGACTCGTTACTCGCTCGGTGAATTGACCGCAGATACTGGCGTCACTGTCGTCGATGTACAGAATCGAATGACTGATTACGGTGTCGATGCATTCTGGCTCAGCCATGAACCATGGTTCATTCCAGAGCCATTCACTCCCGAGGCTGGGGAGCTCTGGTCGATCGAAGACCTCGATTACTGGATCGATGTCCTTGAAGTGGTCTGCGAAGAGGCTCGCTCTAACCCTGAGTTGGTCAAGAGCGCACCACATAATCAAGTAGTCCATAAGCAAGGTCCGACCAATCTCGATGATCCGAAGAATTGGGCGACGACCTATCGTGCCTACAAGCGCAAGCATGGGTAATCTCGCACGAAGCGCAAGTAACGCAAGGATCGCAATCGTCGGTGCCGGAAGCATCGGCATCGGTTGGGCGCTTCACTTCGCGGCTCATGGCCACGAAGTACGGCTCTTCGATGTTGATGCTAACCAGCTCGCTCTCGTTGACCAGCGAATCGAGGAGCGCCTCGAAGCGCTCAAAGCTCATGATCTGCTGCGGGAAGAGATTTCGATCATTGCTGCACGGATATCAACTCACGATTCATTGGCGAGTGCAGTAGCCGACGTTGAATACATCCAAGAGTGCGGCCCAGAGAAGGCTGAGTTCAAGGAGTCGCTCTTTCTTGAGATCGAGAACCTTGCAAGCGAGAGGGCCGTCATCGCTAGCTCCTCTTCTGCTATTCCCGCTTCACGCTTTACAGAGAAGATGAAGCATCCAGAGCGAGCCCTTGTGGTCCATCCTGGTAATCCGCCCTACCTTCTCTTAGTTGCGGAACTCGTTCCACATCAAGGCACTTCTCAACTGGTCATCGATTTCGTCAAGGATCTCCTTGAAAGTTCGGGGATGAGCGCGGTCGTTGTTCATGGTGAACCTGAAGGTTTCGTCTTCAATCGCTTACAAGGCGCTCTACTTCGTGAGGCTTATGCGCTGGTTCGAGACGGCGTGATCTCACCTCTCGAGATCGACGAGATCATGATCCAAGGGCTAGGAAAGAGGTGGGCTCTCATCGGGGCCTTTGGAACCTCAGCTCTCAATGTCAAAGGTGGAATCGAAGCCCATGCGAAGCGGATGGGAACTTCCTATCACCGCATGGGCCTTGAGCGCGGACAAGATGACCCGTGGAGCGAAGAACTCGTTGCGCAAGTAGCCGACGACATCAAGAAGAAATTTCCGGTTGAAAGCTGGGAATCGGATGTCATCAAGCGGGACCTAGCGTTGATGAAGTTGACTGCGTTGATGAAAGAACTTGGGCTTTAGAAGACTTTAAGACTTCTTGCGAGAAGAAGTCGCAACCAAGGCTCTTACTCGCTCAAGTTCACTCTCTGTGGGGGCTTCAGTCATCGCTAGAGAATCACTAATTTTCAAGTTCCAGCCCGTGTTCTCTTTGACTTGATCCAGAGTAACGCCTGGGTGTAGTGAGGTCATCACCAGCTCCTTCGTCACAGGATCTGGCTCAAGGATTCCAAGGTCGGTGATGACATAACGCGGTCCGCCACCGACGAGCCCATTCTCCTTACGAGAATTCGGACCTTCTCCATATCCAAGCGAGGTGATGAAGTCGATCTCGGAGACGAAGGTTCGTAACGATTGTTTGATGATGATGATGACATCCTTGCATGCACCAGCGATCTCGGTTGCCCCGCCTGCACCTGGAAGGCGAACTTTCGGCTTCTCGTAACTCTCACCAATGAAAGTGGTGTTGATATTGGCAAAGCGATCGATCTGCGCCGCACCAAGGAAGCCGACATCGATCCTTCCTGGCTGGAGCCAGTAGTTGAAGATCTCGGGCATGCTCACGACAGTCAGTGCGCGATTGGCAAGCTCTCCATCCCCGATTGAGAGTGGAAGCTTCTGTGGATCGGTGTTGACAGTCCCGGACTCGTAGATGAGTACCAAGTTCGGTGCATGGGTCGCCTTCGCAAGGATCGCAGCGGTGCTTGGAATTCCAATGCCGACAAAGCAGATCATTCCGTCCTTAAGAGTTCTCGCAGCAGCGATTGTCATCATCTCGTTGCTGTTCCACTTGATCTCGTCTGCGGGTAGGTCTCGCTCGATCTCGCTGATGGCCATGGCTACCTACTCCCGCTCATTGAACCGACCTGATCGCTGTCAGACTTCTTCGAATAGACCTCTTCATCGAGCCACTTTTGGAAGCTCTCGCGCTCCTTGGATATCTCATCCCAGGCGATATATGCATCGTTATCTCGCTCGTAGTAGCCAGAGGCGTAGGAGGGCCACGCTCCTCGAGGGGCATGGGCGATAGCGGTGATGAGCGCTTCGGGGTAGATGACGCTATTGAAATGTGGCTCGAAGTGATCAACGATCTCTTCAACGGTAACGATCACTTTCTTCGCTGCAAAGACGGCCTCTTTCGATGATCCCGTGATCCCCCAAGCCATGACGTTTCCATTTCGATCTGCTTGTTGTGCGTGAACGATCGTGACATCTGGATTGATCGCGGCAACTGCCAAGACCTTCTCATCCGAGAATGGCGAATCAACTGTCGCAATGTTCTTCGTATGCTCGATGAGGTCGGAACCGAAATAGCCACGAAGGATCGCAAATGGCATTCCGGAAGCGCCCGCAAGGTATCTATTGGTCATGCCGGCATGCGTGTGTTCTTCAATCTCAAGTGGAACGGGCCAGGAACTTTGATAGGCATCCCTGAAGCGATGGAGAGATCCAACGCCAGGATTTCCTCCCCAAGAGAAGATCATCTTCTTTACGCATCCAGCTCCGATCATTTGATCGTAGATCAGATCGGGAGTGAGTCGAATTGCGGTGAGATTTTTCTTTCGCTGTCGGATGATCTCTTGACCAGCAGCGAATGGGATCAGATGGGTAAAACCTTCCAACGCGACCGTGTCACCATCTTTGACATGCTCACTGATTGCTGACTCGAGAGTCACGAATTTGCTCACTTGCACTCCCATACATCTATCTCGAGATCAGGTTCTTCAATAACGTGGATATTCTAAGTAAGGTCGGGCATTGATGGGAAGCCGTCCTTCTCATGGAATATCTTTTTGTTTCATTGAATCGAGGTGTTCGTATGACGAACTCAGAGTTAACTGAATCTTCAGTGATCGTCATTACTGGTGGTAGCTCTGGATTTGGCGAGGCACTCTCTAAGTTCTATCTGCAGAAATCTCAAAATGTTTATTCACTTGACATCAATCAGGGCAAGACTGATGCGCATCACATTATTTGCGATGTTCGAAATGAAGATTCAATCCAAGCAGCCATGGGAAAGATTCGAGAGAGATCTCAACAGATCGATGTGCTGATTGCGAACGCAGGGGTTGTCCCCTCGTGGCAATCGACGGAATCACTCGATATTTCGGATTTCCGAAGGGTAATGGAGATCAATCTGATCGGAGTTGCCGCGACACTCAAACATGCAGCTCCCTTGATGCGCTCTCCCGGCGGCTCGATCGTCATCACCGGCTCGATCAACTCGTGGAAAGGTGATCCAAACCTTGCGAGTTATGTCGCGAGCAAGCACGGCGTCCTAGGGCTCATCAAGAGCGCAGCGATCGACCTCGGGTCAAAAGGAATCCGCGTCAATGGCGTTGGTCCTGGTCCAGTTGCCACAGAAGCGCTCAAGAGCAGAATCCTCGCTCGCAACAATGGCGATGAGAGTGCGGCAGGAGAATATTTCAAAAGACTTGCAGAGTCGACAGCTCTTAAACGTATTGCCACTGTCGATGATGTCGTCCATGCAATCGACTTCCTTGCCTCTCCCCTCTCCGCAGGAATCACAGGAGAGCTGATCAATGTCGATGGCGGAGTCCTTTAAGGTTCCTTCCATGGCGATCTCCAACTCTCTGGCTGGAAAGACAGTCCTCGTCACCGGTGCATCGCGCGGCATTGGCGCCGCAATTGCTCGCTCCATGTGCGAGGCAGGGGCGCATGTCATCTCTCACTACAGCTCTTACGTTGATGGCGCCAAGGAAAACCTTCAAGACTTTCCGGACGAGAGAAAGACATTTCTTGCAGCGGATCTGACGAAGCCCGGAGCCGGGAGAACTCTCTGGCACGATGCAATCGCTCAGGTGGGTCAGATAGATATTTTGGTCAATAACGCGGGCGTGAATATTGAGACCGCATTCGAAGGTGATGAAGAAAGTTGGGATCGTGGCTGGCAGGAGACTTTTCAAGTCAATGTCTTCGAAGCTGCCAATGTCATGAAGGAAGCGGTCAATCACTTCCTTGAAATCACTGACGGCAAGCCACGAGGTGGCATCGTCATCTCATTATCGAGTTGGTCTGGTCAAAAAGGTTCTGCTCTTCCAACCCTGCCCGCATATGCAGCCTCAAAAGCAGCAGTCAAGGCGCTGACCCAAACCGTTGCTTCGAGTTTTGCGAAGCAAGGCATCTACGCCTTCATTATTTCGCCAGGAATCGTCAAGACCCGCATGGCAGATCTCGCTGCAGTCAAGCGTGGTGGCGAAGAGAAAATGAAAGCAGCTCTTGCAATGGGTGAACTGGTTCCACCCGAGGAAATCGGTGAGCTCGCAGTCTTTCTTGCTTCAGGTCAATGCCGCCATCTCACAGGATCAACGATCGACATCAACGGCGCGAGTTACGTTCGTTAAGTAACTCTAGCTTTCGAGAATCTCTCGGAAGTCGTGCATTCGACTCCTATGGAAGTCTTTGGTTCCGCTTGCAAAGAGTTTGAGATCTGAAATGCGCCACTGCCCATACTCGTAGTTGAAGCGATATCTGTAGCCACCCCAAAGATGTCCTATGACTTCGCTACCGAAATACTTGTGCCAGGCGTAGAGATGGCTCGTTCCATGAGCGCTCTCATCGCCATCGAAGATAACGATCTCGTTACAAATCTGATGGTTCGTTGATTCGAAACGAGATGAAGCTCCCGCTTTGACCATGGCTTCAAGATTCGCTCGACCGACAATCGGCTCAACTTCAGGGCCATAATCGATCCGCGCATCTTTCGTAAAGAGCGCTGCGAGAAGGTCAGGGCGTTTCGTATCGAAGTAGAGACAGTAACGCTTCATGAGTAATTCAATCTCGACTCGATCTGCCAAGCGCAATTCAGCCGACATACTCTGCAACCTCTCTAGTGATGCTCAGTTTCCTACTCGAACTGTAGGCGTGATCTTCACTCACTGGAAGGAAAAAACTGTTCGCTATAAGAACAGTTACGCAAAAATCGTTTCTCAAAGTTGTTCTGAAAGCAGAGGGGTTATGTAAGTATTTCGCCCTACGGCGACCAAAGTGTGACGCTTCGGTAAGCAAAATGTGAACGAAAGGTGAGCCATGTCAAACGCAGCATCAAGCGGTCAAGCTTTGATGTCTCTTCGTGGCATTAGAAAGTCTTTTGGTTCCTCGGAAGTTCTTCACGGAGTGGATCTGGATATCTATACCGGAAGCCACACCGTTATTTTCGGACCATCAGGCTCTGGAAAATCCACAGTACTTCGCACCATGAACCTTCTTGAAGAACCAACTGAAGGTTCGGTGATCTTCGAAGGTGTTGAGTATGGACCAGGATTGCCAGGAAGCTCTGCAAAACGTGGCAAGGCAATCGAACTTCGCAAGCAAGTGGGAATGGTCTTTCAACAATTCAATCTCTTTCCGCACTTAAGTGCAATCGACAATATCGCTCTCGCGGTTCACTCTGTTACCGGTAAATCAAAAGATGAAGCTCGCGAACGAGCTGCAGTCGAATTGAAGAAGGTCGGTTTGCTCAAGTGGGCTATGAATCACCCCGCGCAACTCTCAGGTGGACAGCAACAGCGTGTTGCGATCGCTCGAGCACTTAGCCTCGATCCAAAACTCATGCTCTTTGATGAACCAACCTCTGCCCTTGATCCAGAGCTTGTTGGTGAAGTACTCAGTGTGATGCGCCAACTCGCCGAGACTGGAATGACCATGGTGGTCGTCACTCACGAGATGGGCTTTGCAAAGGAAGTTGGCGATCAATGCATTTTCATGGAAGATGGAAATATCGTCGTTTCCGGTGGGAATGACTTCTTCGATACTTGTCAGAATGAACGTGCTCGCCAATTCATAGGATCGGTGCTCTGATGGAAGATACGCCCAGACTCAATTTCATGTGGCATTTGGTGTGGGATTTCCGTGCCGAACTCTTGCAGGGACTACTCACCGCCGTTAACGTCTCAATCACCGCACTATTCACCTCAGTGCTCGTCGGTCTGCTCTTTGCCATGATGAAGTTGAGTAGGTATTCAATTCTGCGTGGTATTTCCACTGCCTATGTGAACATATTCCGAGGAATACCCGCTCTTGTCAGCGTTATTTGGGTCTACTTTGGATGGTCACTCCTCTTCTCTTACAACTTCACCGTCTATCAAGCCGGCGTTATCGCTCTGACATTGCTTTACTCTGCGTTTTTCTCCGAGATCTTCCGCTCCGCATTGGAAGCTATTCATAAAGGGCAACGTGAAGCCGGTCTGGCCCTCGGAATGTCGCGTCTTCGAATCTTCCGGTCGGTTGTCATGCCGCAAGCTTTGAAAATTGCGATTCCAAATATTGGAAGTATGTTCATCGGCATGATCAAAGACACATCAACCTTCACTGTCATCGGGTTGGCTGAATTGGTCTATGTCATGCAGAACATCAACTCCCAGTATTTCCAACCATTCGTTCTTTATACAGCGGCCGCTGGACTCTATGTAATTGCAGCATTCGTCGTTGATTTCATTTTCCGCAATATTGAAAACGGACTGAGTTATCAGAAGCAAGGAAAGATAAAGAGGTTTCTCACTCGCAGGAAGCGAGCTCAGGTTCAAAGATTGGTGGAGACCAATGCTTGAACCAACTTCCTACAAGTGGGGAAAACACCATCCAACGTTCGGAAGGAAAAAAATGCGAAAGAAGTTATCGCTTCTCGTCGCGCTTGCGATGTCCCTCACTGTGGCTCTCACAGGAAGTGGCGCTGCATCAGCGGCGGAAGACACCTCTAAGCTCAACCTCGTCAAGCCTGGAACTCTCGTTGTGGGCATGACTTTGCAGTTCCCACCACAGATGTACCTCAACGCGCGACAGAAGCCAGCTGGTTATGACTATCAGTTGCTTCGTAAGCTCACTAAAGATCTCGGCCTCAAGCTCGAGATCCGAAACATGGCTTTCGCAGGTTTGATTCCAGGTCTCGTTGCAAAGCAATTTGACATGGTTTCCGTAGGTCTCGGTAAGAACCCAGATCGCGAGAAGTCAATGACCTATGTTGGTGAGTACATGCCTTACAGCACCATTCTTGTCTCTGGCAAGAATGACAAGACTGCACCAACTATCGCTGCATGGAACGTCGCTGGCAAGAAGCTCACAGCTCTCCAGGGGTCCCTTGCTGCTCAGAAAATCAAGGAAGTTTTCCCGAACGCAACACTCGTTGAGTTCCCAACTCAGGATGCAGCGTTCCTCGAAGTTGCATCAGGCCGTGCAAACGGCATCGTTGCAGAGGCAAACCTCTTCGGATATTTCAATAAGAACAACCAGGGTCTTTTGAAGCAAGTTGCACTTCCACAGGATTTGCGCAACTACTTCGGACATTGGACCGTTCAGCTCGGAAACACCGCCCTTCAGGCTCGCCTAAAGACATGGCTATGCGAGAACAATGAATCTGGTTGGCTTGCAAAGACATTCCGTCGCGAGATGGGCTACAAGATGCCGGCTTTGCCAGCCTGCTAAAGAAAAGAATCTAGCTTTCAGCTATCAAAGTTCACTTTGTGAACATGGATAGCGGAAAAGTGGATTGATAAAGAGGGGTAACTCGCCAGTCGAGTTGCCCCTCTTCTCTTTGTAAGATGACCGGATAGAAACAATGAAGTAGATTCTCAGCTGACCTTAGGAGCTCTTCGTATATGGAGACGATAAACGATTTCGACGTAGTCGTCATCGGTGGTGGACCAGCAGGCATTGCTGCTGCTTCAACCGCGTCTTCGTTGGGAATCAAAGTTGCGCTCATCGATGAGCGAGTGACGCTCGGCGGTCAGATCTTCAAGAGAGTCGGACCTGGTTTTGATGTCACTTCAAAGAAATCACTCGGCAAGGATTATTTTCGCGGCAGCGAACTTATCGCAGAACTAGATGGTCCCAACATTGAGGTCTTCACCGCTACAACCGTGCTCACTATTGATGACGGCAAAGTGATCACCTCGCATCCAAATTTTGGCGTACGCGCCTTTCACTTCACATCTCTGGTGATCGCACCTGGTGCCTATGATCGACCAGTTGCTTTCCCTGGGTGGACGCTTCCTGGAGTAATGACAGCTGGCGCGGTTCAAACCATGGTAAAAACTCAACGGGTCTCACCTGGGAAGCGAATCTTCTTCGCAGGAAGCGGCCCTCTCGCATTGGCTTTCTCTGCCCAACTCATCTCTCTCGGTGCCCCAGTCTTCAAAGTGATTGAGAGCGCGCCATTCCCCTCTCCTATCAATCTCTTGCGACTCGCTTCAAGAGTGCTCGGCAACCTAGACCTCGCCCGTGATGCAGGAAAGTATCGAACTGCGCTCTTGAAGGCGCGCGTGCCTTTTCACTATGGACGCATCATCGTGCGCGCGGAGGGAAATGGCCGAGTCGAGAGCGTCACCCATGCCAAAGCTGATCGGGACTGGAATCCAATTCTAGGTAGCGAAATCACCGAGGCAGCAGATGCCATCTGTGTTGGTTATGGCTTCTTTCCTTCACATGAACTCTTCCGCCTTCTGGACTGCGAATTCGATTATGACGAAAATCGAGGTGGTTTCTCGGTCAGAAAAGATCCTTGGGGTGAAACGACTACACCTTCGACATTTGCTGTGGGAGATGGGACCGGAGTCACTGGTTCCTATTCCGCGACTGCGCAGGGCCGACTTGCTGCGCTCCGCATTGCTCAAAAGCACGGGCTCATCGATGAAGACGAGTTGCTCAAGAGATCTAAGCCTTATCGCAAGGAACTTCGGGCAAGAAATGGATTCCAGCTAGCTCTCAACAAGATGTTCAACGTCGGATCCGGCATCTACCGTCTTGCAGATGAAGAGACTGTGATTTGCCGATGCGAGTCGGTCAAACGCAAATCCATCGATCCGATCATCGATTCGACCGACGATGTCTCGGTGGTCAAGGGAATCTCCCGTGCCGGAATGGGACTATGCCAAGGCAGGAACTGCCAGCGACATATCGCAGCCATGATCGCCGATCGTCACCAGAAGTCAATGGCAGAGATTCCATTCCAAACACCACGTTTTCCAGTCAAGCCAGTTGAGATTGGCGCGATCGCTGATGAGACTATTCGTGATGAGAAGTACTTCATCACATGAGTGACTTCCTGGTTGGTTACCTTTCACATACGAAGAATCATGCTGAACCGCCACGTGAGTGTGATGTCCTCATTATTGGCGGCGGTCTCTTAGGCACCTCACTCGCCTACTACCTCGCCAAAGAAGGAACCGAGGTAGTGCTCATCGAACGAGATGAGATCAATCGCGAGGCATCGGGTACCAATGCTGGCTCTTTCCACTTCCAGATTGCTCTGCACCAACTCACTCCCAATATGACTGATTCCGAGAAGTCGCGACTCGCTTCTGAGGTGAAGCTGCAAGTAGATGCTGCTTCACTCTGGGACTCTCTCGAGAAGGAGCTCAACGCGGATCTCGGCGTCCACTTTGATGGTGGGATCATGGTTGCCGAGACTGAAGAAGAGATGCGGGTGCTCAAAGATAAGGAAGATATTGAGAAGAGCGCTGGGCTCGAGAGCCACATCCTCACCGGCGAAGAGATGCGTGCCTTCGCACCGTACTTAGCTCCTGATCTGGCCGGTATCGCCTTCTGCCCACGAGAAGGGCACGCCAATCCTCTCCTAGTGGGCCCGACATATGCCTATCGTGCAAGCGAGCGTGGCGTGCAGATTCGAACCGGATGTTCGGCGCAATCCATTGAAGTGAATACTTCAGGCGCTCATCGCTTCACAGTCAAGACAAACAAGGGAACGATCAAAGCACACCGGATCGTCAATGCCGGCGGCGCGTGGACAACAGAGTTATCAGCACAGCTCGGCCTCAACCTACCGATGGGCCTCAGTGGACTACATGTCAACGTCACGGAGCCACGTGAGTACTTCTTGAAATCGATGATTCAACATATTGGCAGGCGCCTGACTTTGAAGCAGACCCATAACAACACCTTCATCATCGGAGGTGGCTGGCCATCACGGCAGGAAGCGTTTCCGAAACGCTACTCGAATATGTGGAGTTCGACGGCAGGAAATCTTGCTGTTGCGCTACGAGTCTTGCCGATGCTCAAAGATGTTCGCCTGGTTCGAACCTGGAGTGGAGTCTGGGCATACACCAAGGATTTCAAACCTATTCTCGGTGAATCGGAGAAGATCCCTGGTTACCACGTAGCAATGGTCCCAACTGGTTTCACACTTGGACCAATGGTGGCGCAGATGCTTGCTGACTATATGACTGCCCCTCGAGGATCAGTCGCACTCCCCCATGAATTTCGAGTCGATCGAGAAGTTCCAAACTAGAGAAGACGAGAAAGAGCAGATTGAGAGGCGAAGAAATGGATCGTAATTCTGTTGACTGGCGTGGTTATTGGCCAGCGGTGCCCACTCCATTCAAGGAGAGTGGAGAGATCGATTGGTCCAGTTACGATGCCTTGATCGACTGGTATCTGGAGCGAAAGATGCAGGGCCTCTTCATCAATGGAACGACTGGAGAATGGTTCTCTCAGACTCATGACGAACGACGCCAAGTTGCCGAGTTCATCGCGAAGAAGGTCGCAGGACGTGTTCCAGTCGTCATCGGCGTCACCACTTTCACGGCGAAGGAATCAATCGAACTGGCAAACCACGCCCTTTCAGTTGGCGTAGACGGAGTCTGTTCCTCAGCGCCCGCGTATGTAAAGACTCTGCCCGACGAGACAGTCGCCTATTTCCAGACTCTTTCAGATGGCATCAATGGCCCGATCATGATCTACAACTGGCCACACGGCTCCGGAATTGAGATCTCTGGAGAACTCGCAGAGCGCCTTGCTGAGATCGAGAAAATCGTTGCGATCAAGGACTCAACACCGAACGCCGATCAATTCCTCGATACGACCAAGCGCGTTGTGGGCAAGGTAAGGATCTTTGGAAATTTCATGGTTCCTTCGAACCTCGACTTCATGTTGGCCAATGGCGGAGATGGAACCATCGGCGGCGGAAGCATCTTTGGTAGAGCGGATTCGCTCTACTGGGAACAGGTCTGGAGTGGAGATATTGACTCTGCAAGAGAGCACGCAGAACGCAATCTCCGCCTCCTTGAGGCGCTCTGGCTTCCTGGTGGTTGGGCAGGCAAGTGGGGGGCGTACCAGAGCCAACTGAAGGCGATCATGGCGATGATTGGTGCACCTGGCGGGACAGTAAGAGCGCCACGACTTCCGATAACCGATCCTGCGAGTTTGACCGCAATCCGAACAGTCTTGAAGGAATTCGATCTCGTTTAATCTTCATTGAGAAGTACTGAGGGTGAATAATTTGCCCGATACTTGTCAATGAGTTCGAAGAGGCAATGGATTCTGTCGATGAAAGGAAACCGTAATGAGCAATTTCCAAGGAGTTGATCACGCAGGTATCGGCGTTGCCGATATGGATGTCGCATTCGACTATTGGATGCACAAGCTCGGTTTCACTGAAGTCTTCTTCGATTACACCGGTCCCGTTCCAGGTCTTGAAGAAATCACAAAAACCAAAGCCACCAAAGCTCGCATTGTGATGCTCGGCCATAAGAACACTACTCGCCTTGGTCCAGGTAAAGTGAAACTCGTTCAACGCCTCGATACCGATCAGGCGCCGCCATATCCAGCCGGAATCGGTTATGGCGAAGTTGGTCTCGCTGAAGTCTGCCTCCACACACTGCATACCGAGCAGATCTTCCGAGATCTCGTCGATAACCATGGCGTGAAATCGCTGATGGAGCCACTCTCAGCAGCTGTGGGAGAGCAACAGATCGAACTCGATATTGCTTACTTTGCTGACCCATGGATGGGCAAGGTCGAATTGATCGATTGGAAGGGACTTTGGACATCACGTCCGGCAAAACCACGCATTGAAGGTGTCAATCACGTCGCTTTCGGTGTTCATGACATGAAGGTGACCACCGATTTCTATCAACAACTTGGCTTCACTGATCGAATCTTCGAATCGACCGAATTTTTCGGCCCGATGGCGCCCTGGTACCAAGTGGGTCGACCATTGCCGGGCCACCACATGACACTCTGGTTATCAGGACAAGGAGCCGGCATCGAACCAGTTCGACTTACTCCGCTTTGGGAAGATTGCCGAGGCGAGTGGGGTCACGTTGGTCCCATGGACTTTGGCATCGGCGTGCAGAACATCAAGAAGGCTGTTGAAGAGTTGAAGCGACTCGGAATCGAGATGCACTCAGATATTCAAACTCTCGATGTTGGCGTCTCTGAATTCAAGTACCTCTACTTCAAGGATCCCGACGATCAATACGTCTCGATCGTTGAAACTTCTTACTAGTCGTACCAGCTACGGCGAAGTCTGAAGTTTAGGCGCTCAATCCGCGCTGCGACTTGATCTGCATTCCATCTTTCACCCAGGTCATGCAGGCACGTGTATTAGGAACACCATCAACGACGACGAGACAGTCGAAACAAACACCCATTCCACAAAAGACGCCACGTGGTTGACCTTCGGTAGTTGTGCGCATCGCGACACTTCCCTCAACCATCATCACTGCTGCAACGCTCTCCCCTTCAAATGCAGTGACGCTCTCGCCATCAAGATCGATCGTCACTTCTTTTCCGCGGAGAACACTTCCATCTTCGATCCTGAAGCTATGCGCTGCATCCATGATTCGAGTCTGCCAACTTAAGATAAGATTTTCAACATGGCTTCTCAACTCTTCTCACCACTGAAGATTCGTGGAATTGAATTCAAGAATCGAGTCTGGGTAAGTCCAATGTGCCAATACTCGGCCGTTGATGGAGTCGTTGGGTCGTGGCATCTCGTCCATCTAGGTTCATTTGCAACCGGTGGCGTTGGAATGATCATGGTCGAAGCGACAGCAGTGATGCCTAATGGACGTATTTCAATCGGTTGTGCCGGAATCTGGGACGATCGACAGGCAGAAGCCTTTAAACCTTCAATTGACTTCGCCCATAGCCAGGGATCCCTCATCGGAATCCAATTGGCTCATGCTGGCCGCAAGGGATCGACGATGAAACCGTGGGATGACCACGAAATCGCAGCTGCCAACGAGGGTGGTTGGGAGACTATTGGGCCGAGTGCGATTGCCTATAAGGATTTCCCCATTCCTCATGAGATGACCATCGATGAGATCAAGGAAGCAGAGAAGGCATTCGTTGCCGCGGCAGTTCGGTCAGAGAAGGTTGGCTTTGACGTGATCGAGCTCCATGCAGCGCACGGCTACCTCTTCCACCAGTTCTTCTCACCGATCACGAATACCCGCACCGACGAATACGGAGGCTCCTTTGAGAATCGGATTCGATTCCTTGTGGAGACTGCGACAGCGGTGCGAGCAGCCATCAAGGAGAGCACACCGCTCTTTGTCCGCATCTCTGCCTCCGACTGGGTGGAAGGTGGATGGGATGTTGCGCAGTCGATCGAACTCTGCAAGATCCTCAAAGGAATAGGCGTCGACTTGATCGATGTCTCCTCTGGTGGATTGGTCCACGACGCGAAGATCACGACTGGACCTGGATATCAAGTGCACTTCGCCCAAGCGGTAAAAGAAGGCGCAGGAATTCTGACCTCAGCGGTCGGACAGATCAATCAGGCTGAACAAGCTGAATCAATAGTTGCCGAGAAGAGATCAGATGCGGTCATGATCGGACGTGAAATGCTTCGTAATCCTCGTTGGGCGATCGCTGCTGCAGAAGAGTTGGGCGAGAAGATTCCATGGTCTCTGCAGTTGGAGAGATCGAGGAGAATCGGAGCGCGGAAGTCTCCTCAGTAAGAATTCTCTAGAAACGCGAGAGCGCAAAGGGCGAGATATCTCGCTCTGTCTTTCCATTGAGCACCAACTCTGAGACCAATCGACCCATCAGCGGCGACGCCGTGAATCCCATATATGGATACATTCCAACATAGATGCCAGGCATGCTCTTGATCTCATCGATGATGGGATTGTGATCCGGAGTTCCATTGCCGACACCGATCCATGTTCTGATCACTCGAATATCTGCGATCTTCGGAACGACTTTGAGGGCGACGCGAAGGTTCGAGCGCAGCGAATCAGGATTGAGAATCGGAACGCCCTGAGAGTTATATCGAGCGGGCCAGCCCCCACCGATCAAGAGGGAACCCGAGAGCGCTTGCTTGAATGTCAGTTTCTCACTGGTGAAGTAGACGAGGTGATGGACGAACTTCTCGATCTGCTCGGTAACGGAGACTTGAACTGGGGCATCATCGATCGGGATGCTCACGCCGATTCCTTGACCTAAGGCTGGGATTCCAGCGTTAGCGCAGATCACTACCTTGCCTGCTCTGAAGGAGCCAGCAGCGCTTTCTATCCGATATCCACTTCCCTCTTTGCGAATGGAATGGACCTTCGCCTGGGTGAAGAGCTTCGCTCCATGATTTTTGGCCGCTGCTGCAAACGAGGGTGCCAAAAGCAGTGGGTTCGCCTTGCCCTCTATTGGACTGATGGATGCACCGATCATCTTCTTTGAAATATAAGGAGCGACTTCTTGCAACTCTGAAGCACTCATCAATCGAGAGGGAATGCCGATCGAATTCTCCAGCTCGACCTTCTTCTCTAGGTGTCTCATGTTGTTCTCATTTTCAGCGATCATCAAACCGCCATTGCTGGAGACTTCAAGGTCGACACCGAGTTCATCCGAAAGTGTCTTCCAGATAGCAAGGGAATCAGCGAGGATTCCAAGTCCATGTAGGAACGTCTTTGCCCACTCCACACCAAGTTCCTCGAATGGTTCATACTGGATCTGTCCGTGCAAACTTCCAGCATTTCTTCCTGATGCTTGAGTGTTGAGATCGAACTCTTCGAGGAGTGCGACATTCGCACCAGACTTCGCAAGGTTGTAGAGAGTGGAAGTTCCAATCGCTCCGCCACCGATGACGATGATGTCGAATGATTCGTTCATAGCCTTAGCGGTGGACACGCGACTATGATAACCAACAGTCGTAATAGAAATTGTCGAAAGGGTCGCCCTGATGGCTGAAGAATTTCGTGGAAGTTATGGTGTTCTTGTCACGCCATTCACCGAAGGTGGAAAGTCAGTCGATGTCGATGCCTTGAAACGACTTCTTGATTGGCAGATTGCAAGCAACTCTCCTGGTGTGATCATGCTCGGTACGACAGGCGAATTCTTGACCATCTCTGATGAAGAGCGACGACTCATCGTTGATACAACAGTGAAACATATGGCCGGTCGTGGGAAAGTCTTGGTCGGCACGATGAATGCCTACACACCGAATGCAGTCCGTTACTCTGCTGAGGCGGAGGAGCTTGGTGCAGATGGATTGATGATCCTGCCCCCCTACTACTACACCCCAACACATGATGAAGTCCATGGCTACTACAAGGCGATCTGCGAGAAGGTCTCCATTCCGATCATGGTCTATAACAATCCCTTCACCTCCCGCATCGATATGCCGGCATCACTCATCGCGAAGTTGGCACGTGATTTCGAGCAGGTTCGCTACATCAAAGAGGCAAGCAAGGATGTCGCCCGCGTCAAGGATGTGATCGATGAATCCGATGGCCTCGTCAAAGTCTTTGCGGGCGAGCGAGTGGTTGAGTCCTACATGCTCGGAGCGACCGGCTATGTGAACCCGTACGCAAATTACATCCCTGAGGCTTCAACCTTGATCTGCGATCTCCTTGCGAAGAAGGAGTATGAGAAGGCAGAGAAGATCTCGCACTACATCAATCGAATCGATCATCTGATCGCGAAGGGTCATCCCCTTTATGGCCATCAGTGCTATTCAAAGGCGCTTGCGGCAGCACGTGGCTATCCCGTTGGCGATGTTCGTCCACCTATCACCACATTCGCATCCCTTGGCGATGAGGGTCGAGATCGATTGAAGTCTTTGATGTCGATGATCGACGAACTCAACGCTCTGCTTCCAAACCTCTAGTCCGCGTCAGAAGGAACTCGAGGGAGCTAGAGCGAAGAAGTAACGACTCGTCCTGCTTGAACGACGAGATCGATATTTCGAAGATTCTGTGGGTCGTCGAGAGGATTTCCAGAGAGCGCAATGAGATCTCCTTCGAAACCTTCGCGCACCTGTCCTAAGGAATTCTCTTGACGTATGAGAGCTGCGGCCGTACTCGTAATCGACTGCAGGGATTTCAGAGTACTAAGGCCCGCGCTATGCATCAGGAAGAGTTCGTGCAGCGCAGCAGGAACTCCATCGACCAGATCACCCGGCGGGTAGTCGGTTCCATTGGTCATTCGTAGCTCTGCCTTGATCGCGAGCTTGACGCTTTCAAGATGGCGTTCACTCGCCTTGAGCGCATTTTGAATCGATGGCTCCTCGAAACCCTTTTCTCGCATCCATGATTCAGATCGGGTCACGCAGAGCGTTGGTGAATAGAAGACATTCTTTGCCTTCATTGCATCCACTGTCTCTTGATCCATCACATAGCCATGCTCAAAGGAAGTGACACCCAGGCGGAGTGCCTGCTGAATCGCCTTTGACTCACCAGCGTGGGCAACCACGTAGGTTCCATGCTCCTGGGCTGCTTTGACGACGCCGCTGATCTCCTCATCGGTCATCTCGGGAACATCAGGACTCTCCCCGGCATGCGCGAGGCCACCAGTGATGAAGATTTTGATGTGATCTGCGCCTGCGGCCAACTCTTCACTCGCTGCGCGATAGAAGCCCTCGAAATCCTTCGCATAGGCACAAGCAGAGCCTTTTCCATGTCCATCAGGCGTAGAAATTGCTCGCCCCGCACCAAATATTCGCGGCCCCTCAAACCAACCTGACTTCGAGGCGGCACGGAGCATCAAATCCGCTTGGTTCTGCTCATGAACTGACCTCAACGTTGTGATTCCAGCCTTCAACGCTTCCGTAGCGCGCTGGGCTGAACGATATGCAGTGACCGCTGGATTCTCATTGGGATCGGTTAGAGAGAACGGGAAGACGACAGATAGGTGTGTGTGACAGGAGATCAA
>VFQS010000848.1_pt1 | contig 30699 bp, 29 predicted proteins | sample 3512361 | NCBI WGS metagenome assembly VFQS01 (sample SAMN10412375, study PRJNA504923) | tailings metagenome | isolation source: Relicate 1 Philex TSF3 active mining | place: Philippines
CGAGCATGGCGTCGGCCAGCAGGCGCACATAGCCCTCATCGGAGGGTTCACCGAAACTTTCGTCGTAACTGAAGTGCATGTCCACCGGCCGGCTGCGCATACCGGAGCCCGGGGCTTTCACATCGAACACAAAGCCGGCGCCTTCATCGGGCTGGATGCGCAGCACCAGTTGGTTGGCGGTAGGGGTGCCGCCTGCCGCATCGAACAGCTGCACCGGCGCCTTGCGGAAGGTCAGCACCACTTCGGAAAGGCGCTTGGGCAGGCGCTTGCCCGTGCGCAGATAGAAGGGCACTCCCTGCCAGCGCCAGTTGTCGATGAATAGCTTCATCGCTACATAGGTTTCGGTCGTGCTCTCGGGATTCACCCCCGGCTCCTCCCGGTAGCCCGCCATCGGATTGGACGGGTTGCCGCCTCGGCTGTATTGCCCGCGCACACAGCACTTCCAGGGTTCGTCTTCGTTGGCGAGGCGAGCGGCCTGGAGCACCTTGGCCTTTTCGCTGCGGATCGATTCGGGATCGAAGTGCCCCGGGGTTTCCATAGCGGTGAGCGCCAGCATCTGGGTGAGGTGGTTCTGCACCATGTCCCGCAGGGCACCGCTGGTTTCGTAGTAACCAGCCCGCTCTTCCACACCCACGGTTTCCGCCGCTGTGATCTGCACGTTGGCGATGTAGTTGCGGTTCCAGATCGGCTCGAAGATCGCGTTGGCAAAGCGCAGCACCAGGATGTTCTGGACTGTTTCCTTGCCCAGGTAATGGTCGATGCGGAAGATCTGGGATTCCTGGCCGCAGCTCTGCACCACCCGGTTGAGCGATTGGGCGCTGCTGTAGTCGGTGCCGAAGGGTTTCTCGATCACCACCCGGCTGCGGGATGGATCCTTGAGCAGGCCGGCGTTGGCCAGGGCGCGGCAGCCGCTGCCGTAAAAAGCTGGCGACACCGAGAGATAGAAGGTGCGATTGCCCCGAGTGGCCCGCTGCCGATCCAGGGCCTCGAGGCGTGTGCCGAGGCGCACCACGTCCTCGTCCTGTTGCAGGTCCACCGGTTCATAGAACAGGCAGGCGGCGAACTGCTGCCAGGCGCTCTGGTGCTGCTTCACCTCATCGGCCATGGCTTCGGCCATGCGGTTGCGGAAGTCGTCGTCGCTCCAAGGACGTCTGGCGCAGCCCAGCACCGAAAACTCGGTGGGTAGTCGTCGCTGCCGGAACAACTCGAATAGCGCCGGAATCAGCTTGCGGTGGGTGAGGTCGCCGCTGGCTCCGAAGATCACCAGGCACTGCGGAGAAATCACCCGCTCCTGGCGCAGGCCAACGCGCAGGGGATTGGTCTGGGTGGCGGCCATGGGCGACGTGTGCGTGATCCAGGTTTAACGAGGCCAGAGCGTTGCCGCATGGGATGGCAACAAAAAAGCCCGCCTTGCGGCGGGCTGTTGCTGAAAGTCGGAGGCTCAGTAGGTTTCCACGTGCCAGCGCTCGGCCTTCTTCAGTTGCGGGCGCAGTTCCGACCAGTCGAGACCCTTAGCAGCAGCAGCGGCGGTCATCGCTTCGTCGATGCCGGGTTCCATACCACGCAGACCGCACATGTACACGTGGGTCTTGGGGTTTTCGATCCAGGAGAAGATCTCCTCGGCGTTCTCGCTGACGCGGTCCTGGATGTACATGCGGCCGCCCTTGGCGTTCTGCTGCTCGCGGCTGATCGCCTTGGTGTAGCGGAAGTTCTCGGGGAACTGGCTCTGGTAGTGCTCGAAATCGGCGTCATACAGCAGGTTGGCCGTGGTGGGAGCACCCATGAACAGCCAGGCCTTGCCCTTGAAGTGCCAGCCGTTCTTCTCGCGCTCGGCGGGCTCGAACATGCGGCGCAGGTAGGTGCGCATCGGCGCGATGCCGGTGCCGGTGGCCAGCATGATCACGTTGGCGTCTTCATCTGGCGGCAGGAGCATTTCCTTGCCCACGGGGCCGGTGATCTTCACCTTGGCACCGGGTTCGATGTCGCAGAGGAAGGTGGAGCAGACACCGTTGATGGTTTCGCCATCCTTCTCATACTGCAGCTGGCGCACGCAGAGCGACACGGTGTTACCGGCCATGTTGTCGCCGTGGCGGGTGCTGGCGATCGAATAGAGGCGCAGCTTGTGGGGCTTGCCGTTGGCGTCTTCACCGTCGGGAATGATGCCGATCGACTGACCTTCCACGTAGTTGAGGTGGGGGTCGCCACCGCTCAGGTCGAAGGTGATGTGGTTCACCCGGCCGATGGCACCATCAGCCAGCAGGCTGTAGTTCTCGGTGACGGTGCCGATGAAGGGGGTCTTCGGCTTGTAGAGATTGACGGGGACGTCGGCGTGATGCACGGCAGCTGCAGCGGGTTTGGCGGGGGCTTTGGCCGGGGTGGCCTTCTTGGCGGCAGCAGGGGCAGGGCTGGCTGCGGGGGCGGGCGCTTCGGAGGCGGCGGCGGTGACCGAGATCACCTTGCCTCCCAGCTTGGTGATCGACTGCATCAGGGCCTGAAGCCGTGAAAAAGGCACCGTGATGGTGCGCTCAGCGTTGCGTTGCTGGGTCAGTCCGTAACCCTGCACCACCACGGTGAACACGCGCGAGTCGCTGCAGCTGGATGTTGCGGTCGAGACACGCATGAATCTCTGGAGCCCTGATGTCGCGCGAGATCATAGGGAATCTGCACGCTTCGGCTCGATGGCGTTAAGTTGTGGCGCCGAAAGCTTGATCTAGCCGGTTTGCTCTCGTCGCAGCTCACGGCACCCCCCTCAGGCGCTGACCCGTCGCCGGCCGAGGCCTTGGCAGCGGTCTGCGCGCTCGACACCATCCAGCAGGAAATGGAGCGCCTGCCTGGGGGAACACGCCGATTGGCCGTCCGTCTGCGGCTGGAGCTCGATCCCCAGTGGCTCTGGGCGGTGCTCACCGATTACGACAGCCTCAGTCGTTTCATCCCCAACCTGCAGAGCTCCCGGCTGCTCTGGCGCCGCGCCAACGTGGTTGGCCTGGAGCAGGAGGGTGCGCAAACCTTCATGGGGATGCGCTTCAAGGCACGCGTTCAGCTCGAGCTCACCGAACACGTTGAAGAGCGCCGTCTCTCCTTCGTGATGGCCAAGGGTGACTTCCGTCGCTTCGAAGGCACCTGGAAGATCGGATCGGAGGCTGGAGCCACAACCCTGCTCTACGAGCTCACAGTGCAGGGCTGTGTGGGTATGCCCATCGGCTTGATCGAACAGCGTCTCCGCGAAGACCTGGCCGCCAATCTGCGGGCTGTACAGCGGGAAGCCCAGCGTCGTGCTGCATCGCTGGACGTCACGGTCTGATCTGGAATCCATGGTCTGAGCCTCGGCCGCCTGAATGCGAGAGCTCAGATCCGCAGCGCGCGCCCGTTTCAGGTCAGCACCAGATTTTGAATACAAAAAAACGGCCTTGCGGCCGTTTGTTCTTTGGATACCCCCAAGGGGATTCGAACCCCTGTCGCCTCCGTGAAAGGGAGGTGTCCTAGGCCTCTAGACGATGGGGGCTAGGACTCGGTGCTGGGATCAACGTTTGGGCGATGCCCTTGCGCTGCCTGGCTTTTCAGCCGCGCCTCCGATGAGATGAAGTTACGGGTCAGAGGTGCCCTTCGTCAATCAGCTAGCGCTTTGGCCGTCCCACACCGGCACCGTGAAGTGGAAGCAGGCGCCCTCATCCGGTTCCGACACCACCCAGATCCGGCCGCCGTGCACTTCCGTGATTCGCCGGCACACAGAGAGGCCCACGCCGAATCCTGAGGTGTTGGAGGAGGTTTGCGGCAGTCGCACCCGCTCAAGAAAGATGCGCTCCTGCTCATCGCGCGGGATGCCGGGGCCCGAGTCGCACACGCTCACCTGTAGCCACTGGCTGGTGCGGTGCAGGATCGTGAGACTCACCTGGCCGCCATCAGGGGTGAACTTGAAGGCGTTCTCCAGCAGGTTCAGCAGCACCTGGCGCATGCGCCGCTGATCGGCGTACACATCCGGAAGATCGGTGGGGATGTCGGTGATCAGCTCCAGGCCGCGGCCTACCCACAGCTTTTCCAGCTCCAGGATCGCTTCGGCCGCCACCGGGCCCAGGGCCAGGCGCTGGGGGTTGAACAGGGCTTCCCAGCGGGTGGTGCCCACCTCGAGCAGATCCTTGGAGAGCTGCTCGATGTCGTCGAGGCGCCGGCCGAGTACATCGCGGAAGCGGGTTTGATCGATCTGGCCGAGGTTGAGGCTCTGCAATGCCAGTTTTGAGGCGGTGAGGGGTGTGCGCAGCTCGTGAGCCACCATCCGCAGTAGCCGCTCCTGCACCCCCAGCCGCTCAATCAGGGTTTCGTTCTCTTGGCGCAGCACCAGCAGTTGATCTTCCAGCTGCAGTTCCCGCTGGGTGCGGCTGCCATCGCTTTCGGCGGGCCGCAAGCTGATGCCGAGCCCGCTCACCACCTCCAGCTGCTGCCAGCGCGGCAGCCAGTTGCGTAGTTGTTGCAGCAGGGTGTTCCCCGCGAACACCTGCTTGGGGGTGGGATCGAGTTTGATCAAGGCTGGGGTGGCCACCAGCCGGTGCAGCTCGAGCAGCTCGGGCCGCTCGGCTGGATCGGCGATCTCCAGAGTGACATCAAAGCCGAAATCCTGGTTTTCCAGGAACGCCACCAGGCCCCGCAGATCGGGGGTGGCGCGGTGGTGCGGTGCGGCCACTAACAGCAGCTTCAAGTGGCGCCTTTGCGAGCCATCACCATCGAGATGGGATGGCAGGGCAAGACCTGCTCCCCTGCGGCCGTCCCCGCGTTGCTGCGGCTGGGACGTGGCGCTGACGGGGAAGCGGCTGGGTTGAAGCTCGTCGGGGGGTTTGTTCCCTGCGGCGGGCACCTGCGCGCTGATTCTGCAGAAATTGTGGTTTCACCTTATGAGGTTTGGCAGGGCATGCCAGCCCCGCTATGACGACTGTGATGAGACGTTGTCCTGAGGAATGCCGTGGCGCATCCGCGTGAACTCGTGACACGTGTGCATCCGGTGGCATCGCAGCCACCGGCCGTGCGCGGTAGCCGCATTCAGTTGGACACCACCCTGCGGCGCTGGTTCAACCGCAATCTCGGGTTGTGGCGTTCGCGGCGTCAGTATTTCTTTCCCGACGACGAGGTGTTGCGCGTCGACATGTTGCTGCGCGTGCAGACCTTTGAAGATCAGGCGGAATCAGAACCCCGTTATCGCTTCACGTGGTGGCCCGAGAAGGAATACGACTTCTTTGAGATCAAACCCCGCTACGTGCGCGAAGGGGTGATGGATGCCTCGCTCTGCGGCCATCAGCTGCGCCGCAGCCGCGGCTATCTCTGCGGTTCCCCTACCAAGAGCCAGATCCGTCAGGCCGATGAGCACGAACTGGTGTTCGAGTCGCACTACCAGGAGTGGGACATCCTCGAGCACATCCGCCTGGTGGATCAGGACCGCTTCCGCGCCCGTTCCATCTATTCCTGGCGCGACGGCAATCTGGAGCTGGCGGAAATGCACCACGAGATCCGGCTTGAGCCACCAGGGCCTCCCCTGCCAGCCGATGCTTGATGGCGATCGGCGGTTTCTGCAGCAGGATTAGGCCACATTGCTCATCCCGCGTGCGCTCCTCCGCCAGTCGTCTCGCCCTCTTCCTGCTCCCACTGGTCCTCACCCTGGCACCGATGGCGGCTGTGGCCGCCCCGGCATCCGAGGCCGATATGAGCCTCTACACCCGTATCGGAGCCTTGAATGTGTGTATCGCCCGGGCGGCCGGGATCGAGTTCGATAAGGCTGTGGCCGTGGCAGGAGAAACCATCGCTCAGGTGATCCAGGGTCAGCACGAGGGCGCCATTGCCCAGGTGGGTCCCAAGCCCCTCACCATCGATGAGCTGCGCAAGGGTGCGATCAACTCAGCCGTGCTGGGTGCGGTTGAGGTGTGCCCGGATCAGGTGCCTGCCGATGTGCGTAAGAAGGTGGAGGAGGTGCTGAAGAACCGCAATGCGGCTCCTGCGGCCAAGCCGGCTCCCGCTCCCACCAAGAAGTAGTTCTGAGCTCAAAGCTGCCCCCATGGCCACTGTTCGCCTCGCCGACTACCGGCCAGCCCCCTGCCTGATCGCCCACACCAGCCTGCGTTTTGAGCTGTTTGCCGATCAGGCCCTGGTGGAGGCCGAGTTTCAGTTCGAGCCCAATCCCGAGGCGGAGCCCGGCCCTCTTGAGTTGCAGGGCGTCGAGCTGGATCTGCTGGAGCTGGAGCTGAATGGCGCTCCACTGGCGGCAGATGCCTACACGCTGGAGCCCGCCCGCCTGGTGCTGCATCAGCCCCCGGTCGAGCCGTTCAGCTTGCGCAGCCGCGTGCGCATTCACCCGGAGCGCAACACCAGCTTGGAGGGGCTCTACGTGAGCGGCGGGATGTTCACCACCCAGTGCGAGGCGGTGGGCTTCCGGCGCATCACCTTCCACCCCGATCGCCCCGATCTGCTCAGCCGCTTCCGGGTGCGCATCGAGGCGGATCAGGCCAGCTGCCCGGTGCTGCTCTCCAACGGCAACTGCCTCGAAACCGGCGATCTGCCGGATGGACGCCATTACGCCGTGTGGGATGACCCCTTCCCCAAACCCTCCTATCTGTTCGCCCTGGTGGCGGGTCAGTTGGAGGAGGTGCGTGATCAGTTCACCACCCGCAGCGGCCGCACGGTGCAGCTGCGCCTGCATGTTGAGCCTGGTGATGCGCCCTTCACTGCCCATGCGATGGCTTCGCTCAAGCGCTCGATGCTCTGGGATGAGCAGCGCTACGGCCTGGAATACGACCTCGATGAGTTCAACATCGTGGCGGTGCGCCATTTCAACATGGGCGCGATGGAGAACAAGAGCCTCAATATCTTCAATTCCAAGCTGGTGCTCGCCGATGCAGCCACCGCCACCGATGCGGAGCTGGAGCGCATCGAAAGTGTGATCGGTCATGAGTATTTTCATAACTGGACAGGCAACCGAATCACCTGTCGCGACTGGTTTCAGCTCTCGCTTAAGGAAGGGCTAACGGTGTTCCGCGATGCCAGTTTCACCTCTGATCTGCATTCCGCCGCGGTGAAGCGAATCGAGGATGTCTCTCTTCTGCGTAATACACAGTTCCGCGAAGATGCTGGTCCAACGGCACATCCGATTCAGCCTGATCATTACCAGGCGATCGATAACTTCTACACCACCACGATTTACGAAAAGGGATCCGAGGTGATCCGCGTGCTCCACACCTTGCTTGGTGAGGAGACGTTCATGCGCGGCATGGCGCTGTATGTGAGCCGTCACGATGGCACCGCTGCCACCTGCAACGATTTCGTGCAGGCCATGCAGGATGCGGCTGAGCAGGCCTGGGCGGAGGGTGCCGAACTGCCTCGCTTTGACTTTGCTCAGTTCCGTCATTGGTACAGCCAGGCCGGAACGCCGTTGCTGCAGATCGAGCGCCATTGGGATGGCGATCAGGGCACCCTGCAACTGCATGTGCGCCAGAGCACCCCACCCACTCCCGGGCAGCCCGAGAAGCAGCCTCTGGTGATCCCGCTGGTGCTGGGCTTGGTGGGTCAGGCCGGCGAACCGTTGCCGGTGCGTTTGCAGGGGGAAAGTGCCGCTGAGGCTCGCTCGGCAGCCCTGGCCCATGCCTGGGGCGATGGCAGTCGGCTGCTGGTGATCGCTCAACCCGAGCAGCAGGTCTGCCTGGAGGGCCTGGAGCCCCATAGCCATCCACCGGCGCTGTCGCTGCTCCGAGGCTTCTCGGCACCGGTGAAGCTTGAGCTGCAGCGCGGCATCAACGAACTGCTGCACCTGCTCGCCTGCGACAGCGATCCTTTCGCCCGCTGGGATGCCGGCCAGGTGTTGCTGCGCCAGGCGGTGCTTGAGCGTGCTGCCGGCTCCCCCAACGATGAGCTGGAAGAAGGTCTGGTGGCGGCCTTCGATCGCATCCTGGCGGAGGTGGGCCTCTGCGATTCCAACCGCAGCATGTTGTTGGCGCTGCCGGGCCTACCGGAGCTGGAAGATGCGGCCGTGGCCGCGGCCGGCTGCTCGGATCCGCCAGCGCTGTTTCAGGCCTTGCTTGATCTGCAGCAGCGTTTCGGCACCGAGCTGGCCGAGCCGCTGGATCACACGCTCGAGCGCTGCCGGCCCCAGTGGCTGCTGGCGTGGCCTGATGGTGTCGGCGACCGCGACCTCACGGCCACCGCCTGGAGCTGGCGGGTGGCCGCAGGCGATGTGGGCGTACGCGCTGAAGCCGCGGCGGCTGTTGGCGGCCCCTCGATGACCCTGGCCCGGGCCGGGCTGCGGGCCCTGCAGTGCCACGACACGCCCGAGCGCACCGCGGCCATGGCGGCGTTCCATGAGCGCTGGCAGGACAAGCCGGTGATCCTGGACGCGTGGTTTGCACTGGAGGCTTCAGCCCCATTCGGCGATGGCGTGGCCCGCGTGCAGGCGTTGCTGGAGCACCCGCGCTTTGATCCAGCCGCTCCCAACTCGATCCGAGCAGTGTTGGGGGGCTTTGCCGGCAATGCCGCTCAGTTCCATGCCCTTGATGGCCGTGGCTACCAGTTCATGGCCGAGCGCATCGCCTGGCTGGATCAGCGCAATCCGATCACAGCATCGCGGCTGGCCAAGGTGTTCAGCCGTTGGCAGAGCTATGGCCCCGAGCGCAGCCGGCGCATGCGGGCGGCGCTGGAGCAGCTGGTTGGTTCCGAGCTTTCGGCCAACAGCCGCGAGGTGGTGCAGCAGTGTTTGGGGACGGCCTGAGCTCAGCTCAGGGCCGCACTGTGCAGCGCTGATGTGATCAGAGCGGCACAGAAATGTCCCTGCTCATCGAGCGTGAGGCTGCCTTCGATACCGCTGTCGATGGTCCAGCCATCGTCCGGTTCCTCCCCTGGGATCTGCGGGTGAGGGATCTGCAGGCAGCAGAGGCCACCCCAGCCTTGGTTCTCTCGCTGCAACCGCAGCAGCTCCTCAGCGCTGCGCTGTCGTTGAGCGCTGTTGCCGTGTTTGAGCAGGGCGATGGCCCGTTGGGCCTGCCAGAGCGCCGTGCTCCGCTGCTCTCCCAGGCAGGCCAGCACCGCTGGGCTCAGGCTTTGCTCCACCAGGGCCGTTACCCCGGCGCTGGGCAGGCTGCCCCTTGGCGCCAGGCTGAGGGCCCAACCGGCGGCCGGCCACCAGGTGCTGCGGAAGCTGCCTGAGAGCACCCGTTGGCGCAGCTGCTGGAGCGCCTTGGCCTGCAGCGGACCGTTCAGTGCGGAGAGATTGGCCAGAACGCAGTCATGGGCGCGGGTCCAGACGGGGCAGGCCTGGCCAGCTCGATTGATGAAGGCGGCGATGCCGTCTGCATCGGTGTAGGTGGCAATGCCATCGCCCAACCAGTGGCTGGCGATGTAGCCCTGCAACTGGGGATCGGCGGCCAGGCCGTGGGCCAGCCGGCAGCGTTGCAACCAGATGCTGGAGTCGGCATCGGTTGGAGTGTGTTGGTTGAAGCCCAGTGCTTGCCCGCTCGGCAGGCGGCTAAACAGGTCGGCACGGCGCTGGCGCAGGGTTTGCTGCAGCCAGGGATCCGGCTCCACCGCCAGCAGGCAAAGCACCGCCGCGGTGACCCAGCCATCGGAGCGCCCCGGCCGCAGGTCGAAGCCGCTCCACGGGCTCTGCTCATGGGCTCGCCAGTGCTGAAGAAGCTGTTGTTGCAGGTTTTCCGTGGCGGTGGCTGCAGCTCTGACTCCAACGGCAGTGGTGAGCCCAACGGCAGTGGTGACCCCAACGAAGGCCCCCACGTAGGCCTTGGCATTCACGGCAGTGCCGTTGTGCATCACCAGCTTGAGGTGGTTCACGCCGCAGAGAATCCGGCTCTGCTGCGGCGGGCGGATGGGCCAGAGCAGCCCATTGGCCAGGCTTTGCAGCGTTCGCAGGCGCTGCTCGCTGATCAGGCGATGCCGGCTGAGAAACCGCGGCCACTGCTCCCGATCCCGGGGCGGCGGCTCCTGCAGTTCCGCCAGACTCAGATCGCGTCGATAGCGCGGCAGGATTTCCAGGCCGCACTGGCCATGGTTGTGATCAGGGCTCAAGGCGATGTGGTGGGGCCACTGGATCAATTCCTCATGCCAAGCCTCCGGAATCCCGCGCCGGCGGAGCACCTCCACGGAGGGTTGAGCACTGCCCAGCAGCAACCTCCAGCGGATCGGGGTTTGGCTTAGATCGAGGCCGATCTGAATCACCTGATCCAGCCCACTGCTGGCCACCTCCTCCCACCAGCTGTCCGCAATGGTGTTCAGGGGCAGCCCCTCCAGGCTGGTGGCCTGCTCGATCGCAAAGGCCAGGCAAAGGTCGCGGGCGCTGCCCAGGGGCAGTGGCTGGATCGGGTTCTTGAACACCAGCAGCCGGCAGCCGGCCTCGCCGGCGCTGCGGCGACAGATCTCCAGCCAGGTTTCCGGCCGACAGGCTTCGAGCTGGAGGAAGGCATCCAGCCCTGGGGCCGGACCCCCGGGAATCAGCTCCGAGAGCCAGGGCCCCCAGCGACGGCTTTGCTGGCTGAGGAGCAGCAGGGCGAGGTCGGCCTGCTGCCAGCGCTGGCTGCGGCTTGTTTCGAACCCCACCACCGGCGCTTGCCGTGGGTTGATCTGCAGCAGCAGCTGTTGTTGCTCGGCCGTGAGGCGCTGCCATGGGTGCAGTGTTGCCAGCTCGGGCTCGGCCAACAGATCGGCCCAGGAAGCGATCATCGGCAGATCCCATCGCTGCCCTAGCGTCGCAGGCCTGGCCCAGGCTTTGCTGATGCGGATCCGGCGCCCTGAGCTTCTGGATCCCGGCGATCTCGCGTCCGCCCGCAGCAGCTTGCGCGATGGCGGTCATCTCGGTCTCAGGGGGCTGTTTCCCCGCGCCGAGATCGTCCAGCTGCGCAGCCAGCTGGAGCGGCTCACGGCTCCAGCGGCTTCCGCCTGTTCGGCTGGGATGGATCAGGAGGTGGGGGCTTATGGCGCAGGTTGGTCGTTTCGTGAGCAGCTCTGGCGCCGTTCCCGCTGGCTGGAGGGCTGGTTGCTGGAGGGCCCGCCGGCGATCTGGATGCAACGACTGCTCAACCGACACGACATCTGGTTGCTTCGCGACCAGGCCTACTTCAAGCTTCCCGGCGGTGAACCAACGCCCTGGCATCAAGACGGCACCTTCATCCCGGTGGATGGATTGCAGTCGCTCACGCTATGGATTCCGCTCACGCTGGTGGATGCCAACGCGTCGCCGTTGCATTACGTGGATGGCAGTCAGCGCAGCTGCGCCTTGCAGGTGGAGGGTGAGCTGAGCTTCGAGGCGGGTTTGAACGAGCAGGCTGCGGCATCTCCTTCCCTGCCGATCGCCGTTTACGACCGCATGGCCCCAGGCGACTGCCTGATGCACGACACCTGGACCCTGCATGGCTCCCCCCCCCACACGGCGGCTCACCCCCGGCTGGCCTATGTGGTGGTGTATGGCTACGGCGATGGCCTGCTGGCGGATCACCACGCCTTAACCGGCTGTGGCCGATTGCTGCGCGATCAGGCCGCCCTGCTGCGCCGCGCTAACCAACGCAGCTGCTTCGCTGAGTTGCTCAGCGGTGATCCGGTTCCCGGCTTGGCCACTCCCTATCTGAGGGTCGTTTAACCTCAGCCCCACCAACGCTCCAACACGGTGATGGCTGGCGCCCCGCTCGACCTGCCCGCCTTCCTCGATCACGTGGCCTCCCGCCCTGATCTGCAGGAGCGCCTTCAGGGTGCCGATTTCTCCCAGGTTTCAGCCATCGCTGAAACGGAGGGCTTCCAGGTGTCCCGCGTGTCGCTGCTGCGGGCTCAGGCCGAACAGATTCTCAGCCTCTCCGATGAGGAACTGGAGCTGCTGCTCGATGGGAACGTGGATGAGGTGGTGTCGTTGCAAGAATTCGACGCGTATCTCAACCGCATGTGAGCTGGCCCCGTGCGGCAAATCAGAGCTGGCTGTTCGGGACTCCGCTCAACGATCGGTGCAGCTGCTGCAACATCTGAAAACGCGTTGTTCCCCCCTCCGCTCCGGCATGGGCTCCCCAGAGCCCTTCCCAGTAGAAATAGATCACCCCGTGGCCGCGCGCGGCCGCCAGCCGCACCTTCTCGCTCAGGGTGGCCATTGGGGTGGTGCGTCCTCCGAAGCCCGAGAGAATGCCGATCTCCACGGGAATGCCCCAGCCGCTGGCCTTCACGAGCGCCGGCTGCTGCAGATCGCGCTCGAAACCCTCGAGCGAATAGGCATAGTTCTGCACCACCAGCTCATCGATCAGGCCTCCGAGGGCCCAAAGCTCCCAATCCTGCAGCCAGTGGTTGTAGGCAAAGCGAAACGGCCCGGGTGACAGGCTCACGTAAGGGCTTCTCAGGCCGTTGCGCTTAAGCGTGGCGCGCAACTCCCGCAGCAGACTGCTCAGTTGCTTGCGCCGCCACACCATCCAGGTGCGGTCGGTGTGGTTATCGGGCGGCTGAACGCCGTTCTCCTGTGCATAGAGGGCACGGGTGTAGGGGTCGTAGCCCAGCTCCACCGGCCAGGCGAAGTGGTCATCGAGCTGAATGCCATCCACCTTGCAGCGTTGCACGATCTCGCCGATCAGGCCGAGGAAGCGCTCGCGCACCCCGGGGTGGGCGGGGTTGAGCCACACCATCTGTTTGCCGTGCATGGTGACGGCGCTTGTGCCATCGCGTTTCTGCAGCACCCACTCCGGGTTTTGGCGCACCACCTCCGCTTCGGCCGGTTCCATCAGGCCGTACTCAAACCAGGGAATCACCTGCAATCCGCGGCGGTGGGCGGCGCTCGTCATCAGACAGATGGGATCGTGGCGCGCGCCTGATTGCACCAGCGCCGGCTCGATCGGGGCCCAGCGGCTGAGGTGAAACGTGGTGCCGCGGCTCCACACGTTGGGATAGAGCGTGTTGAAGCCGGCCTCCGCCAGTTCCCCCACGGCCCGCTCAATCCGCTGGGGCTGGTAGTAGAGCGGGCTGGGGCTGTTGGTGAGCCACACGCCTACCCGGCGTGAATCGGCCCAGGCCGCTGCCGGCAGCAGGCTGAGCAGTGCGGCGGCGATCCAGTGCCTGATGCGGCCGCTGCTCAACGGAACATCGAGCTCACAGAGCTTTCGTCGTGGATGCGCCAGATGGCTTCACCCAGCATGTTGGCCACCGAGAGAACCTGCAGCTGAGGGAAGCGGCGATCGTCGGAAAGGGGGATCGAGTTGGTCACGATCACTTCTTCAAACAGGCCTGGCGCTGAGAGCCGTTCGATCGCAGGCCCTGAGAACACGGGGTGGGTGGCGCAGGCCAGTACGCGGGTGGCGCCGTTCTGGCGCAGCAAGCGGGCACCGGCGCAGATGGTGCCGCCGGTGTCGATCATGTCGTCGATCAGGATCGCCGTCTTGCCGGCCACATCGCCGATCACGGTGAGGCTTTCCGCCACGTTGTGCCCCGAGCGGCGTTTGTCGATGATCGCCAGGGGGGCGTCTTTCATTTGCTTGGCGAAAGCCCTGGCCCGGGCCACGCCACCCACATCGGGTGAGACCACCACCACATCACCAAAATCGCGGCCGGCCAGGTAATCCACCAGAACCGGTGAGCCGTAGATGTGATCGCAGGGGATATCGAAATAGCCCTGGATCTGGGCGGAGTGCAGATCCATCGCCAGCACCCGATCCACTCCCGACACGGTGAGCAGGTTGGCCACCAACTTGGCGGTGATCGATTCACGCCCGGCGGTTTTGCGATCGGCGCGGGCGTAGCCGTAGTAGGGGATCACAGCGGTGATCTGCCGGGCAGACGCCCGCTTGCAGGCGTCCACCATCACCAGCAGCTCCATCAGGTGATCATTCACCGGAGCGCAGGTGGGCTGGATCAGGAACACGTCGCAGCCGCGGATCGATTCCTGGATCTGGATGTAGAGCTCACCGTCGGCGAAGCGCTTGATCACGCGCGGGCCATCGGGCACGCCGAGATAGGCGCCGATTTCCCGGGCCAGGGCCTGATTGGCGGTACCGCTGAACAAGCGCAGCCGCCGGGTGTCGTGGCCCACGTGCGCCTGATCGACCCGTTCTGCGGTCAGGAAACTGGTCACGGCGGCCGCTGGCGCGAACGGTGGAACCCCGATCGTAGAAGCCACCCGGATCCCTGGCCGCGCCCGATTGATGACAGAGCCCTCCCCCAGCGCTGAGATCCACCGGGCCCCATGGCCTTCCGCCGGCCTGGTGCTGCTGGCCCCAGGAGGCGTCAGCCCTGGTGATGGGGCACGCCTGGCGGGCTTGCTCGGGTTGCGGTCGCTCGCCTGCATTGCGGAGCGGCAGGCCGATCCCCAAGAATGGACGGCCCGTCTGGCTGCCGAAGTCCAGGGCTGGTTGCTGCCCCTGGGCCTTGATCCAGGCGCGGAGCTGGAGCAGCCCGGCTGCTGGAGTGAAGCCCTCGGGGCCTGGCGTCAGCCCGTGCTGCTGCAGCTGTCAGCTGCCGAAGCGGCATCTGGGTTGGCGCGCGCCTACACCGCCTTGCTGGTTACTGCCGGGGTGCCGCTGGTGGGTTTGGTGCAGCTGGACGGGCCATGGCAGCCAGAGCGGCGGAGGCTGGATAGCCTCCCCTGGCTGGGTTGGCTATCGGCTGAGACGCCCCTCGCCGGCAGCCTTGAGGAGGAAGCCGCTGAAGCGCTGCGCCTGCATCTGCTGGCCCGCTGGCAACTCAGTTCGGCCAGGGTCGCTGAGCCTGCGCATCCAACGCCCTGAGCGGACTGTTCGGCTGCTGCGGTGGCTTCAGCGGCAAGGTGCGGAACTCGAGCCGCTCGCCGGGGCGAAGGGCCACGGCCAGCAGGCTTAAAGCCTCGCTGCGGGTGAGGTTGGTTTCCACCTGCCCCTGCAGCTGCTGGAGCAGATCGGGCAGCTGTTGCAGCTGTTGGCGTTGGGCCATCTGGCGCAGCACGCTCTCCACCGCCATCTGCTGGCGGTCGCGTCGCCGCTCCTCGCCATCGGCCTCATCGCGGAAGCGCAGCAGCTGCTCCACCTGCTGGCCATCCATCACCTGCAGGCCGCCTTCGAGCCGGATTGTGTATTTCTGAGTCTTGTCGGTGTACCGCATGCTCCGGTCGGGTGAGAGCTCCACCCGCCCGATGCCATCCACCAGATCGCGCAACGCTGCCCTGGGCAGCACCACGTAGCGATCGGGTTGGGCCTGGGGTAGGCCCACCAGCTGCGCTGCAGCACCGGCCACCAGGGCCGGCCCGCCTCGTTTGTAGAGGCTCCCTAAAGCCACCGGCTTCTTGTCGCCCGGGAGTTGCACGGCGGCTTCCACCGGCAGGCTCAGCAGCTGCAGCGGCCCTTCCGGGTTCACCTGCACCAGCAGCAGCGCATCGCTGTTGGCAGGGGTGGCGGCCGTGCCGTTGCCCAGCTGATCGGCATCGGATCCGATGAGCAGCACGCTGATGGCACGGGTGGGCGGCTCGGCCAGATCAGCGGCGTTGGGCGGGCCCTGATCGCGCGCGCTGCGATCACTCTCCGGCCAGATCACCCCCAACAGCGCCAGGCTGCTGGCCAGGCCCAAACCAGCGGCCAGCAGGCGAAGGGCAGCCCGCTCACGCGTGCGGCGCTGCGGGCGTGGCTGGGCGGGAGCCAAAGCGGAGAAGCCATCAACAATCGCTCCACTTTGACCGAGCTGGGCCGCTTTGCTGCCCTGCCGCCTGGCGCGCTCGATAGGTTGTGCAGCCAGACACCACGCTCCGGCCGGCTCCGTTGACTTCCGCCGCTACCCCCCCGCACGAGCGCGCCAAGCCCCTGGCCAAGGGCAGCACGTATCCCGCCAAAGATCTCTGCAGCCAGTGCGGCCTGTGCGACAGCCGCTGGGTGGCCTATGTGAAAGACAGCTGCGCTTTCCTGCATCAGCGCTTCGAGGCGATGGAAACGGCCGCCCACGGCCGCAGCCGTGATCTCGATCACGAAGACGAGCTTTATTTCGGTGTGCAGCAGCGCATGCTCACCGCCCGGCTGCAGCAGCCGATCGCTGGTGCCCAATGGACCGGCATTGTCAGCCGCATCGGTGTGAGGGCTCTGGAAACCGGCTTGGTGGATGCGGTGCTGTGCGTGGGCCAGAGCGAGGATGATCGCTTCACCCCGGTGCCGCGACTGGCCCGCACCCCTGAGGAGGTGCTCAGCGCCCGGGTGAACAAGCCCACCCTCTCGCCGAATCTCGAGGTGCTCGAGCAGCTCCCTGGCAGCGGCATTAAAAAGCTGTTGGCGATCGGCGTGGGTTGCCAGATCCAGGCGCTGCGCGCCGTGCAGCCCACCCTGCCGCTCGAGGAGCTGTTCGTGTTGGGCCTGCCCTGCGTCGACAACGTGTCGCGCCAAGGCCTGCAGACGTTCCTTGAGAGCACCGTGAGCTCACCGAACACGGTGGTGCATTACGAGTTCATGCAGGACTTCCGCATCCACTTCCGCCACAGCGATGGGCGCGAAGAAACGGTGCCGTTCTTCGGGCTCGATACCCCGAAGCTGAAAAACGTCTTTGCCCCCAGCTGCCTCAGCTGCTTTGACTACACCAATGCCGGAGCCGATCTGGTGGTGGGCTATATGGGCGCCAGCTTCGGTCGCCAATGGCTCACGGTGCGCAACCCCAAAGGCCAGCAGCTGCTGGATCTAGTGGAGGCCGAGCTTGATACGGCTCCTGTGACCAGCGCCGGCCAGCGCCAGGCGGCGGTGCAGCAGGGCATCGAGGCCTACGACAAGGCGGTGAAGCTGCCGCTGTGGGTGGCCAACCTGATCGGTTTTTTTGTGGAGCGCTTCGGTCCGAAAGGGCTCGAATACGGTCGCTTCTCGATCGATTCCCACTTCACCCGCAACGCCCTATGGCTGCGCCGCAATCACCCTGACAAGGTGGAAGAGCACATCCCGGCCTTTGCGCGCCGGATCATCAGCCGTTACCGGCTCCCGGATTGATGCGACGCGCCGGCGTTCTGCTCCATCCCACCGCCCTGCCAGGCTCGCCGGTGTGCGGCACCTTTGGAACCACGGCGCACCAGTGGCTTGATCTGCTGGCTGATCACGGCATCAAGGCGTGGCAGCTGTTGCCCCTGGCGCCGCCCGATGGCCTGGGTTCGCCCTACAGCTCCCCCAGCAGCTTTGCGCTGAATGGCTGGCTGCTCGATGGCGAGCAGCTTGTGGTCGCTGGGCTGCTGGAGCCGGCTGATCTCGATGCCCTCTCCCAGGGCGGTGATTCGGGCCGGTTGGATCTGGCTGGAGCGGATCAGCGCGCCGACGTGCTGGCCGCCGCTCTGTTGCGGCGTTTCCCCCAATGGAACGCTGCCCTGAAGGAGCGCTTCGCCACATGGCGCGCCCAGCAGAGCGCCTGGTTGGTGGATCACTGCCGCTTCTGGGTGCTGCGCCGCCGCTTCAACGCCCAGCCCTGGTGGCGGTGGCCGCAGCCGCTGGCGCGGCGCCAGCGCTCAGCTCTGTTGGCCTTGGATCGTGAGGAGCAGGCTCTGCTGCTGAAGGAGGCCCTGGTGCAGTGGCAGCTGCAGGAGCAGTGGCAGGCGCTGCTGGATCACGCCCGCCAGCGCGGCATTCAGGTGATCGGTGATGTGCCCTTCTACGTCGCCCACGACAGTGCCGATGTGTGGAGCCATCGGCGTCTGTTCTCTGCTGCTGTCGATGGCAGCTTGCGCCAGCAGAGCGGTGTTCCCCCCGATTACTTCTCCGCCACGGGCCAGCTGTGGGGCACTCCGGTGTACCGCTGGCCGCTGCACCGGCTCACGCGCTTTCGCTGGTGGCTCAGGCGCCTGGAGCGTCAGCTGAGCTTGGTGGATCTGCTGCGCCTCGATCACTTCCGCGCCTTGGAAGCTGCCTGGTGCGTGCCTGGCGGGGATCGCACGGCAGAGCACGGCAGCTGGCGGCCGTCTCCAGGCGGCAGCCTGCTGCGCCGCCTGAGCCGCCGCTACCGCGGCCAGCACCTGCCGCTGATCGCAGAAGACTTGGGCGTGATCACCCCTGCTGTTGAAGCGCTGCGGGATCGCTATGGGCTGCCGGGGATGAAGATCCTCCAGTTCGCCTTTGACGGCGATCCCGAGAACCCCTACCTGCCGGTCAACTACAAAGGCCGCAACTGGTGCGTGTACACCGGTACCCACGACAACGCCACCTGCATCGGCTGGTGGCAGCAGCTCAGCGACGATCAGCGTCATCAGGTGGAGCAACTGGTCGGTCCGGTGCAGGCCCCGGGATGGCAACTGTTGGAGTTGGCTTTAGCCAGTGAGGCTGATTGGGCTGTGGTGCCGCTGCAGGATCTGTTGCAGCTCGGCGATGAGGCACGGTTCAACACCCCCGGCACCAGCGAGGGCAACTGGCAGTGGCGGCTCAGTGGTGGCCTCGAGGCGATTCGAGGCCCGCTTAAGGGGTTTGGGGAGCTGGCGCAGCGCCACCAGCGTTGAGGTCCCGCTGCGGCAGTGGCAAGCGGTATTGGCCGGGCTGCTTCTCAATCGGCGGTAAGGCGGATCCGTTCCAAAGGATCTCAGCCGGTTTCGGGGTGGGGTACACGCTGAGCTCCAGCGGCGGTTCGAGCTGCCACACCAGTTGGCCCTTGGCGCCGCTCAGCTGGGAGCGCTGGCCGCTGTCGCTGCGCAGGTTGATGGTGCTGGCCTGGCTGAGATTCAGCTCCAGCACGCCCAGTTTGGGTGGGCTGGTATCGCTCTGATGGAGTTGGTTCAGGGCGTCGCGCCCCAGTCCACGGCTGGCCTGCTGTAGGGGCCGCAGCTCCGGAAACGCGCCCAGCAGGGTGGTGCCAGGGGCTGCCGGTTTGCGTTGTTCGGCGGCCGGCAGCGGGGCAATGGGCCTGAGGCTCAGCAGGTTGGCGGCGGCCAGCTGGCGTTGCTGCAGGTTCAGCGCGTAGATCAATCCCAGGCAGATCCCGCCGTAGAGCAGCCCCCCTTGCCAGGTGCTGAACACATCGATCGAGCCGGGTGTGAAGCGTTTGAGCAGGCCTCCGTTTTGGCTGCGGGGCCCGTGCTGTTGGCTCTGCGGCGGCAGTGCCACATCGAGGCTGCCTGGGGGCAGTGCCAGGTGCTGCTCGATCAGGGGGAGCATCGTGCGCAGGTAGGCCCCTTCCGGCAGCCGATCACGCCAACCCCGCTCCAGGGCTTCCAGCACAGGTGTGCTGATGCGTGTTTCCAGGGCGAGTTGGCGCAGATTCAGCCCCCGCGCCTCCCGCTCCTGGCGCAACCGCCGGCCCACCGCCAGCAAGGGGTCTTCCTGGGGAAGCCCATCGTTTGGATTGCCAGCCCGCTGGCCCCCGCCACGCCGGAACACGCGGCCAAGGCTGGACAGGCGTGGGGCAAGCCTGGGCATCAAGGCCGGTGGTACGGATCCGGCCATTCTTGGGGATCCAGGCGCCGCCAGCGACCCTCCGGCAGCTCACCCAGCGCAATCGATCCGATCGCCACCCGTTGCAAATCCAGCACCGGATGGGCCAGCAGCTCCGCGGTGCGGCGGATCTGGCGGTTGCGGCCCTCATGCATCACCAGCTCAAGCGCGGTGGCATCGCGCTGTTGCTCAAGGCGCCGCACGGTTACGGGCTGGCTGGGCTGGCCATCGAGGGGAACGCCTCGAGCCCACTGATCGAGCACCGCCTGGCTGGGTTGGCCCCGCACCCAGATCCGGTAGGTCTTGCTGTGCTGGAAGCGTGGGTGGGTGAGCTGCAACGTGAGGGCGCCGTTGTTGCTGAGCAGCAGGGCGCCGCGGCTGTGGAAATCGAGGCGGCCCACCGGATGCAGCCCCTGGCCGCTGGCCAGTTCGGGCGGCAGCAGGTCGAGCACGATTGGCCGGCCCTCGGGGTCGTGGCAGCTGCACATCACACCGGCCGGTTTGTTGAGCAGCAGCACTAGCGGCGGCTGAGCCTTGGCCAGGGGGCGGCCATCGAGGCAAATGGCATCGCGCTCTGGATCGGCTCGCTCGCCCAACTGCGCCGTGCGCCCATTCACGCTCACCCGGCCGGCCCGCAGCAGGGTTTCGGCGTGGCGGCGCGAACCCAGTCCCGCAGCGGCGATCAGCTTCTGCAGCCGCTCTTCGGGCATCGCCTGGGCCTTGCTAGCTCGCATTCTGCCCAGGAAAAAGGTGGTAGGTTTACGAAACACCTGAGTTTCGTAAACCGTTCGCTGCATGCCCTCGCTTCCGGTGATCCGTTCCGAGCGCGATGCCGCTGCCCTCGCCGGCGGTACCGATCTGGTGCGCTCCTATCTGCGGGACATCGGCCGGGTGCCGCTGCTCAGCCATGAGCAGGAGATCACCCTGGGCCGCCAGGTGCAGGAGCTGATGGCGATCGAAGAGCAGCGCGAAGAGCTGCGCCTCCGCGCCGGCGGTGAAGACCCCAGCGACGATCAACTGGCTGAAGCGGCAGGCATCACCCCCCAGCAGCTGAAGAAGCGCCTGCGCAGCGGCCAGCGCGCCAAGGAGCGGATGGTGGCGGCCAACCTGCGCCTGGTGGTGAGCGTGGCGAAGAAATACACCAAGCGGAACATGGAACTGCTGGATCTGATCCAGGAGGGCACCATCGGCCTGGTGCGGGGTGTGGAGAAGTTCGACCCCACCCGCGGCTACAAGTTCTCCACCTATGCGTATTGGTGGATCCGCCAGGGCATCACGCGCGCGATCGCTGAGAAGAGCCGCACGATCCGGCTGCCGATCCACATCACTGAAACCCTGAACAAGCTCAAGAAGGGGCAGCGCGAACTGAGCCAGGAGCTGGGCCGTACACCCACGGTGACGGAGCTGGCGGAGTTTGTGGAACTACCGGAGGAGGAGGTGAAGGATCTGCTCTGTCGTGCCCGTCAGCCCGTGAGCCTGGAAACGAAGGTGGGCGACGGCGACGACACCGAACTGCTGGATCTGCTGGCTGCCGATGGCACCCAGCCGGAGGAGCTGGTGGATGGGGAGTGCCTGCGCAGCGACATGCGCGATCTGCTCGATCAGCTGCCGGAGCTGCAGGGCCGGGTGCTGAAGATGCGCTATGGCATTGGCTTTGAGGAGCCGATGAGCCTCAGCTCCATCGCTCGCGAATTGGACATGAGCCGTGACCGTGCCAGAAGCCTCGAGCGCCGGGCCCACGACGAGATGCGCCGGCTCTCGCAGCAGATGGGCGCCTACCTGGCGGCCTGAGCCTTAAAAGAACTGATCGAAGTTGTCGAAGTCCACGGCGCTGAAGGTGCCGTTCTCCACCTGCAGCATCAGGCGCTCCAGCTGCACCCAGAGGGCGCCGGCCGTGGCCAGCGACAGCAGCAGCGCCACCAGCAGGGCAGCACCGGCGGCGAAGCCGAACACCTGCAGGCTGCCCCCGATGAACAGGGTGATACCCAGCACGATGCCGGTGTAGCTGAGGTTGGTCTCGAAGCAGCCCAGCGGAAGCAGAGCCAGGCGGTCTTGCTTCCAGCCGTTCAGCTTGTCTTGCACCAAACGGGCGAAGGTGAGGCCGCAGAGCACGCCCATCGCCAGGCCCACACCCGCCAGCACGTAGGGCGGCTGGAGATAGGGAGCGAACTCCAGCAGGATCTCCTGGGCATCCAGGTCGCCGTAGTCGCCGCTGGCCAGGTCCTGGGCGGCTTCGCTCAGGTTGATCGGGGCCAGAGACATCGCGGTGCGTTCAGGTGGCGCCGACCCTAAGCGGCCAGGGGATTGAGCCGGGTGAACAGCTGATCGCGCAGGCGCCGCACCATGCGCTGGGGCGCGAAGGTGCGGCCCACAAGCTCCAGCAGACCGCGCAGATCCTCGGTGTTGAGCCGGTCGTCGCGCACCAGAGTGAGCAGCAAGCGTTCGCGGATGCTGCGGCCCTCCTGGCCCAGCAGCAGCTTCAGGCCGGCGCCGGCCACTGGGAGCAGTTCGGCGCCCACGGCGCTTTCATCGTTCTCCACCACAGCCAGCAGGCTCTCCAGCCGCTGCAGCTGCAGGCGGCCTTCGCTGTCGAACAGCACCTCCAGCAGCTTCTCGCGCATTTCGGCGGTGTCGCCCGCCAGCAGCCGCTTGGCCACATAGGGATAGGCCACGCGGATGATGCGGAAGCTGGGATCGAGCCGTAGGGCCAGGCCCTCCTGGCTCACCACCGCCCGAATGATCAGGGCGAAACGGGCCGGCACGCGGAAGGGATAGGCGTACATCAGCTCCGAGAAGCGATCGGTGATCGCCTTGAAGTTGAAGGAACCGACGTTGTCGCCCAGGGCACCGCCGAGCACCTCTTCCAAGGCGGGCACGATCGGGGTGAGATCTGTGTTGGGGTTGAGGAAGCCCAGATCCACGAAATCCTTGGCCAGTGAGGCGAAGTCGCGATTGATCAGGTGCACAACGGCCCCGGTGAGGGTGAGCCGGTCGCTGTCGCTGATCGAATCCATCATTCCGAAGTCCACATAGGCCAGATGGCCCATGGCTCCGGTTTTGCCCGGCAGGGCAAAGAGGTTGCCGGGGTGGGGATCGGCATGGAAGTAGCCGAACTCCAGCAGTTGCTGCAGGCCTGAAATCACGCCGGTGCGGATCAGTGAGGCCGGATCGAGGCGCTGGGCTTCCAGCTCCTGGCGCTGCTGCAGCTTCGTGCCGTTGATCCAGGTGGTGGTGATCACCCGCTGAGCCGACAGGCTGCGGTCAACCCGCGGCACGATCACCGCCGGGTTGCTGGCAAACAGGCGCCCGAAGCGTTCAGCGTTGTCGGCTTCCCGCCGGTAATCGATCTCTTCAAACAGCGAGCGGCCGAATTCGTCGATGATTTCGCCGAGGCCGAAGCCCAGGTTGAGCGGCAGGAGTGGTGCGGCGACCACCCCCATCAGCCTGATCAGCACCATGTCGCGGCGCAATTGCTGGGTGAGCCGCGGGCGCTGCACCTTCACCGCCACCCATGAGCCCCCCACGGGTTTGGCCCGGTACACCTGGCCGAGGCTGGCGGCGGCCACCGGGTGGTCGGGAAACTCTTCAAACAGCTGCTCCACCGGAGCACCCAGCTCTTCCTCGATCGTCTGCAGAGCGATGGCGTGGGGGAAGGCCGGCAGGTTGTCCTGCAGCTTGGTGAGTTCATCCAGCCAATCGCGCCGCACCAGATCAGGCCGGGTGGAGAGGGCCTGGCCGAGCTTGATGAAGCAGGGTCCCAGGTTGGTGAGCGTGGTGAAGATCCGCTTGCCCAGCCGCTGCTGCACTTTCGGGTCGCGGCTGCCGCTCTGCACCGCCAGCACCAACGCCAGCCCCAGCAGCTGGCTGAGCAGCACCACCAGGCGGCTGATCAACAGCCATGGGCGCAGCAGCAGCCAGCGCAGATCAGCCCCCGGGTCGTAGCGATGGGCGGGGCTGCTCAACACAGGTGGCGCGTCACACGGTGGGCAAACTCTAAGGAGATCGCCTGAGGGGCCATGGCTCTGCTGGAGCGCCTGCTGGCCGTTCCCCCGCCGTTGCCCCTGCACCTCCCGGCCCACGGCCGCGGCCGCGCCCTGGCACCGGGGCTGCGCCGCCTGCTTCGCCAACCGCCTGGCCGCTGGGATCTACCGGAATTGCCGGAGATCGGTGGGCCGCTCGAGGCCGAGGGGGCCGTGGCGGAAGCCCAGGCGGCTGCCGCGCACCTGCTTGGGGCGCAGCGCTGCTGGTTTGGCGTGAATGGCGCCAGCGGCCTGCTGCAGGTGGGCTTGCTGGCCCTGGCGCAGCCCGGTGAGCGGGTGCTGTTGCCCCGCAACCTGCACCGCTCGCTGTTGCATGGCTGCCTGCTGGGCCAGTTGCGCCCGGTGCTGTTCGACCTGCCGTTCGATCCGGCCTCGGGGCTGTGGCTGCCTCCCACGCCAGCGAGCTTTGAGAAGCACCTGCGTGAGGCTCTGGCGGCAGGACCGCTGGCCGCGGTGGTGCTGGTGTCGCCCAGCTATCAGGGGCTGGCCGCTGAGTTGCCAGCCCTGGTGGCCCTGGCCCATCAACAAGGGCTGCCGGTGCTACTCGATGAAGCCCATGGCGCTCATCTGGGCCTCGATCCCCGCCTGCCTCCATCGGGTTTGGCCAGTGGTGCCGATCTCGTGGTGCAGTCGTTGCAGAAGGCGGCGGGCGGGCTCGCCCAGAGCGCCGTGCTGCTGCAAGGGGCTGGGGTGGATGAGCACCGCAGCCAGGCCATTGAGCGGGCGCTGCTCTGGCTGCAGACCTCCAGCCCCAGTGCCCTGCTGCTTGCTTCGGCAGCGGCCTCGCTCGCCCACCTGCACAGCTCCGCTGGCCGCCGTCAGTTGAGCTGGGCCCTTTCGATCGGCTTGGAGTTGCCCGAGCGCTTGGAGCGCATCGGTGTGCCGCTGCTGGCCACATCTGATCCCCTACGCCTGTGCATCCACACCGCCGCCATGGGGATCAATGGCTTGGAGGCTGATGCCTGGCTGATGGAGCGGGGCGTGATCGCGGAGCTGCCGGAGCCGGGCTGCCTCACGGCTTGCCTGGGGTTAGATCCACCGCGGCGGGTGCTACGGCTGTTGCCCCGTCGCCTCGATCAGTTGCGGCGGGCGTTGGGGGGCGACCCCATGGCTCCGTTTTCAGCACCCCCCATCCCGCCATTGGCGGAGCCGGAGCTGCCGCTGGAGCAGGCCTGGCGAGCACCGCAGCTGCGCTTGCCCCTTGCGCAGGCCAGCGGGCGCCTGGCCGCAGAACCGCTCTGCCCCTATCCCCCCGGGATCCCCCTGCTGATTCCCGGTGAGCGCATCGATGCCGATCGTGCGGCGTGGCTGGTGCAGCAACAACAGCTGTGGCCTGGCCAGATCGCTGATACGGTGAGCGTTGTGGCCGATTGAGAGCCGATGGGAGCCCCAGGCGACGGCCCCTTCCAGTGGGACTTCGTGACGCCTGGGCTGCCCGATGCCGCCTTCGCCGATGCACCGGGCTTCAGCCCCACGCCGCTGGAGCTGCGGGTGATGCTGCTGGCCCACCTGCGGCCGCGGCCGGATTCGCTGGTGTGGGATGTGGGCGGCGGCACCGGCGCCCTCGCCCTGGAAATTGCCCGGCTGATGCCCTCCGGGCAGGTGCACACCCTCGAGCGCGACCCGGAGGCGATCGAGCTGCTCAAGCGCAACGGCCAGCGCTTCGGCGCCGCCAATCTGCACATCCATGCCGGTGACGCCCCCGAGGGCCTGGCCCAGCTGCCGCCCCATCCCGATCGCGTGCTGCTGGAGGTGGGGCGCCCGCTGCGGCAGGTGCTCGATCTGGTGTGGGAGGCCCTGGTTCCGGCGGGGCGCTTGGTGATCAGCACCGCCAGCCTCGAGGGGTTAGTGGATGCCACCGACACTCTCAGCCGCCTGGAAGCCCGCGATCTTCAGGTGGTGCAGGCCACGGTGCATCGCATGCAGCGCCGCGGCAGCCAGGCCAGGCTGGCGGCGGCCGAACCGCTGTTTCTGATCGCCGCTGAACGCCCTTGATTCCGTCTCCCCGCATCCGCACCTCGCCCCAGCGTTTGCTCAGCGGTTACGCCGTTGGGGCGTTTGGGTTTGTGGTGGTCGTGCTGGGGGGCTGGTGGTTCACCCTGGCGCTCGGCGTGATGGTGCACCTGGGGCTGCTGGAGTATTTCCGGCTGGCCCGCTTCAAGGGCATCCGCCCCGCCAGTAAAACCACCTTGGTGCTGGTGCAGTTGCTGCTGATCACCACCCAGTGGGCCCATGGCGGCGATGCCCAGGCCCTGGGCTTTTCGGCGGATCTGGCGGCGGCGGTGCTGCCGCTCTCGGGCGCTGCGATCTGCGGCTGGCTGCTGCTGCAGCCGCTCACCGGGAGCATCGCCGACATCGCATCCTCGATTTTTGCCTTGTTTTATCTGGGCTTTCTGCCCAGTTATTGGATCCGCCTGCGGGATCTCACCGATCCCGCTCTGGCGCCCCGCTTGAGTGGCCTCACCCAGTCCTGGCCCCACCTCAGCTCCGGCATGGTGCTGATGCTGATGGCCTGCTTTTTGATCGTTGCCACCGATATCGGCTCGTATGTGATCGGCCGCCGCTATGGCCGCCGGCCCCTGTCGCCGATCTCGCCGGGCAAAACGATCGAGGGCGCCTTGGGTGGTGTGGGTTGTGCTGGGTTGCTGGGCGGGGCCTTGGCCGAAGTGCTGGGCTGGAACTGGGGCTGGGCCGTGGGTGCGCTGCTGGGGGTTGTGGTGGCCCTGTTTGCCCTGGTGGGCGATCTCACCGAATCGATGATGAAGCGCGATGCCGGGGTGAAGGATTCCGGTGATCTGCTGCCGGGTCATGGCGGGATCCTCGATCGGATCGATAGCTACCTGTTCACCCCGGCGGTGTTTTTCACCGTGGTCACCCTGCTGCTGCCCCTGATTCGCTGAGGGCAGCTCAGGGCGACACCCGTGCCCGGCCCTGCAGTTGCAGAAGACCCCCTTCGAGGTTGGCCTCCTCGATCGTGATGTTGGGATCTGCCGGCAGGGCCACGCAGGGGCTGCCTTCGTCGCCGCAGAGCTCCAGATGGCCATCCACGGCGCGGGGGATGGTTTCGCAGCGATGCTCCTGGGATTGCAGCACCAGCCGGTCGCGCTCGATGCTCACGCTCTGCAGCGGGGTGAGCCCGAGCAACGCATCCACCAGCTGATCGCCCAACGGCCGCCAGTGCGGCGTGCAGAGGGAGCGGCCCAAGCCACCGGCGGAAAACGCCACGGTGCCCTCGATGTTGAACGGGTGATCGAGCTGCACCGCCCGGCCCCGCAGCAGATTGCCCACCTGCACGTCGATCGCATCGCTGCGCAGCTCCACGCGCTCGATCTCCAGCGAGCTGAACACCACGCGGCGAGCCACCAGGCTCACCCCGTCCAGCCGGCCGCGCAGCAGACCGAGGCTGGAGCCATGCAGCTGCAGCTCCAGGCTCTCTACCGCTTCGCACTGTTGGCGAATCCAAAACTGCAGGCCACTGGCCAGCAGCTGCAGCACGGGGCTGGAGCGTTGGGTTGGCGCGTCGTCAGCCATGCCAGATGCGAGCCACGGTGGCGGGCTGGTCGATGTGGGGCAGATGCCCGCAACGCTCCAGCTCGGTGATGCGTTCTCCTAACAGAGCCTGGGCGGCCCTCTTCTGGGGCGCCCGCAGGATGCGGTCGTTCTGGCCCCAGAGCACCTGCAGCGGTTGAGAGGGCAAGGGATCGCCGCAGCCGGCAAAGCCTCCGCTGCGGGCGAAGGCCCCCAGTGCTCCGGCCCAGTTGGGGCAGGCCAGGTGCAGCGAAGCGATTTCCAGTTCCGCTGGTCCCACATCCCGATCCGGCATGGCAAAGGCCGAGCGGCACAGGCCGCGGCGGATGGCTGGTAACCCAAGGAAACGCGCCCCCAGTTGATCGAGCAGCGGCGGCACCGGCATCGGACGCCCGGTGAGGCCCGCCGGTGCCAGCAGCAGCAAGCGCTCGATCTGGCCTGGGCAGCGGCGTGCCAGCTCCACGGCCACAGATCCGCCCATCGAAGCGCCGATCAAGCCCACGCGCTCAGCCCCGCTACGGCGGATCACCTGCTGCAACACCTGCTCGAGGTGATCGAGCACGGCCTCAGGTCCGTAGGGGGCATCGAGCGGCCTGGGGCAGAAGCCGAAGCCGAACAGATCCGGGATGAACAGTTGATGGGTTGGCGCCAGCAAAGGCGCCAACCTCCTGAATTCCAGATGGGAGCTGTCGAATCCATGCAGCGCCAGCACAGGCGGCCCTTCGCCAACCACGGCCACGGGCCATGGCCCACCGGGGAGCTCCGGCAGCGTCCACCACTGCACCGCCGCCGCCAGGGCGCGCCCATCGGGATCCAGCAGGCGATCAGCGGCCCGGGCCAGAAGCTCCTGGCCGGAGGAAGAGGGTGCCGTTGTCATCACAGATCAGGCCTGGCTGGCCTGGAGCTGGGCTTCGCTGCTGGTGGTGCTCACCAAGGCCGCGAGCACATCACTGGGCTGCACCGCAAAGGGCAGGTGGTGCAGATCCGACTCCGGCCTGCAGGCAAAGGCCGCCACCTCCTGCAGGGCGCTGAGGCTGGCCTGCTGGAGGCCGAGCTCATCGAGGCTCACGGGCACCCCCAGCTCCTGGAAAAAGGGCAGCAGCTGCCGACGGGCCTGGCCGGCCAGCCGGTTACCGCCGATCACTTCTTCCAGGCGCAACTGCACCAGGATGCCGAATCCCACTTTCTCGCCATGGAGATGACCGTGGCTGGCGTGGAGCTGGGTCAGGCCGTTGTGCACCGCATGGGCGGCCACGGTGCGGCAGCGGGCGCCGCCGATGCCTCCGATCAGTCCGGCCGTGAGGCCGGAGGCCTCGGCCACCCGCACCCAGGCTTCACCCCCTGGATTGGCCATGGCGTCCTTGGCCTCCAGCAGCAGTTGATCGCGCAGCACCCGAGCCATCTGCACGGCCTGCTGCACCAGGCCATCACTGCTGGCACCGCTGCTCACGGAGGCTTCGTACCACTTGGCCATGGCATCAGCGATGCCGCTGGCCAGGGTGCGCGGCGGTGCCTGCCGCACCAGGGCATGGTCGAACACCAGCAGATCCGGACAGCGATCCAGGGCCACGTCGCCTTTGAAGGCCCCCTCGGCTGAGTAGATGTTGGCGAGAGCCGTCCAGCCGGCGCAGGTGGCTGCGCTGGTGGGCACGGTGATGCAGGCCAGGCCGTGGCGGTGGGCCAACAACTTGCCGGCATCGAGCACCTTGCCGCCGCCAGCGGCCACCACGGCATCACAACCGCTGCTACTCAGGATTTGGCTGATCCGTGCCAAATCGCACTCGCAGCAGTCGTGCTCGAGGTCGGCCCTGGTCACCGCCAGATCGCGCCGGCCGAGATCGGTGGCCAGCTGCTCCCGCAGCGCTCGGGTCGTCTCGGAGCGGCCCAGCAGGAGTGGACGGCGGCTCAAGGTCTGCAGCGCGGGCAGCGCTTCCTGCCAGGCCCCTTCACCCCGCAGAACAACCGCTGGAGCGATTGCGTGTTGCTGCATGGTGATGCCCACGATCAGCCCGATTGCCAAGGATCCACTGTAGAAGTGATGAGGCAGCTGCTTCGCTGTCCCTGCGATCAGGCATGGCACCCCCTCTCCCTTCCGATCCGGGCCTGGCGGCTTTTGGCTCCAGCCTCACAGCCATCACCCTGGCGGAACTGGGCGACAAGACCTTCTTCATGGCCTTGATCCTGGCGGTGCGTCATAGCGCCCGCTTGGTGTTCCTTGGCGCGTTCGCGGCCTTGGCGGCCGTCACCCTGCTATCGCTTGGGGTTGGCTACGGCCTGCGGGAGTTGTTGCCCCAGAGCCTGGTGCCATGGATCGCGGCGGTGCTGTTCTTCGGCTTTGGCCTCAAGCTGCTGGTGGATGCCCAGGGGCTTGGCGCCGGCGCCGCCAAGGAGGAGGCCGAGGAGGCCGAGGAGGCGGTGAATGCCGCCGAGCAGGCCAAGAAGCAATCAGGCCCCTGGGCTGTGATCTGGGAGGCCTTTGCCTTGGTGTTTGTGGCGGAGTTGGGGGATCGCACCCAGTTCGCCACGATCCTGCTGGCCACGGCCCCAGCGCAGGTGTTCAGTTTTGCGGGATTGCTGGCCGGCACGCTGGCGGGCCATGCCCTGGTCACCTGGCTGGCGGTGGGGGCTGGCAAGTGGATTGGCGGCCGCGTGAACGAACAGCTGCTCTATCGCCTCAGTGGGGGCTTGTTCGTGGCGTTTGGCCTGGTGTCTCTGTTGCAGGCGCTCGCTTCGGTGGCGGCCCGCTGATTCTTCGGCTTTCCCTCTGCCTGTGGGGCCGGTTTGGCGTCAGATTGAGTGCAGTGGCGTGAGCAGCTGATGGCGAGGCGGGGATGGCGCACGCGACTGGCCGACACCCTCATGCGCTGGGGCGCTGCGCTCAGGCCGCCGCAGCCGCTGCCGCCAGCACCGGCCCGCATCAGCCTGCCGCCGGAACCGCGGCAGCCCGCTCAGATGAGCCAGTTGCCGGGGGTGCGCCCACCGCTGTCGATTGAAAAGGCGGTTCGCAATCGCGACCTCACGGTGCTGAAGCGCGAAGCCTGCGACGCCCTCGCTGCCTTGGCGGCCGCCCATGCCCTTGTGACCTCCGCGCGGCTCGGTCAGATCCAGAACCTGCGCACCGATCTGGAGCGGGGCGAGCTGGAAGAACAAGATCTGGCCGATCTCGCTGGCGATTACCAGGCCTGGCAAAACGATCAGGTGCGGTTGTTTGATGCCCTGGCGTTGGTGCTGGGCATGGCGGTTCCCGAAGGACGCGCCTTTGATCAGATCGATGAGGAGATGGTTGAGGCTGCCGAGGCCCATCTCAATGCCCTGGCGGCTGAATACCAGCGCCGCCTGCTCAGTGATCAGTTCGAAGCTGGCCAGAAGGAGGGTTGAGCAGCGATGGCGCGTTTTCTCACCGTGCTCAAACCCCGCTCAGCCACCACGCCAGCTGCACTGATCGATGCGCTCGAGCCCTTGCTGCAAGGTCTCCAGGCCGAAGTGGATCACCGCACCACCGCCCACTTGAGCGCGCTGTTGCGTGGCGGACAGGAGCAATTGCGCATGCAGCTGTTTGCCGATGTGCAGTCGAAGGCGGATGGCCCTGTGCTGGAGCTGGTGTTGATGAGCCGGGAGCCCATGGGGCAGGGGGCCCAGCAAACCCGGGTGGTGTTTGGCCAGATGTTGCAACTGGCGGCCACCGCACTCCCTGACCTGGAGCTGAGCTTTCGCTCCGATCGCGACGGTGCGCTACCCGCCTGAACATCGGCCCGTATGGTGAGCCTTGATTGTTTGCATTCAGTCAGGGAGTTCTCCGATGG
>VFQS010000850.1_pt1 | contig 30610 bp, 33 predicted proteins | sample 3512361 | NCBI WGS metagenome assembly VFQS01 (sample SAMN10412375, study PRJNA504923) | tailings metagenome | isolation source: Relicate 1 Philex TSF3 active mining | place: Philippines
AACGTCAACCATATTTGGTAATTTGTGTTCCCCACAATAAATAGCCTTATTTTCTCCCATAAGATTAAAGGTTGGTCTAGTTTTACAACCCACATGCTGGCATGTTTTATGCTTAACGTCAACCATATTTGGTAATTTGTGTTGGGAACAGTACAATCCGAATATTTGTCCTTCCAGATTAAAAATAGCCCTAATACCACAAACTTGACATATATTTTTCTTATATGATTGAAGCTTACTGCAATCGTTACAACGTGCATGTTCCTTTTCTTTACGTTGAAACATATCAAGTGGCAAACTTCGCTTACAACCATTGCATTTTTTATTGATATTCATTTTCTCGGTTTTGAGTTGTTTTAAATATGAGAAATGAAATCTTTAAATCATTTTAATATTTTCAAAGTTTTCTTTTTGATCAAGTTACTTTTCTTCAACACACTATAATACCGTGAAAATATGTATTCGTTATTAATAGTAGATTATCATCCTTTGTAATTGAGTGATCACAATTTTGATTATATTTGTCATAACACACATTGTACATTTTTACGTCTCTATACATAAAATAAATTACTTCAGATCTACTATTTAGAAATTTTATAAGCAATCTTGCCTCTTTATTATCTAATGACTTCAGGAATGAACATTGACTTGCACTCAAATGAACTAAAATATCAACTTGAGTAAACATTCAGTATTTTATATAAAGGAACAAAATCCTCGTCATGTCTTCGTATCATTATGCTTTTTGCAAATCCACTCTAAATTATTTTAGTCATTTTCATTCCTAATATTTAAATTAAGAATATGATATGAATTTCATTCGCATTATTTTAACTTTTTCGGTAGTTATATCACATAACGCACTTGTTGGATACATAATTGAAGTTTTAGAAAAAGGCCTATATGAAATTGTCTCAAAAATTGGCATATCTACAATAAAATTTGCATTTGGAGAAAATAATATTTCATGCTCTCCTACTTTTTTTGTACAATATTCAGCATAAAAACATCTTGTTTTTGGTGGTATAATAATACATTTCATGCAATTTCTAAAATTTTCGTGTGTAGTTATATCTAAAGTACATGATAATATATGAGTATTTGTATAAATATCATCAACTATGTCTTTTATGAACTCATCATCTTTCACTCCTCTCCAAACTATAAACTTTTCAGTTGTTTGTGGTGCGCCATTTAAAATATTAAATAATTCTTTATTATAAGATTGAATAACAAATCTCCAAAATGAATAAGCCTTAATTATTTTTGGAATTATTTTTATTAAGCATTTATAAGTTTCTAAATTATAATCCTTACATCCTAAAATACTCTTTATATCACCTTTCTTTATATTCATTGTAATATAATCATCTTCATCAGTTTCGTCAAAAATATTTTGTAGTATATCTACAGTCTGGTAAAAAAATGCAAAAAATAATGTATACTCTTGCTTATCATCTGGTAATCTTACATTTAAAAATAATGTTTCAAAATCTTTCACCCATTCTTCATTTCTAGTAAATTTATTAATAACACTATAATATTCAGAAGTATACGCGTGAATAATCATATACTTTCTAACATTAAATGTTTGTACATATTTGTTTGTTGTCTAAACCATTCAATATCAAATATACGATTATTAATTTTTAATCTCTCATTAAGTAAATTATCATAATTACTATCGTATGTAATTATAGTAGTCCAATCTGATATCCAATTGATTTTATCCCATTCCATCATTTCTAATCGAAACTCTTTATTTTTTAACGTTGGTACTGATAAATTATTGTATATCATTTTAATATCATTATTTTTACAAAATTCCATTTATATTAATATAAAATATTATTTTTAAATATTTAAATTGCTCTAGTTCTCTCATTCCACATGATCTGAGTTTAGGCGGTAAATTGATTTTAGTTTGATTCTGCTCATTACTCTAAAATGTCAGACATTGAATCTAATAATGATCGCGCAAACGAACAATCGCCGCTTATTCAACAACAAACTAATCTTGTTTGCGCTTTTCCCTTAATCATTTTCAAAGAATGCTTCGGTGCAGTTTATATTTCTGTCGTGTTCACTTGGTTATTATTATGGAATGTACTTAAAATAATATTTGATGGTCTAAAATATCTTTGCATTACTGCTTTTAACGTACTTTTTTCTACCATTTTCTCATTCATTCTATTTTCCATACATGATGTCAGCAACTTAACCCTATGGATTGTCATATTCATGATTGCTAATATATTCACAATAATATTTCAACCCATTCATATTGGTTCTCTTGTCATTTTTTATAGACTCGATAAATACTCAGAAGATAATATAAAAGATTTCATCCATAATTTTAAACTTCAATTCGTACGTGTAATTCCTGCTATTTGTATCATTATTATGCTTCGCGATACTAGTATTTTTTATCCATTTTTGACAGCTGTTATCTTTGATTTTGCGGGTTTGTTCACTTATTCTTACTATCTCAAAAGTTCTACAAATGTTAGACTACTCTATTACTTTGGACTGTCTCCAGACTTTACAAAATTATTTAAGCAAGTGTCTCTTGTTCACTTAGAAAATTGCGAAGATTGTTCAATATGTTTATCACAATTTGACGATAAGTGCGTAGAATTAAGTTGCTCGCACAATTTTCACCTTGATTGTATCAAAAAATATATTCAGGCAAATCAAGGTCAGGATATTAAATGTCCATTATGCAGAAGTGATATCGTTTAAACTTTACACTAAGTAAGGTTTAATTTAACATGAATATTGCTTTAAAATTTTACTTTTGTAATACCAACTTTTCTTCAACAATCAATATCAACAATCAAAAATCTTAAGTAAATAAAAATTAATGCACTAGCTGATATAAATGTAAAAACTTTACATAATGCATCGGAATTTTCAGCGGTCTTTATTCTCTTTAATCTGGGATGATTATTTAATAACGGCTCATGTGAATTCATTTTGTTGAGATATCTTTCCTTTATATATTTATAAACCTTACTCTAAGTAAAGTTTAAATTTTTAGTTTGATTTTAGTTTGATTTTAGTTTGATTTTAGTTTGATTTTAGTTTGATTTTTAGTTTGATTTTAGTGTTTGTTTAAATAATTGCAAAAATTTACCATATCTGATACATGGGTTAACTTGTCTTGTATATTTGGATTATTTAACACTGCTTTCATACATTTGTTTGCTAATATATATAATTTTGCTCGCGAATCCCTATAAAAGTGTGAATTTTTTGAATCTTCTAAAAAATCCATCGCACCTAATATTGTTGTATAGTGAACATCTTCTCTTTCCATGTCTTCCATGTATGAAGACAAGGTATTCTCAAAATTTTGTTGAAGATCTATATTTGTTACATAATGAATAAACATTTCAAAATTTGTAAAATCCATTTCTATTGGATTAAAATAACGATATCTAGAATACAATGGATGCTGTAACCATCTTTTATATAATTCCATATCTGCATGTGAATATAATTCACCATTGTATTTATAACGAACTAATTGGGAAGGAAAACAATTAAAGTCGGACATTTTTAAAATACATAGTCATAACATTATTTTTTTCAATTTCAAGGAAATATACGTTAATGAGAAAACTTTACAGGCCAGTTTACACTTACTAATATAGATTGAATTTTTTAAGAAAGTAACGAACTTTTTTTAATGTCCAACCCTAATTTTTAAACACAACATTGTTTTGTTGTGTAGACTTTTTAAAAGTTCGACAAAAAATTTTGTTGTTATTTTTTCTGATAAAATTCTATTAATTTTACAGTATACTAATCGCTAATAAAATAATAGAAAAAAATTGTCAAAACTTTTGAAAAAATTATAGCCGATTTTTTCGCCAGTAAAAATTTGTAAGATTTTTCATAATTTTTATGAGCTAATTTGATAAATATTTGCGTATTTTTAACAATTCATAGTATATATCGAGACTATAATATAATATAATGAACGAGTAATATTGAGCATTGTTTGTTTAAGTTAATTTAAAAGAATAATATATTAAGTATAATATAATGGAATGCAAACATTGTAAAAAACAGTTTAAGACTGAAACAAGATTTAAAACTCATATTGATAAATGTAGTCTAAATGATTTTACATGTTTTATTTGTTCAAAACAATTTACAACAAATTATAATTATAAAAGACATTATGATTCATGTAAAAACAATATGCGTGAAAAAATTCTAGCAAAAGAACAAGAGTATAAGCAAAAAATTCAACATCTTGAGCAACAGCTTGACCAAAAAGAAAAAGAATTCAAAACTTCTATCAAACTAAAAGAACAAGAAATTATTATTCAAATGAAAGAAAAAGAAAATTCTCTCATAAAACAACTTGGCAAATCTAATATCAAAAATTCAAATAACAAAACTTATAACGTTAATATTACCAACAACTTTAACTCAACTGGAATATCATCTCAAGAACTTGAAAAAGAATTCACAGATTTCTTTACTCGTTTTCCCTATTTAGTTACAGAAAAAACATTTCATAAACTTCTCGTTAACAGCTCTCTTATAAAACAAAATCTTTTCATAAACGATCAAGCAAGGGGAATTACAAGCTACTTTGATTCTGACGAACAACGCGTAATTAAAGACACAAAGATGAAAAATCTAACTAAAAAATCAGTTGAATGTATTGGTCCTTCTTTATCTCAACAAATGATTGACTTTGCGGACTTAGAAGAAAGAACTGGCGATTCTCATATTCATGAACTCAATGCTGCTAAATCTAAACTTTTCGTCAAAAATGTTGTACAAAGCAAAAATGTTGACAGTAATCTACTACGTGAATCAGAAAATAAAACTTATGAAAATCTAAAATCTGTCATTCCAAACAATACAGATATTGAAAAATTAAATAATGTATTATGCGAGTTATGTAATAATAATATTTTACTATTCATTTTTGCTTCATGGGAAGATATTGGATTCTCGTTCGGAAAATATCTTACCGAAAAGTATTCATTCAAATTAGACAACTATGATATCACCATAGAAAAAAATAAATATAGACGTATTGATTTCCAAAGAATTATTTATTCCATTTATGAATTATTAATTCATACACACGAATTGATTATTTCTGCATTAATTAATTCCGAAATTAAATTAGGCTATACTCATCTATCTGGAAAAGAGTTGGACTTGTTCGTTAAAAATAAAGTCATACCGACTAACTGCATTTTTGTTGGACTTCAAAATAGCCTTGATATTTAATCCACAGTGTGGATTTCTTTTCAAATAAAAAGTAAACTTCAACATTATAAACAATTTCTCCTTATTAGTTTTTAAATGCATTTCATCACATAAGAAATCCTAATTTCTTCAAAATTGAAAAATTTCACGTTAGCAATTCGTTATAAAAAAAATGTCAATTTCAACAGCAGCATTATGTGGCGATTTTAAATCAGTTAAAGATTTATGCGAATCTGGCGTTACAGACGAACACGCGGATTTAGCATGTGCAAATGCAGCCCGCAATAATCATACAGAAATTGTGAAATATTTACATTCTAAAGGTTTTAATTGCAGTTCAGACGTATTTTATAATGCAGCTAGAAATGGAAATTTAGAATTAATGCAATATTTATACGATAACGGTATTGACTTTAACGAAGAAACCATCGCTGTTGCAGCAAAACATGGTAAGCTAGAAGCAATGAAATTCTTACGCGAAAAAGAATGCCCTTGGGACTGGACCACTTGCGGATCTGCCATTGATAGAAACCAACTAGAATGTTTGAAATATGCTTATGAAAATGGTTGCGAAATAAACGAAGAAGCTATTGAGTATGCTTTAGAAGATGAAAATGAAGAAATTATTGATTACTTAAGATCCATTGGATTAATATCGTATGCTCATACTCAGAGTGTAAATGATCAAAATTAATACAATAATAAACAACGTAAAAACCTAAAAATTAATAAAAAAGTAACGTAAATACAAAAACAAACAAACCTTACATAAGGTAAGGTTTTATTTAAAAATAGTATCAGATCTATACTATTGATAACGCTATAAATTATTTAATCTAGATTTAAACTATAAAATTCACAATGAGAGATTATTTCATAATCAATTCTGGTTCTATTACAAAGACTATTCCTGATAGTAATGGAAGAATTTGGTATAATCCAAAATTAAATAAAACTGTTATTGACGATCCTGTATATACAATTGAAGAAAAATCTAATTTATATAAAATCTTTTGAGCTTTTTAACACTAAAAACTTATGTGATAAATGTAATAATAATAATTGAAATTTAGTATAAAAACCTTAGCCATTGTAAAGTTTTTTGTTTTTTTGTTTTTTTGTTTTTTGTTTTTTTTGGTTTTATTGGTTTTTTGTTTTTTATTAATGACACTAATTTTTATTTGTTTTTATTTATGCTTTAACAAGTACAACAAGATCGGTTTTTTTCATAGTTTTTATGATATCAAGGGTTAATTCTGGTTTTCTGCCAATGAAAGCTTGAATATTTTCACCTACATAAGCCTTCAATTCTTCAACCTTCATCTTATTTGCTTGACTAGAAGTAAGGAATTTAGTTTCAACTGGTTTTGCTTGTAAAACTATTGGAACTGCAACTGGAGCTTTTGCTTTTTTAGGAGATTTTCTTCCTTCTGGAAAGTAAACGGCCTGTTGTTCTTCGGTCATTTCTTTCCACATTTTACTAAGCTCTGCTCTTAATTCCACATCATTAGCAAATACTTTAGCTTGAGCTTTCCATGTTTTTCTTTGCTCTGAAGAAAATTTAACAAAACCTGTAGCTGCTTTCTTTGGTAATGGGTTACCATTTTCGTCCACTTTGTCTTTTTTATTGACATTACGGACTTTAAGTTCCATACCACCTAAGATTTTTTCTACAGTTTTCATTAAGTCTTCTTCGCTAATATCAGATTCAAATTCTTTTTTCAATCCTTTAACAAATTCTCTAGTATAAGCTTTTGCTAATTGAGTGTCAAAGACTGAATCGTTAGATTTAATAGGGATTAAATAAGTAGTAGACATTTGTGTGAGTTTGTAAATAATTAATAATTTGAAACTATAGTGGCAAACGTCTAGAAATTCAATTTTAACCCAAAATTTACGTTTAATTTTAAATTTTTGATTATACTAGCTTTAGTCAGTCATGTAATAGCTAAAATTATGTCAATTTTGTTAAATTGAAAAATCACGTCTTAAATGACTCGCTAAAATCTTGTCTAAAAATGTCAATTACTTATTTAAACGATACTACTGATACTACCGATAATATTACCGATGTCAATGTTATCAGCAAATACTTTTACAGCTGCAAGTCTATTAACAGAATTAAAATGAGTAAAAAAAGCCTATATTCCACTGCTCTTTTAGCCGACGGAGAATTAACAGCTAAACTTATTGCAAAATGCGTTGGTTATAACAAGACTATCGCTGACATGTGCTCAAATTGCGGAGGAAATACCCAATGGTTTGCCTATTATTTTAAACACGTAATCGCAATTGAAAAAGATCCTAACGAGTTTGCTCGCGTAGTAAATAACATGAACATTTACGGTTATAAAAATATCACATTTCATAACGACTCATGTCTTAATGTGGATATTCAAAATGCTGATGTCGTATTTTACGATCCAGAATGGGGCGGAAGCGATTATAAAAAAATAGAAAAACTTGAATTGCGCTTAGACGATAAAAATATCCTAGACATTATAAACGGAATAAACGGAAACACAGGAACAAATAAATTAATCGTACTAAAGCATCCTTATAATGCTATAATTCCTGATGGAGGAAAAACAATAATTTTTAAAAAACGAAACCGCTTCGGTGAAAAAGAATTTTATAGACTTACTTTTTATAACGTTGACTCCACAATACTTCAAGACGTTTATTATCTAAAATAATTTAAAACCCACGTGGAAAACCTTACGTTGTGTAAGGTTTATAAATTATAGTATGAACTTGATATAATAAAAAATATTCATATTTTAATAAAAAATTAAAAGATTTTTATAATTTAGGTTTTATTTTTTTTACACACACATTTGTTTTGTGTGTGTAAATTTTGAAAATTATAGAAGTTAAAATTTTAAAAAAGTCAAAAAATCATGTTTTCTAAATTTTATAGGCGATTTTTATGCCTATGATTTATTTTATAAAAATATTTTTGAAAAATTTTTCGTATAAAATTTAATTTTTATATAATTGGATAAAATTGTGGAACTTTGTATAAAGTTCTTTTTATAATATGAAACATAACATATATTTTTTAAGTTAACGTAAATAATTTGACCAAATTTGCGCAATTGTGTACAATGTTCTTTTTATTATTAGGTGATAACTTAAATAATTAAAACAATTTAAATAAATATTTATTTATAGTAAATGGAGTGTTCAAAGTGTAATAAAAAATTTATACATAAAAATAGATATGAAAATCATATAAAATCTAATATATGTGGTCAAACTTATAGTTGTATTATTTGTCATAAAACTTTCACTACTAAATTTAGACAAAATCAACATTTTTTAGCTTGTAGAGAAAATATATCATTAGAAGATTTATTAAAAGATTACGAAAATTTAAAAATACAACTAGAACAGCAAAATAAAGATATAACTATTTTTAAAGAAAAAGAACTTCATTACGAGAAAACATTAAAAGACAAGGACGATACTATTAAACGTCTTGAAGATCGTTATCATAATTTAGCACAAAAAAATAATGTACAATATATCAATAATAGTACTAATAATACAAACAATACAATCGTTTTATCTGATCTTAGAAAACTAAACCAGGAGTTTATAAACGAAGAATTGGCCAATATTAACTTCTTAAACACTAATGATCCCTTTCAAGAAATTTGTAATCATGTTAATAATTCACAACTCGGGTTGAATTATATAACAAAGGATAAAGCACGTAATGTTATACTTTTTAAAGATGAAAATGACAATCAATCTTCTGATATTACAAAAATAGGAAAAATGATTCATAAAAGTATTGAACCTAAAATAATTGACGTAAAATATTTTGACCATAAATCAGGTAATAAAAAATACCGCAGAAAAATCGAAGAATTAAGCAATTCAACAACTGATATATACAATAAAATCATGAAAGAATGTATTGCAGGAGCAAAATCGCCAGAAGAAATAAAAATAATTCGCATGTCACTGAAGGATAAATTCGAGCAAATAAATAATAAAATAATTGAACTCATGGATTCTTACGATCCAGAAGGCGAGCATCATATTAAATACGGAATAGATGTAATATTCTCACATGTACTAAAGGGTATTAAAAACTGTATCAGAATAAAAAATAATTCACTATTTATATTGGTAAATGACTCAGAGAGCGATCATGGAAAAATAATAGAAATACGTGATACAGAAAATCACGTTCAAAATTTGATATACATAGAATTATTAAGAATATCAATGTATATAATGAAAACATGTAAGAAACTTAAAAAATCATGCAAAGACTATGTGGAAATAATAGATGAAACAATTGGCCTATTAAAATCAAAAGATGAAACTGGAATAAAATCAAGAATACAGAATCAAATATCATCTATCGATTTAATAAATTGAAAAAAAAAATCATCAATACAAATATAAAAAAATGTCTAAAACTAATACAGTAAAAGAGCATAAAGAGTACTACGCCAATGGTAATTTAAGATTACAAACTAGCTATACTAACGGCAAAAGACATGGGATCTTTAAGTTATGGCATGATAATGGACAACTTTTTGTAAATACAACCTATGTACAAGGAAACAAACAAGGTGAATTTAAAAGTTGGCATAAAAACGGTAACATAATGGTAGAAACAAATTATGTTGATAATTTACGTCAGGGAGAATATAAAGAGTGGGATGAAGATGGACAACTATATATGAACATAACATATGCAAAAGGTTATATAAAACCAAGATATGTTAAACGCAAACTTCAAGAACAACCAAAAAGTTTTTTGAACGCCCCTTCTTTTAATTATAATTTAAATATTATCGTATAATTTACAATTTAAAATCAGCGTGGAAAACTTTACCTTGTGTAAAGTTTCTTGTTTTATCAAAAATCAAATTTCAACAATTTATAAGAATTTTGAAATTATATTATCAACTATATCATTTTGTAACTGAGTAGTTTTTAAAAATTCTACTCGTTCTTTTCTTAATTTGCTCTCCATTTTTATATAAACATTATATACTATTTTTAATTGCTCTTCAAAAGATAATAGACCACCTTTATTTTCGATCTTAATACCGTTAAGATCATTCATTGTTAGATTGTCAATTTTTTGTGAATCTAGAGAATTTACGTTTATACTATAAACGTTCAATCTATTTTCAGTACAATTTTCCAACTCAATTGTTGAATATTCTGGCAATATATAATTTAATGCATACCTTAATCTATCAGGTCTAGTAACGTTATAATAGAAAAAATCATCAAGAAAAGTCATTAATATTTCTTGAGCAACTACACTTATATTTATGTCACTCACAAAAAAATTAGTTATATGAAATCCAAGAAATTCTTCGAATGAGTATTTGTTGCAATACTTTTTTTCTTCTTCTTGATTGAAATGATTACCCATATGAATTCCTGACTGTCCATCCATCCAAATGAATAGATACTTGTTACATTTTGGATAACAAGGTCTAAAATCATTAATGATTTTTTTGATCACTGGATTATTTGAATTCTGTTTTAAAACTGTATACAAACTATTTTTCTCGTTATACTCTTCATATGTAGTATAATTGTTGTCATAAGATGCTGGAAAGCAGTGCATGATTAATTCATCAGTTAATAATTCAGATGTTACTTGATCATATTTATTGGATAAATTGTTTTTTATGACAGAAAAATTACCAATTTTTCTAGGAATTGGAATATGGTGACTTTTACAAAACTTTTTGACGATATCCATTATTATGTTGATATTTAAAATCGTCATAATAATTCAATTTTCGAATAAAGATTTTAATAGTGACTGCAGTATTTTTGAGTTTAAATATATCTTATTAAAATTGGATTCTCGTTTTTAGTTATTCTTAAATCTGAGAATATCTTATCGTATGCTCATACTGGCCTTCGGTCTGAGCGAAGCGATCTGAGTGTAATAAACAATTGGAAAGTTTAGTAAATAGAGTGTTCAAAGTGTAATAAAAAACTTTACCTTGTGTAAAGTTTTTGTATTGATCAAAAATCAAATTTCAAAATGTCTATAAAAACTTGAGATCTATTAGGAATTTTAGTTCCATAAACCATGGCCAAAGTTATTAGCAGGACTTGGTGTTTGTTTTAATATTAATTGATTGAGTCTATAATCTTGTAAATGTGGTAAACCTGCAATTTGTGCATGACGACGAATAGTAGCTACTAAACGTTGTAAAACTTGTCTAACTCCAACACGTCCAGCGGTTACAGCACCTTGTTGACAAGGTCTGCCAACACCTACAAATTCAGCGCCTTTTCCAAAAGCTGCTAGAACGTCAGTACCTCTACGAATTCCAGAATCAAACCAAACTCCGAAATTTGGATTAACAGCTTTTACTGCTGGATAAATAATTTCAAGAGCGTCAAGAGTTGAAATACTTTGATCATAGAAGCGTCCACCATGATTAGATACCACAACTCCATCAACTCCATTTGATTGAACTGCTAATGCATCTTGAACGTTTGTAATACCTTTATATAAAATCGGAAGTGCTCCTGTAGCATTTGGCCAAGCATCAGAAATTGGACTTGTAGAATGAGCTTGTTGTGCATAATAATAAGATGACCATAAAAATGCTCCTGTACCACATCCATTAGCAATACAGTCTGCTTCTGATTTAAAATTATTACCTAAACGTAATCCATTTAACACTGATGGGATTAAGAAAGACCATGCATTGTTAACATTATAGGATGCTTGTAATGTAGGAATTGGCACTGATAATTTAGAAGAAGCATAAGCTAAAACATTAGGATCAGTGGTACCTACACAAGATCTGGATAAATAACATTTATAATTAAAAACAGGATCATTGAACCAACAACCAGCTGCACATGCTGAGATTGGCAAGTTAGATCCATATTGTAACATACGATCAGCTATATGAGAATGACCTGCATCTACTGTATACATTAATACTGAATAACCAGCAGCTTTTGCGGAAGCCATAATAGACATATTAATATCATTATCAGCGGTTGTGTATATTTGGAAAATACCAAAAGGAGCACCAGTAGCAGTGGAACTTGCATATTTTTGTCCTGCCAAATTTACAGTATTTGCACCAGCATTTAATGTACCAGTAGTAAAATAATATTGATTATTAGTACAAGCTTGACGAAGCGCAGAAACAGATGTTTCTGCTAAAACAGATTGACCAACAACACAATTAGCATCTGTAGCTCCTTGATTAGATGTAACAGTATGAGCTTTTGGACCGTAATAACTGTGAGCAGCAAAAGGTGTTAAATAAATAGGATTTGGAGTATTTAAAGTTGTTAATCCTAATGGAATTGCACCAGTTGTTGATGATAATTTAAGTTGTAAAGACAAATCAAATGGTGGAATTTGAACACCAGAAAGTGTTTGCCCTTGGGCTTGTCCTGGATAAGGTTTGGTAATTGGACCTGTTAATCCATATGCTCCAGAATATGATGTTGTATTTAGTGGCATTATACGGTATCTGCGGAGAGCACGAATATTTTCCCAAGTAGTATCACCACGACCATCTCCTGCATCAACTTCATCAAAATAAGCAGCTGAATATTTATTTGTATTATTTAAAGCAGCTTGACGTAAATCAGTATGATCTATAGGTACTGGACCATTTGGCCAGTCAAAACCAACAGCTTGCGCTGGTAATAAAGTACCTGGTATATCAGCCCATCCATTTGCACCACGAATTAAATATTCATTCATTAATCTTGAATATTGATCAGAACCATTACATAATGCTGCTTGAGTTGATGTATTAATATTAGGAATCAAATTAGGTTCAGTAATTGCTGCTGCTGCACGTAAACTTGGAATTGCGATTAATTCAGTATCACGAGTCATCATATCAGAAAGATCGCCATTAATACGATATGCACGACGTCCTTCATTGACAGATTGTGCAACTCCTGTTGACACTAAAGGATTTGCTCCTACACCTGTTGCACTGTATTGAGTATTTGCAGATAGTTGATTAATAGTAGCAGGATTGTTAAAATAAATAACTTGTGATGCCATTTAATAATTATGTAGAAAATATTTTTTTCTTTACTTGTAATAAATGTCAATTTCTGTAAACGATATTTTATCTGGAAAAGTTATATTAGATTTACCTGATCAAAAAGTAAATTTTCCATCTTCTTCTGAAATTTCATCAGAATCTAATGATACTCACATTATTTTTTCAATCGAAAATAAAACTTCTCATCAAATTTCATTCGATTGTGATGACGGTATTGTTTTTAAATCAAAAACTGCTACTATTACTCCTCATTCAACATTTGTTTATGCTCTGTCAGTTTATTCTAACTCTGAAATTCATCTTGTACAACACTCTCCTGCTTTATCTCAAGACTATACTTTTTAAGAAATTATTTGAAAATATAAACCTTAGCCATTGTAAGGTTTTTTTTTATTTTTTGATTTTTGTTTTTGATTTTTGTTTTTGATTTTTTGTTTTTGATTTTATTATTTGATTTCTTATTGTTTTATTTCTTTTATCTTGCAAAACTCTCCCCCATGTACACTAATCTCACATGGGATGAAATCTTTGTCGTCATGCATGATATCTTTTATTGCATGTTCTAAAAGATCAATATCCACATGACTACATGTGAAAATTACTTTTTCTTCATGAGTTCCAACAGATAAATAGTGTAAAGTATAATTATTGTCGTATTTATAAAGTTGGATAAGTGGCGGACAAAATTCTCCTTCTTCAGACTTACCTTGAATATCAAGATAAATTTCTTGAACTGACTGTAAGTCTAATTCATTGAAAATAGAAAAGAATGATCGTAAATAAGTACGGAACATTATGAATTTATGAGTTAGTTTCCAACCATTTTACATGATTTTTTCACTTTAAACCAAGAACGTAAAATTTGGGTTTAAATTGATTTTCTGGACGTTTGTCACTACAGCTTCAAATAATTACTCACAAACAAACACGCTTAGAAATGTCTACTACTTATTTAATCCCTGTTAAATCTAATGATTCTATTTTCGATGTTCAATTAGCTAAAGCTTATACTAAAGAATTTGCTAAAGGTTTGAAAAAAGAATTTGAATCTGATATCAGTGAAGAAGAATTATTAAAAACTGTTGAAAAAATCTTAGGTGGTATGGAACTTAAAGTCCGCAATGTTAATAAAAAAGACAAAGTGGACGAAAATGGTAATCCATTACCTAAAAAAGAAGCGACAGGTTTTGTTAAATTCTCTTCTGAACAAAGAAAAACTTGGAAAGCGCAAGGTAAAGATTTTGGTAATGATAGTGATTTACGTGCTGAGTTAAGCAAAATGTGGAAAGAAATGACAGAAGAACAACAGGCCGTTTACTTTCCTAACGGTCGTAAAAGTCCTAAGAAAGCAAAAGCAGTAGTTCCTGTTGCAGCAAAACCAGTTGACAATAAATTCTTGACTTCTAGTCAAGCTAATAAAATGAAAGTTGATGAATTGAAAGCTTATGTAGGTGAAAATATTCAAGCTTTCATTGGTAGAAAACCAGAATTAACCCTTGATATCATTAAAAGTATGAAAAAAACTGATCTTGTTGTACTTGTTAAAGCATGAGTCCAAAGGACGATCAAAACTTAAAAACAAATAAAAATTAGTGTTATTAATCTTATTAAAACAATAAACAAAAAAACCAATAAACAAAAAAAACCAAAAAAACCAAAAAAAACCAAAAAACCAATAAACAAAAAACAATAAAAAAACAAAAACCTTACACAGCGTAAGGTTTTATAAATATACTAACAGTTTATCTTTCTGTAACGTTTATCGTATGCTGCCGAAGGCTGAGCGAAGCGATCAAGTTTGTCCCTTCGGGACTGAGCGCTAGCGATAAAACCTATCGCGCGAAGCGCTCAAAGCGGCAAAGCCGCGTACCAACTTATTTTATAGTACAGGCTCATTAGAGCCTGTTGTATTAAATAATCTAGTGGGTTTTGATCATACTCTGAGTGTACATAGTTTCCAACAAACTTATCTGTTTAAGCAACTTTTGTTGTAATAATGTATATGCTGGACATGTTCTTGTTTGTTCGGTTGATTTTTCTAACTCATATCGACATCCGTCAAGCTTTGCTTGTAATAATGATTTTGGTGTATTATCGCTCAACAAATATTCAATATTCTTATGCCAAGATATTTTATCGTAATTTGGACCTGCCGGAGTCTTAAACGTTCCTTCTTGTGATATTATAGCTGTTATATAATTTGGATTATAGTATTGAATATGAAGTGGTTTCATACTTAAATTGTCTTTATCTATTATATACATGCGTTTTTCCTTCTCATTTAAAATAGTCGTTTCTATTGAATTATAACTTGAATTCTGACATGCGTAAAATATACAATAGTCAATTTCCACTTTTGAATCAATCAAAGTAATTATATTACTTGCATATATTTCAAATGGAACTTTATAATACGGTACATATATTACATATTCGTATACATTACTCAAATAGTACAAATACTCCTGAGTATAATATGTCAAATTTTCAGAAATAAATATCACATTTGACTTATACTGTGGAACATAACTTATTGGATTTCTAATCACAACAAAATTTCTATTAGATTCTATCATTTTTTTATTATCCTTTTATTTTCCAAATAAAATCAGTTTTACTATTACGACTCCATTTTAAAAATAATCACTGCTTCTGTTTTTGCATTTTTAGAAACTTAAAACGCAATTTTCATTTATTGCACACAACTATAATTTTCCCAATAAATTGATTTTATAACGTAAAATCAATTCGTTACAAAAATGCAATCATTAAGACAAATAATCAACGAAGCAATCTATTGCTATATTACCGAGATACAAGAAGTCGACGTCGACTTTCCTATAAACGAAAACACAGATTTCACTAATTATCTTTCCCTTGATCGCAAGGATGATTTATTTGAGTATGCTATCGATATTTTATTTTGTGAAGATTTTTATTGTCGTAATCACTTTGAGTGGAATACAGTATATGATTTTTTAAAAGAATTACGCGAATATAATATTGTAACTGATAAAGATATTGCGAGAATTAAAGAATGTTGGGATAACGCACAAGAAATGTTAGAAAGAAATAGACATTTCTATGAAAAACAAAAAATAGATTATGATGACGTTGTTGAAGATCTTCAAACTCGCGTCAACGAGCTTTACCTAGTTTTTGTCGGTTCAGAGTGCGGTGAAACGATGTCGCAATTTCAATCACTGATTACTCATGCGGAAAATGCAAAAAATATGGAACTTATGACGAAATTAAAAGAAATATCTGATCATGTCATATCAGTTTGTCAGCAGGAAGGTTTTACAACTCTTTTATGTGGAATTTCAAGTTTACATGTTACTCATAAGTATAATAAATTGTTAGAAATTACTACAAAGACTGAAATGACTGAACGTCTTTATGAAGTAAAAGACATGGATGCAAAGAATATTACTGATATAATCATGCAATATTCAAAAACATACTAACTGATAAACAGATAATAATAAAAAATCTAAAAATCAATAATAAAAATAAAAAAACCTTACAGGTGGTAAGGTTTAAATAGTAAGATCGATTGATAATAAATTATTAACTTATTAAATCAATTGACGATATTTGATTTTGTATTCTCATTTTTATTCTAGTTTCATCTTTTGATTTTAATAAGTCAATTGTTTCATCTATTATTTCCACATAGTCTTTGCATGATTTTTTAAGTTTCTTACATGTTTTCATTATATACATTGATATTCTTAATAATTCTATGTATATCAAATTTTGAACGTGATTTTCTGTATCGCGTATTTCTATTATCTTATCTTGATCGTGCTCTGAGTCATTGACCAATATAAAAAGAGAATTATTCTTTATTCGGATGCAGTCTTTTATTCCCTTAAGCACATACGAAAATATGACATCTATTCCATATTTGATATGATGATCTCCTTCGGGATCATATGAATCCATTAGCTCTTTTATCTTTTCGGTAATTTGCTCGAATTTATCTTTAAGAGACGATCTTATTATTTTTATTTCGTCAGACGTTTTTGCACCTGCTATACATTCCTTCATTATTTTATTATATACATCAGTGGTTGAATTACTTAATTCTTCGATTTTTCTGCGATATTTCTTATTACCTGATTTATGATCCGAGTATTTTACGTTAATGATTTTAGGTTCTATACTTTTATGAATCATTTTACCGATTTTTGTAATATCTGAAGACTGATTGTCGTTCTCATCTTTAGTAATATAATTCAACCCAAGTTGGGAATTATTGACATGATTACAAATTTCCTGGAAGGGATCATTAGTGTTTAAAAAGTTAATATTAGCCAATTCTTCATTTATAAACTCCTGATTCAGTTTTCTAAGATCAGTGAATACAATTGTATTCGTATGATTTGTATTATTTGAATTATTATTGATATATTGTACATTGTTTTTCTGTAAAGATAAATTATCACATCTGTCTTCCAGTCTTTTAATAGTAGCGTCTTTATCTTTAATAATTTTCTCGTATTGTAGTTCTTTATCTTTAATAATTTTCTCATATTGTTGTTCTTTGTCTTTAATAATTTTCTCATATTGTAGTTCTTTGTCTTTGAGAGTTTTTTCGTAATATAATACTTTTTCTTTTAATAATTCTGATAGGTCTATAGTTTCTTTACTACAATTATTATAATGCTTATTGAATCCTAATTTTGATATAAATATCTTACTACAAATTGCACACTTATAAGTTTGTTTACATATATTTGAATTAACATGATTTTCATATCTAACACTATTACTAAATTCTTTTCCACAATTAGAGCATTCCATTTTATATTGTTTTTCATTGTCTGATTCTGCTTCAGAGTATTCAATGTTTGATATTTCAGACTCTTCATCATCTTCTTCATATTCTTCCACTTTATATCCTTTTATCCTTTCTTTCATCCACTCTATATCAAATATTTTTTTTAAAATTTTATTACGATCTTTATTCTTATTACTATAATAATCGTATACAAATGTAATACTGGTAAATGATAGCTTAAATATTGACTCTATTATACTTACTATCTCGTTATAGTTTTTAGGATCAAAGTATTCGTTTTTATCTATTGGTTTATACTTTATATTTCTAATATATGCAAGTATTACACGTTCGTATATTCTGTCATACTCAGTCTTAAAACAAACTATGTCAAAAAATTCACCATTTACTTTATGTTGATTAAGTCGTTCTATAATTGTTTTAGAAGTTCTTCCAACTTTAACATGGTTTTTACGTTTAAAAATATAAATCCAACCAGATTTATAACATTCTTCGTTGTCATAAACATCTCCTAATGAATTAAAAGATAACATTTTTGAAATAATAATAAAGAAAACCCAATTTCATTTTACAGTTTACGTTAAATCTATATAAATAATTATTTTGTTTTTATTTATAAATGAAGTACATTGCTTTTTTAGTTGGTTGCTTAGGTATTAGATCTTATGCTGCATATACTGCTTTTGTCCTTTCCACGTCTATAAAGGACTCACAAAATAAATTACCACTAATCGAAATGTTAAATTTATTAGCAAATATTTACATATTAATCGGGTTAGGAATGACTTATTTATACGTCACAAATTCACGTTTAACTGGACCTGAAGTTATTGACGAACAAGGAAAGATCTGGTGGAAAAATTTACGTCCAATTTTTGCATTCTTATACTTAGCATTTGGTATCACTGCTAAATTAACTAAAAGCTATAGCTGGATATTCTTAGCATTAGATGTAATTGTTGGTTTGGCTATTTTTGTAAATCATCATTTTTTATAACTCTCAAAACCTTACCCCATGTAAGGTTTTTTCGTTTTTGATTTTTTGATTTTTTTCGTTTTTTCGTTTTTTGATTTTATCATATGAGTATAATTTATTTTAATTTATAGTTTGTTGAAATTGTAGTTGTTGTACAACTATACGTGCTGTTTGAATTTGACGTTCAACATTTGCGCGTTCTTGCGGATTAGATTCTAAATATTTTGCTATAAATTGGGGACATAATAATTTATCTATAGTTAATTGTCTGCTTAAAGTGATTGGAGTTTGAAACATTTTATTAGATACGTATTTTTCGTCGTTTTTTCATTTTAGTTTTGTTGGAAAAACTGATTCTGTTTGTCTGTAAAAAATGGAAGTTCATCGAAAATCTTACTGCTGATTGAACTTCCAAGGCATTCTATTAACGGATGATCGCATTCTAATTTTTTCATTTCATCTGAGCTGATTGTATATTTGTTTATATTAATACATCTTGCATATTCTGGTGTATTTAACATGACTCTCACTATTTCTATGAGCTTAGATGCCATGGTACGGTGAACTTCTAAAGTAAATGCGCAGTGTGCATTTAACTCTATGCACAAGCTAAGAATTAAATAAAATGAATCCATTTCCGTCTCGTCATAAGTAGTTCTGATTGGATACTCTTGCAAAAGCGTTAGACAACACTTTATTAATTTAGACGTGTAAGCATTCCCTTCCGCAATTAATTCATTTGTACAGAAATCTTTAAAACTAAAGTATAAACTTAGCACACATGAGTATAATGTTTTCATTGCAATATTAGTAAACTGTTGATCAGCAAATACGTTTAAGTGCAAGTACCAGTCTACTATATTGTCATCTGTAGCTCTTGCGCGATCTACTGGTTTATTTTGAACCTTTTTGTTATTATTAAGCCATGATTCATGCAAATTATTCTTAACACCTGCACCAAATACACATGAATTTCCTATATAATAGGAATACTTAATAGGATGGGCTACATTTTTAAATTGTACTGTCGAAGCACCTGTAAAGTCGAACACTGGTAATGGTGAAATAAATGGATTTCCGTCACTGGTAGCACTAGATGGTGGGAAAAGAAATTTTGTGTTTTTGGCAGGTGCAAAGAGATCGCTGACAGAAAACGGATTCGCTTTTACAGGGGTCGAAGGAATTTCAGAATTATTTGAAGACATTATTTAATGGTATCAAAGATATCATGATATTTTCATTTTAGCTTCGCTCAGGCTTGAACATCATACAATACTAAAATGATTAATTCGTTTAATTATTATTGGTGAATAAAAATGGATCGTATTATTAAAGAAACAAATTGTTCTGACTCAACTGTACTTGACATAAGTGATAGATTTAGTCTTACTGGATTTATTGACTTTATAAAGGAGGAAGACTTTAAAGAGTCAGAAAACACTTTGATTGGCGTTGACCAACATGGAAGGAAATTCCTATCCGTGTTAGTGTATAGCGAATTACCACATGTAGGTACTATATTTCAAAGATATGCTGATTCAGACTCAGAAATAGCATATGGAACATGCTATAATCCATTTGACGGAATCTGGAATTCCGCGAGAATTCATTCGTTTAAAGAAATTATAGATAGAATTAAAGCACTAAAATTAGGAAAAACAATAATAATTGATGATATTTCATATACGTTCAAGAAACAAATTAAAAATTAAGAAAATAAATAAAACTAATGTTTTTAATTTCTTCGTATGTATCTATAAAAGATCATCGTGACAACGTGAAATACAATATCGAAAAAATCTAGTATACTCTAATACTATAAAATAATATAAAAATATATAAACTAAAATTAACCAAATTTTTTCAACAATTTTAATTCTTCAACTTTTTTTTAGTTAAATTAAAAAAAATGAACCCCATGAAAAGTTTTAGAAAAAAAATAGAAAAATATTGAATTAATTTTCTAGTATAAAAATTAGCCTGTTAAAAAAATCAGTGTTGAAAACAAAAATTATTTTTATACAATAATAATTTTCAAAATCCAATAAAGATTCGAAAATCCAATAAAGATTCGAAAATCCAATAAAGATTTAAAGATATAATAATAACTAGAAATGACTGAATATATTTGTGAATTTTGTTACAAAAAATATAGTACTAAAAGTAATCTAAATAAACATCTGAAAATTTGTATAAAAAAAGATGAACATGATATAATATTAAAATTTGAATGTGAAATAATAAAATATAAAGAAGATATACAAATTTTGCAAAAAGAAAATTCTAAACAACAAAAGGAAATTGCGAAATTGCAAAAAGAGAATAGAGATTATGAAATTGACGTTGCGAAATTAAATACCGCTAAACACATATTAGAAACTAATCCTAGAATAATTAATCATAACAATTATACTCAAAATACAAATACTACTAATAACAATAATATATTTTTAGCTGATATTAATGATTCTCTCCTTAAACAAATTGCTGGCAAAATTCCACAAGATACAATCGCAGATGGTCCTGAAAGTATTGGTAAATATTTATCAGACCATACAGATTTATTCAATAACGTTTATAAAAGCAATCCACAACTAAAAACTATCACTTATAAAACATCAAACACAAAGAAATTAGTTAAAGATAATGGTGCTGTTAATCTTGCAAAAATGGTTATCGAAAATATGCCTAATTTTGACATTGAAAATTCTAAATATTTTAAACCAATATCAAAGGATACTGAAGATTTTTATAAAAATGCTAATCCACAATATATAAAGAAATTAGGACTATCAATATACGAAAAAGCACTAACAGAAACTCAATTATTGGACAAACAAAATAACTCAAAACGTTCTTTTCATAATTTTACCAACAAGCTTATGGATGGAATTATTCATTACATTATGGTTGATATTAATAATAGTGATACTTGTTTGTATTATGGTATGACAGGAATTCTATGTTCACTTTATCGCCAAGGATTGACAAATGCCATAGATGATAACGATAAACCAAGTGAGAATTTCTTCGATATTCTGCATTATTTATTGTCGTTATGCAGTTTATTTTTTAACAGAAAATTTCTTGACGAAATTGATTCGTTAGAAGAAGAAGACCCGTACTATGAAATAACCAAATCATCACATGATGATTTCTTATGTTGGCTTAAAGATTCAAATTACAAATTGAGTGAAATGCAAAACACGTTAGAATCATACAAAGAAATTAACGATGATGACTGATATAAAACCTTACATGGATAAGGTTTATTTGGTTTTATTGGTTTTTATACTTACAATTCGTATGGTACTGTAATTGTAGTCTTTATCACCGCCAATTATTTCTAATTTTTCTTGTTCTTCATAATCATCATCTTGTCTATCTCCAAATAAATCTGTTCTTGACGAACCAAGTAATAATCTATTTGAAACAATATTGAAATGATTGGGTTGTAATTTTTCTATTGTAAAATAAGACTTTGTAAACTCTTTAATTATTTTATTTTTATTTAATATTGAAACTAACTGTTCTAATGATTTAAACTTAAATATGATAAATTGTTTTACATATGGATAGAAAAAAGAATGAAAATAAAGCTTATTATTTAAATTAGGAAAAACAATAATAATTGGACGTTACCAGCCTTCTTTTATCGTATGCTCAAGTTTGTTCCTTCGGAACTGATCGCCCTACGGGCTCAGTTTGCTTTGCAAACAGCGAAGCGATAAATCCTACTAAATAATCTAGTTTGCCCTATGGTCTCATGAGCGCGATGGGTTTTGAGCGTACTGGCCGAATGCCGGAGTGTACTTGCTAGCTTATCTATTTTTATTATTTCAAAACCTTACCCCATGTAAGGTTTTTTATTGTTTGGTTTTTATTGTGGTTTTTATTGTTTGGTTTTTATTGTTTGGTTTTTATTGTGGTTTTTATTGTGGTTTTTATTGTGGTTTTTATTGTGGTTTTTATTGCGGTTTTTATTGCGGTTTTTATTGTTTAGTTTAACCATTCGCTTGGTACTATAAATGTATGTGTATTTTCATCAAATTCATATCCTTTACCACCGCCAATTATTTCTAATTCTTCTTGTTCTTCATGTTCTTCATAATCATCATCTTGTCTATCTCCAAACAAATCATTTATTTGTTCCCATAAATCTGTTCTTGATGAACCAAGTAATAATCTATTTGAAACAATAGTGAAATGATTGGATTGAAATTGTTGTAATTTTTCTACTGTAAAATGAGACTTTGTAAACTCTTTAATTATTTTATTTTTATTTAATATTGAAACTAACTGTTCTAATGATTTAAACTTAAATATGATAGATTGATTTACATATGGATAGAAAAAAGAATGAAAATAAAGCTTATTATTTAAATTAAAAGACATTTTTCTACATTAAAACTACATGATTTTTTTTCATTTTAGTATTAACGTAAAATTTTACGTTTAAATTGAGTTTCTTGTCGTTTGTCGATACAGCTTCAAATAACTATTATTCACAAACTCACAGAAATGTCTACTACTTATTTAATCCCTGTTAAATCCAACGATTCTGTCTTTGACACTCAATTAGCTAAAGCTTATACTAGAGAATTTGCTAAAGGTTTAAAGAAAGAATTCGAATCCGATATCAGTGAAGAAGAATTATTAAAAACTGTTGAAAAAATCTTAAGTGGTATGGAGCTTAAAGTTCGCAATGTCAATAAAAAAGACAAAGTGGACGAAAATGGTAACCCATTACCTAAGAAAGCAGCTACAGGTTTTGTGAAATTCTCCAGTGAACAAAGAAAAACATGGAAAGCAAATAATAAAGTATTTGCTAATGATGTTGAATTAAGAGCTGAGCTTTCAAAAATGTGGAAAGAAATGACTGAAGAACAACAGAATGTTTACTTTCCAGAAGGCAGAAAATCTCCTAAAAAAGCAAAAGCTCCAGTTGCTCAACAAGCAGCTAAGCCAGTCGAAACTAAATTCCTTACTTCCAGTCAAGCTAATAAAATGAAAGTGGAAGAATTGAAAGCATATGTAGGTGAAAATATTCAAGCTTTCATAGGAAGAAAACCAGAATTAACTCTCAATATCATTAAAACTATGAAAAAAACTGATCTTGTTGTACTTGTGAAGGCTTAGTCTTTCAAAATAATAAAGCATAAAAAACAAATAAAAAATCTAGTGTCATTAATATAAATAAAAAACAATAATAAAACAATAATAAAACAATAATAAAAAACAATAATAAAAAACAATAAAACAATAAAAACAATAAAAACAATAAAAACAATAAAACAATAAAAACAATAAAAAACAAAACCTTACATGGGGTAAGGTTTTTCACTAACGATCAGTCATCGTCAATTTCTCTGTATGAATCTAACGTGTTTTGCAACTCGTTCAATTTATAGGTAGGATCCTTAATCCAATTTATAAAATCATCATGCGATGATTTAGTTATTTCATGATATGGATCGCTTTCTTCTAATGAATCTATTTCGTCAAGAAATTTTCTGTTAAAAAATAGACTACATAACGACATTATATAATGTAGAATGTCAAAGAAATTATCGCTTTGTTTGTCATTGTCATCTACTGCATTTGTTAAACCTTGACGATAAAGCGAGCACAGGATTCCCGTCATTCCATAATATAAACAAGTTTCTTTGCAGTTAATATCAATTGTAATATAATTTATAATACCTTCCATAAGTTTGTTGGTAAAATTATGGAATGAACGTTTTGAGTTATTTTGTTTGTTTAATAATTCTGTTTCAGTTAGAGCTTTTTCATATATTGTAAGACCTAATTTTTTAATATGTTCTGAATCTTCTGTTTTAGAATTTATATAGAAATCTTCTGTGTCTTTTGATATTCTTTTATATCGTTTATTCTTTTCGACGTCAAAATCAGGCATATGATCAACAATCATTTTTGCTAATTTAATACCGCCATTGTCTTTAACTAATTTCTTTGTGTTTGGTGTTTTATAAGTGATAGTTTTTAGTTGTGGGTTACTTTTATAAATATAGTTAAATAGATCAGTATTATCTAATAAGTATTTTCCGATACTTTTTGATCCATCTGCAATAACATCTTGTGGTATTTTTCCGGCAATTTGTTTAAGTAGAGAATCATTTATGTCACCTAAAAATATGTTATTATTATTTGTATTATGAGTATTGTTATGAGTGTAATTATTATTTATGATACGTGGATTTGTCTCTAATATGTGTTTAGCGGTATTTAATTTCGCTACGTCAATTTCGTAATCTCTATTTTCTTTTTGCAATTTTGCAATTTCCTTTTGTTGTTTTTTTATAATATCGTCATATTCCTTTTGTATTTTTTTTATATTCTCGTCATATTCCTTTTGTTTTTTATCTTGTGCATTTTCTTGTTGTAATCTTATAGTACATTTAAGTTTATGCTTCGTACAATTACCTTTTGTACTATATTTTTTATTACAATATTCACAAATAAGATCACTCATTTATATATAGTATTATATCTTTAAACAATTTTTGAAGATATTGGAAAATATTGGAAAATATTGGAAAATAAAATTATAAAGTATATATCATTTCTCATATTATAATTTTGATATTGTTCATTTTATGGAAAAATATTGGAAACTATTGGAAAAATATTGGAAAAATTGGAAAGTTGAAAAATATTGAACAAAAATAAAAATATTTTTCAACAGGCTGATTTTTCAACAGGCTGATTTTTATACTAGAAAAAATAATTCAATATTTTTCTAATTTTTTTGTAAAACTTTTCATGGGGTCCATTTTTTTTAGTTAAATTAAAAAAAAGTTGAAGAATAAAATTTGTTGAAAAAAGTTTTGATTAAATTTATGGGATTATTTTTATATTATTTTATAGTATTGGTTTATACTAGAGTTTTTCATTCAAATATATTCCATTATTATATCGGATATCGGTATAATACAATCAAATATATCTCTAATTTTTCTTCTTATATGTTGGAACCTATACTGTTTTTTATTTATAATTACTGTTTCTCCGTAGTTTAGTCTTTTAATATAGTCAATTATGTATTTATCTGCATACTCATGTATAATTGAATCATTTGAAAAATTACAAAACATGTTAAAAATTATACCACGTGCAATTAGTTCTGTAGATACATATGGTTCAATTATCATTCCTGTATGATTTTTTCCGTCTATTGAAACCAATATCGCAATATATGGTGGTTCATTATAACAAAACTCTCGTTGGATTAAGTTTAGATTTAAGTTATTTTCACGTATTAGATTAATAATTTTTTCAGTAGGTTCTATAGATTCTATTGTTTTTTGCTCAAAACAATATTGTCCAATTAATACGTTTTCTTCCACAAAATCACTCTCCTTGATAAATATAGAATCTCTGGTAAATGCTATTCTTTTACTCAGGTCTAATTTTCTAGCGTTAGACGAGTTTGATTCCACAATTATACGTGCAACTCTTGACATTATGCAAAAACCTTACCTTATGTAAGGTTTATTTAAATTATAAATTAAAGTCTTTGGCGTTTTGAATCTTTTATTACCACAAGCTGTCTACGTTTTGTTTCAATAGAACGCTTAATTTCAATATACTTTGACATGTCAAATTTATGCATTGTATTTTCATACCCACCATGTTGATTTGTTTTTAACTTTTCGTGTTCAATATTATAATGGGTATGACCATATATCCAATACTTGCACTTCGCCACCAAATCATCTAAATCTGTACCAAACGCATATGTCGATGGAGTATTTCGGTACTTTTTCGCACTTGTATTCAACCTATCTGGTGCATGATGGGTCAGAACGACAGTGTTGGTGTCAATTTCCTTGGTCAAGAACGATACATTTTCTTCATGCAATTGATTTTGCCAGTCAACTGTAAAATCTTGTATTAATCTGTAATCATTCATGTAACCAGTGATGAATTCTTTCTGATCGTCAGGTACATTCGACCAAAGTGTACTTCCGACAAATTTTGTACCTTCTACTTCATATACACTGTTATTTAGAAATTTAACATTTGGAAAATTATGTATGTTATACATGATATGGTTATCAACGTCTTCAATTTTATGACCATAATATTCGTGGTTTCCCGTAAGAATGAAAACCAGATGAAACATTTTAGACATTTTAAAAATAAGATCCCAATACAATTGGCTAAAAGGATCGCCGATATCACCACATAAAGCTAATATATTTTTTGTTTCAGTTGATAAATTGAATGTGAAATCATCCAAGGAAACAATACCGCGTTCAATATGTAAATCTGATAAGTAATAAACTCTCATTTTGTGAATTTAAAAAAAAAACGAGAATTTATCATTTTGGGTATCACGTAAATAAGATTTTATTAATAAGACTTTATAAAGCACTTGAAGTATTCAAAACCTTACAACCAGTAAGGTTTATTATTTGTTGGATTTTACTAGTTTATTTGATTTATTCGTTTATTTGATTATTCGTTTATTTGATTATTTGTTTGGTTTATTTGGTTATTGATTTAATTTTCTTTTTTTAAAAGGATTGAATAACGGGGAAATATTATAAACAGTTTCTTCATCATATTCAAGCAATTCACTTAAACTGTTTGTATTGGATGCGTTGATATTGTCTCTGGATACACGTAAGCATCCTTGTGTTAATTCAGGAATTTTATAACTTTTACCCCAATAGAATTCGTTTATTACTGAAATTTCGTCATAGGATAAATAAGGATCTAATGCAGTTTGTATAGCAATATTCATACAATCATTAAACGCACTACATTGAATTTTAAAATCAAATCGTTGTATTAATAATTTTTGTATTAATTCTTTACATGCACATTCAGAAAAATGCTCGTAGACGTCCCAACTAGTGCATGTATAGTCTTCGCATTTAAAATATCTACTAATAGGAATTTCAGATTCAAAACGACTAAAAGAATTATCCATTTCAGCAATGCATTCTTCAATGGTCCACCAGTCATTTTCTCTGTATGGAAAAAGATTTTTCCATAAGTCATAACGACCTATAAAACAAAAAATATGGTAACAAGCTTTTTTTAATAATGGTGTAGTTGTGTGTAAAAATCTTGTATTTATCATTCTTTCAAATAATAATTCATTGTTTTTGTTAGCATTCATGTAAATGATACACATGAGTTCTTTTACTTTTAAGAGATTTAAGCTAAGGACGTAGTCGATTTCAGGTATCCATTGCAAATCGATTAAGCTAGCTAAGAGAACAGCATTAGTGGTATCGATGATGGTTTCGGAAAACACCATGGAATAAATAAGGAATCTGATAACAGGGATATCTGTTCTGATAAACCAGTTTAGGTATTCTCTGTGTTGATTTCTCATGATATCAGAGAAGAAAAATATACATGCAACGAGTTCATCTTTTAGACTAGTAGAAAACTGATTAATTTTTATTTGGAAATTTTCTTCGTAAACTTCAATGGTATAGTCTTTTTCAGTGATAGTAATATTTTTCCATTGATTATATAACATATCAAGTGTTACAATTTGCGGAACTACTTCCCCATTATAATAATCTCTTAAATTTATTGGTTGTAAAATAAACTGATTCATTTTTCTACTTAATAAACCTACGTAATTTGTCGTTTTTTCATTTTGCAAACGTTAAAATATAGACGTAATCATAATAAGATTTTTTAATTATAAATCAAAATTTTATTACTGCACATGATATAGTAATTTTTTTATATTTTTTTGAATAAAATTAACCCAAAAAAAATTAAACAAAATAATTTAACCCAAACACAACAACCCCATTGTTGTGTAGACCTTTTTTTTCTGGCTCAAAAAAAAATTAGAGATAAAAATAAAGGTCAAAAATAGATAAATTATAGGTACTTTTACTATTATAAAAATATGATTTTTCATCAAAATTTATTTTAAAAAATCCGAAAATATTACAGGCGTTTTTTCTGGTAGTGGATTTTTTCTATTTTCAAAAAACTAAGATGGATCAAGAATGTTTAAGAATGTTAATCTTATTTTATTACACGCATAAACTATACAACAAGACTAATTTTTATTGTTCAAATTAGTTAATCTATGTTCAAATAAAGTTTAAAGTATTCTTAATATCATTTTAAATTATAAAATGGAATGTCCTTCTTGTAAAAAAGTTTTTAAAACTAAATTACGATGCGAAAACCATATACAAAATTGCAATGATAATACTTGTTTTATATGTGCAAAGAAATTTTCAACGAATTCTAGTTTTAAAAGACACTTGGAATCTTGTAAAAATAATATATCAAAAATTCAGCAGTCAATAAAAGACATTCATCAAGAAAAAGATAAAACGATTGCGGACTTATTACAAGAAAAAGATAAAACGATTGCGGACTTATTACAAGAAAAAGATAAAATGATTAATGATATTCAACAAGAAAAAGATAAAACGATTAATGAATTACGACAACAGCTTGAGCAAGAACGTAAAGATTTTAACGTTCAACTTAAGTTGAAAGAACAAGAGCTTATCATTCAAATGAAAAATAACGAAGTTTCTCTTATAAAACAAATGGAAAACAAAAAAGGTTCTACAAATAAAACATACAACGTTACCATTAACAATAGTTTCTCACAATCTGGAATTTCTGGTGCTGAAATATATAAAGATTTTGTCGATTATTATACTAGAAATCCGTTTATCGTTAATGAGCATACCTTTGATCGATTATGTTTGAATAGTAGTCATATTTTACAAAATATTACAATGAATGATTTTGCACGTGGACACAGTACGTATTATGACAAGGATTTACAATCTCATATTAAGGACACAAGAATGAATTTATTAACGAAAAAGTCAATAGATTCAATTAAACCCGAATTAGGAGAACAAATGATCGACTATACTGAAAAATCAGATACAGACTCATTATATAAAGACAAAAGTAAAATATTCATCAATAAAGTAATCATGGATAAAAATTGTAATAGCGTGTTGTTAAAAGAAGTGGAAGGTAAACTATTGACTAAATTAAAAACCATTATTCCAAATAGTACTTCAATTGAAAAATTATATGCGTTTTTGACAAAACTAATAAATGATAATATTTTATTATTTATATTTGGATCATGGCAAGATATTGGGTTTAAAATAGCAAATAATATGAAAATAGATTCAAATGGGATTGTAATAGATGACACTTATTATAGAAAAATTGATTTCGTTCATACAATTTATACAATATTAGAACCACTCCTTGAAAATTGGAAACCATTAATTCATGCGTTTATTTTCAATCAAACTCCAATTACATCTCTTAATATTCTGTCTGGACATGAGTTAGAAAAATATATTTTTGGAAAATTAGAAGAAGAGAAAATATATGATATATTCAATGGTATAGAGCATTCTTTAAATTATTAAAACCTTACCACCTGTAAGGTTTTTGTGTTTTTGTTTTTATTGTTTTTATTGTTTTTATTGTTTTTATTGTTTTTATTGTTTTTATTTTGAGTTTTTATTATTAAATTAATAA
>VFQS010000851.1_pt1 | contig 30585 bp, 26 predicted proteins | sample 3512361 | NCBI WGS metagenome assembly VFQS01 (sample SAMN10412375, study PRJNA504923) | tailings metagenome | isolation source: Relicate 1 Philex TSF3 active mining | place: Philippines
TTTTTATTTTGATTTGCAAATAAAATCTTATTTATCAAGCTATTTGAACTTTTCCGTCCCATTTAATTGTATATTGTTGGCCAAGTGTAGTTAAGATAATTCCTATTTGGTTTTCATAACAATGATCTTTTATCATTGATACAGCAATTTCTGTGTTAAATTCATCTAAATGTGAAAAAGGTTCATCCATGATTAAAAAATCAGCAGGTTGTAAAAGGGATCTAATTATCGCTATTCTTTGTTGTTGTCCCAATGAAAGCGTTCCACAATATTGAGTCCATTTATTCTCTAGACTAAAACTTTTGAGTAGTTGAAGTATTTCATTTTCTGATTTAAAATCAGTAAGGCTGTTTTTAAAGATTAGATTTTCTTTAACTGTTAACTTGTCAAATAATTGTAAATCTTGAAAAATGAATGCAAGGTTGTTTCTTCTCATTTTAGACCAATCATCTCTACTGAGGGTACGAATATCTTTACCATTTATAAAGATAGCACCTTCATAATCAAATCTTGTACCTGCTAGAAATGAAGTAAAAGTTGATTTCCCTTTTCCACTTCGTGCATCTATCAATGTATTTTCCGAAGAATTTAAAAATACCTTTTCACCCCACAACCCACTTTTTTGTAGTTCATTTTTAATTGGAAAAGGGATAACATTTATTATTTCAATTTTCATTTTTCAACCCAGATATAATTGACTCGACTTCTGTTACTTGAGAGTTCAAATCCTTACTTTTTAACCAAATTGCTGACGAATCTCTTCGAAACCATGTTAATTGTCGTTTTGCATACCTTCTCGTGTTTTGCTTTATTCTTTCAATTGTTTCTTTCTTTTCAAATTTTCCATCAAAAAAATCAAACCACTCTGTATAACCAACTGTTTGAAGCGACTGTATATGTTTATACTCATAAACCGACCGTGCTTCTGCTTCTAAACCACTTTTGATCATTTCATCTACTCTTTTATTTATTCTATCATAAAGAACTTTTCGATCTAAATCAATTGTTATTTTTTTAAAATTAAAAGAGCGATTCAATTTCGTTTTATTTAAATATGAACTATATGTTTTTCCTGAAACTCGTATTACCTCTAGTGCTCTTATTACTCTTACTGGATTATTTCGATCTACTTTATTGAAATATTCAGGATCGCTTAGTTCTAACTCTTTCAACAAGCAATTTAAACCTTCTGACTTAAAAATTAAATTTAACTCATTTTTAATTAGGGGATCTACAGGAAGTTCATCTAAACCATAACAAAGGGCATCTATATACATCCCTGATCCTCCAACCAATATAATCAATTGTTTTGTTTCAAATGCAGAATTTAAATCTGGTAGTATTTCTGACACAAAGGTTGCAGCAGTAACCTGATCATGTATTGAATGATTATCAATAAAGTAATGTTTTATTCCTTCTAATTCCAACGATGAAGGTTTTGCTGTGCCTATTGAAATTTCTTTATAACATTGGCGAGAGTCAGCAGAAAAAACAACTGTATTATACTTTTTAGCTAATTCAACTGCCAATGCTGTTTTCCCACTTGCTGTTGGACCTTGAATAACGAGTAATAAATTATTCATATTTTGATTTATAGGCAACATATTGGCTATATACATTATTTACATAGCCAATTATTCTTCCACTAATAGCTTTATCAACATTACCATCCCAAATTAAAGGATTTAATCCCATCTGTTTTGCTCTTTGCTGAGCATATATAACTGGTCCAGAGCCAGCATTATAAGATGCTAATACAAACTTTACTCTCTGATCTAATGCTGGAATAGCTCTCCAATAAATTAAATCGGACTTAATTTTGAATACACCAGCCTTTATTTGATTAATCGGTGAAGAATCAGGTGTAACTCCATATCGAATACCCGTACTTGGCATAAATTGCATTAAACCAAATGCACCGCCCTGACCTTTAATATAGGGCATAAAATTTGATTCTTTCTTAACTATTGCAGCAACCAACTGCCATTCTATATTCGCTTTTGCTGATTCAATTTTAAAAATTTTATCGAATGCAGAAAGACTTCCAGCAGGTGAATTAAGATAATCTTCATATGTCATTTCAGAAATTTCTTTACCATGGAAGTATTTTTGTTTTAAAAAACGATAATGAGGTGACTTTTTGAATTTTCTAAGCCATTTATTGAGTTTAAATCTTAGCAAAGGTGTATTTTTACTTAAACCAAAAGCGATTTGATGTTTTACCCCTAATCTCAGGTGATGATCTAAATTTTTAAGTTCAAAAGCACTAGCAACTGCAATATGATTATCAACTATTGTATAATCTATTTCTCTTTTTGAAACCATTTTCATTAAATCTTCAGCAGTCAATTTTGAATCAGCGGTTTTGAAGTAAATTGAATCTCCTAGCTCCTCTTGTAAATGTTTGAGTCTTTGTATATAACTTGAATTCTTTGAGATGGTTATGTGCTTATGAATTAATTGTATTGGATCCTTAATATATTCAGGAGTAGTATCTAAAGGTAATCTCTGTATTAAAACTTGAGGTGTTCTTAATATTGGTGTTGAGAAATCAAGTTTGTTTTTTCTATCTTTTGTGACAGCATAACTAGAAGCAAGAATATTAGCATCGCCAAAAATTATTTTCCGTTCAGCATCATTTAAATTTTTTATTAATTGAACATTTAAATTAACTTTTAAATCTTTTGCAAAAGCTTTGAGAACTTCATACTCAAACCCCATTTTTTTTCCTTTATAAACAAAATAAGAGGTTGGACTTTCTTCAAATAAAACCGTTAATTTTTTAGTTTTTTTGATCCCTGGTAAATCTACAGATTCGTTACCATAAACATATTCTAATGTTTTTTGAGTATTTCTTTTACAAGAAAAAGTCAAGAACAAAAGTAGAAAGATGCTTAAATATTTAATTGTTTTCAAAATACATTTTTATGTTAAAATACGCAATTCTATTGAATTAGTTTCATTAAATATTTAAAAATAGAATTTAAAAATTTACTTTTGTCGCCAAAATGATTAGTAAAATTTCTAAAAACATTCGGTTTTTTCTAGATTTTTTTTATCCAATTGTTAAAAAAATCATGGACAAACAAACATTCTATTACTTAGCATGTGGTGGTAGTAATACGCTGTTAGGTTTGGTCATATTTTACTATTGTGAAAATTTTATTTTCCATCAAAAAAATATTAATGTAGGATTTGAAATGCATGCACATATAGCCGCATTTATTATTTCTTTTATTGTAACTTTTCCAATTGGATTTTTTAGTAGCAAATATATTGTCTGGGACGACAGTGAATTAACTGGAAAAAAACAATTGTTTAGACACCTTACGTTTGTAGTAATAAGTGTTTTTCTAAATTATGGATTACTTAAATTATTTGTAGAATATTTTAATTGGTGGCCGTTCCCTAGTCAATTTATTACAACAATAATAATTGTAATTTTCAGTTATCTGACACAAAAATTTATTTCATTCAAGTAATTATGGCTTCCCATAATCAAGCCGTTTAGTTGTAACGTACCTTGGCACGTAATATCCTCCAGCAAACTTATCTATCGCTATACCTCTAGAGGAAGCATGAATAAACTTTATTCCATCAGTTGGGTGAACCTCTACAACCATGGCTACGTGACCAATCCTAGAAGCGTTAACATTTCTACCTTTAAAAAACATTAAATCTCCTGGTTTAACTTCAGAAAGCTTTACAGTTTTACCGTATTCTGCCATTCCGTAACTTGAATGAACAATGCTAAACCCAAAATTTCCCAATACATACATAACAAATCCCGAACAATCAAAACCGGTTGGAGATGCTCCTGCAGTAACATAAGGCGTTCCTAAAAAGGTTTTTGCAAAAGAAATCATTTTATCAACATGAGCTGAATTATTTTGACGTAAAGGTTCAGTCCTTTCTTCAAAATTCAATTGAGGTTCTTGCTCTAAATCATGTGATTGAGATATCAAATCCCTACACAAAAATGTAAAAACAACAAAAATCAGAAATGAAAAAACATTTTTCATAGAATTGCAAAAATATCACTATTTTCGCATTTACAAAATTTCTTTAACTTGAATAAGGTAGCAGAACATAATCTTACTAAACTTTACTACACCATAGGTGAAGTAGCAGAAATGTTCGACGTAAACACTTCATTAATAAGATTCTGGGAAAAAGAATTTCAAGTTATCACTCCTAAGAAAAATAGAAAAGGGAACCGATTATTTACACCTAAAGATATAGTAAATATTAACAAAATTTATTATTTAGTAAGAATTAAAGGATTCACCCTAGAGGGAGCTAAAAATGCAATAAAATCGAAAGAAGATTTAGAAGGTTATAAACCTATTGAAAAAAACGAGAACTCTGTTATTGAAAAACTTGAGCTAATTAAAACAAAATTATTAACACTTCACTCAAAAAATAAAAATTAACTTTCTACATAATCAATTAGACCTCTTCTAATTATTTCTTCATTAACAGCTATATCATAAATTGATTGACCTATAGACTTTAGCAGAACCATTTTGATTTGACCACTATTATTTTTTTTATCATGTCTTGTATAACTTACCATTTTATCAATCTCATCTTTTGTAAAATCTAATTTGGAATAATTCTGATCTATTAATTGTTTAATTTCCTCGTATTCGGATTGATCAATAAAATTCATTAAATAAGAAATATAACTCTCGATTTTAATTCCAGCAGCAACAGCAAAACCATGTAATATTGGTTTATTAATACTTAAAAAATAACTTTCAATTGCATGTCCTATTGTATGACCAAAATTCAATTTTTTACGTTCATTCAGTTCAAAAGGATCAATTATAACAATTTGATTTTTAATGTCAACAGACTTTTTTATTAAATCAATTGTTAAACCTTCTTTATTGGATATTGACTTCTTTAAATTGATCCAATGATTTTTATCGGTTATTAATCCATGTTTAATCATTTCTGCATAACCATTTTTAATTTGTAACTCGTCCAATGTCTTTAAAAAACATAAGTCTATATATACAGATTTTGGAAAAGAAAAAATACCAATTTGATTTTTATAACTACCTAAATCAACCCCTGTCTTACCTCCTACAGAAGCATCAATCATTGCCAATAGGGTCGTAGGAATATTGATAAAATCAATTCCTCTTTTATAAAGTGAAGCAATAAGACCACCCATATCTGAAATAACTCCACCTCCTAAATTTATAATTAATGCATTACGATCAATATGATATTCTGTTAATGATTCCCATACCTGAATGCAAATATCCAACTGTTTATATTCTTCACCAGCAGACAATTCAATAATTTCAGCAAAAGCTAAATCATTAAAAGATGTAATGAGATAATCCAAACAAAATTCTTTAGTATTTTCATCAACAATTATTATTTTTTTTGATTTTTTATATTTTGTACTTATTAGAAAACTAAAACTGGAATCAATCAATGACCCTATTTCTATTTTGTAATTTGTTGACTGTAAAGTATCCATCAAAAAAAATAAATTAACTTATATTTAACAAAAGGTATAAATGTTGATCTATATCAGCAAAATTTCACTAAATTATTGCTAAATTTCGGATTTAAAATAATTCTAATGGATTTTAACAATACACAAATTGCATTTCAAAGTAAATCCGATAATGATTTAAATAGAGCTTATTGGTTATTTAAAATCATTGGTTATCCCACCATAGTTAAATTAGGAAAAAGGATGACCAATTTTGCAATCAAGGCAAAACTTCCAATAGAAGGAATTATTAAAAAAACGATTTTCAAACAGTTCTGCGGAGGAACAACTATAAACGACTGTGATTCAACAACTAAAGAATTATTTAAATTTGGCATTGGCACAATTTTAGATTACTCTGTTGAAGGAAAAACATCAAATGATGACTTTGAGAAAACGACAAAAGAAATCATAGAGACAATAAAAAAAGCAAAGGGAAACCAGGCTATTCCGTTTGCAGTGTTTAAAGTAACTGGTATTTCTAGATTTGGTCTTTTAGAAAAAGCAAACGATCCGAATTCAAAATTAAACGAGAACGAAAATCAAGAACTAAATGATGTAATTGAACGAGTAGATCGTATCTGTAGAGCTGGTTTCGAAAATGAAGTACCTGTTTTTATTGATGCAGAAGAAAGCTGGATTCAAGATATAATTGACCGTATTTGTACCTCTATGATGCAAAAATACAACCATAATAGAGCTATTGTTTTCAATACTTTACAAATGTATAGACACGATAGAATTACTTTTTTGAAAAAAGAAATTGAAAATTCAAAAATCGGTGGTTATAACTATGGTATTAAACTTGTAAGGGGGGCTTACATGGAAAAAGAACGTGAAAGAGCTGAAAAAATGGGGTACCCTTCCCCCATACAGATTGATAAAAACCATACAGATAAAGATTACAACTTAGCTTTAGAACTAATTCTTGAAAACATTGATGTTTTAGCACTTTGCGCTGGTACTCACAATGAATATAGTTCAAAACTCTTAACAGAATTAATAAATAAAAAAGGGATTCAAAAAAACAACAAACGTATTTTCTTCGCTCAGCTTCTTGGTATGAGCGATCATATTTCATATAATTTATCAGCTTCTAATTATAATGTTGCTAAATATGTACCTTATGGACCAGTAAATGAAGTTTTACCTTATCTTTTAAGAAGAGCTGATGAAAACACCTCTGTTGCTGGACAAACAAGCCGAGAATTGAGCCTATTAATGATAGAGAAAAATAGAAGAAAGCAGAAAAAGTAAATCCATTGAGAAAAACACACGACAGCGACAGGAACAAACGACTCTTTTTTAAGACAATTATTTTGGTTGTTTTATTTTTGTCTTTAAATATAATTTGGTTTATTTTCTTTAACCACGATCCTTTAATTTCTTTAAACCTTGGGATAATTTGTCCTATTCTCTATGGAATCTTCTACTTCATCGTCAAAAAAACAAGGAGAAAACTTCGTTCGAAAATAAAACCTTTTATTTACATACCCATTATGTACACCCTGTTTGGGATAATTTGGCTTATTTTCTCTTTAGGTATTGCAAAAATAACCCATCGTGCTGATAACATTCAAGCCAATGAAACCGTTATAGAAAAACTTGAATTCAAAAACTTCTTTTTGTTCAATTTTAACCTTTCATACTTGTCTAGAGTTCAATATACAATTGAAAATAAAACATGGAAAGAATCGAATTTGAGAAACACAACTATTATGAAATCTAAATATCAAACAAATAATATGATATTGTTTTTGATATTGTTTTTTATACAAGGATTATTTATTTTTCTTACCGAGAACATTATTTATCCCTACTTTAGACCAGAACATAAACATCAATCAAAACGTAAATCAAGAAGAAAAGCACCACCAAGAGACACGTTTATATCCAATGAGCATGAGGTTTTCTTAAGTTTTGGCGAATCAAACTTAAATGATGTTTCAAACAAGGAAAAAGAAACTAATAAAGATTCAAAGTTCCCAGAATTATAGATTAAAATAGTTAAGTTTTAAAGTTGAACCATCAAATTCGGCAAAAGAACAATATTTAATCCAATCACCAATATTAACATAAATTGCTTCATCAATTTGAAATTCTAAAGGAAGGTGTCTATGTCCAAAAACATAAAAATCAACAGGATTTGTCTCTTGATTAGTTTTACAATATTGCACTAACCACTCTTTTTCTTCACCTAAGAAGATTTCATCTGAATTACCTGTTTTAGCGCGACTACGTTTGGATAGAAAATCTGCTAATCCGATGCCAAGATATGGATGAATAAAACCAAACATTTTCTGGCAAATTCTATTCTCAAATATCTTTTTTAAAAATTTATATTTATAATCACCAGGTCCAAGACCATCTCCATGACCAAGATGAAATTTTTTACCTTTTAAAATTATATCGATTGGTTTTTTATAAATTTTAATACCGACTTCCTTTTCAAGATAATCAAATGCCCACATGTCATGATTACCTGTAAAAAATGATACTGGAATTCCTTTATCCGTAAAACTGGCTAACCTTCCTAAAATTCGAACATAACCTTTAGGAATGACATGTTTATACTCAAACCAAAAATCAAAAATGTCCCCCATTAAAAACAATTGCTCACAATCTGCTTCTATAGAATCTAACCAAGCGCATATTTTAAGTTCTCTTTCAAAGGACTTAGAAAAATTAGGAGCACCAAGATGAAAATCTGACGCGAAATATATTTTTTTATATTGCACTAAAATCCAAAAATTGATTTCAACGTATTTTCTAAATCTTCACCTCTAAGATTTGTTTTAATTATTTTACCCTCTTTATCAACCAAAACAGTAAATGGGATTCCTGATACTTGATATAATTGAGCCGCTTCATTTGACCAAGACTTTAAATCACTAACATGGTTTGGCCATGATAAATTGTCCTTTTTTATAGCCTCTAACCAAGCATTTTTATCTTTATCAAGAGATACACTTAAAATGGTAAACCCTTTGTCCGCATATTTTTGATAGATCTTCACAACATTGGGGTTTTCTTTACGACAGGGACCACACCAAGAAGCCCAGAAGTCAATTAATACAACTTTACCTCTTAAATCAGATAACTTTAAAAGTTTACCATCAGATTTTGGTTGTGTGAAATCAGGAGAAATTTTACCAGGTGACAAAAACTGCATTTCTTCTTTTCTTTTTTTTATTTGTTGAAGATTTAACTTTAATTGATTTGCAGTAGGTGATCCATCAAAACCATTAATAATTTGTTGAACTAAATTTTCATACAATTCCAAATTTTGATTTGGATCTATTTCAGACAATAATGGTAAAAGAGCAGGAGAATTAAAATTAGTTTTTAAAAAATTTTGCTTGTAATTTTCATATTCGTAATAAATAGCAGAAAAAGATTCGTTTACTTGTTGCTGTTGTTCTGGATGAGATTGTAAATAATAGGTTGCAGAATCTTTTTTGGCATTATAGGATTGCATTTCATAAATAAATTTATTTAATTGAGCACTCTCCTCAGATCCTACTATGTTATGATATGAATATATGTTTTTTGCGTCTCCAAAAATTTGAAAATTAGAGTTTTCCCTTAAAATTAAATATAAATGTTGATTTTCATTTACACGAAGAACATAAACATCTTTATATGGTAATTTACCACTGAAAGTATAATTCCCTTTTTTATCGAGCGTTGTTTTTAAGTAGTCTTTATAATTTGTACCACCAAAATGTTGAGATATTTTAATTGTATCTTTAGATGAATTAAAAATATTCCCATTAATTGTAACCTCAATTTGTTGAGAATTAGCAAAAAATAAATTTAGTAAACTAAAAAGAAGAACTATTTTTTTCATAATTATTTTAATAAAGTAGATATTTTTAACTCCAAATCGCTGCCTCGAAGATTTGTAGCAACAATCTTACCTGTTCGATCAATCAAAACTGTATAAGGAATTGCATCAAATTGATATTGTTTAACTAAGGGCGTTTGCCATTGCTTCAAGTCACTTACATGATTTAACCAAACCAACCCATCTGATTTAATAGCCCTTTTCCAAGCTTGAATATCAGAATCAAGTGATACACTAAATACTGTAAATCCTTTACTTGAATATTTTTTATATAAATTCACTACATTAGGGTTCTCAGCACGACACGGTCCACACCAAGAAGCCCAAAAGTCAAGTAGTATTACATTACCCTTTAAATCAGACAAACGAATGATTTTTCCATCAGGATTTGGTAATGCAATATCAGTCATCATTGAACCTACTAAACCAGAAGGTTGAGTTGCTTGCATTTTAAATTCATTGTAAGCACGTTCAATTTGTAAAACTTGTTTACTAAAAGATTGTGCTACAGGTGAAGTTGAATATTTTGAAACAAAAGCTTTCGATACGGATTTAAGTATCTCAAGATAAGATGAATCCCATTTTTCAAAACCCATTGCGGGTGTTAAAGTAGTTGACAATACTATAACTGCTGGGTTTGAAGGATATTTTTTTAACGTAGAAATTGCATACTCGTCCAACGGTTTTTTTAATTCAAAAAACTGATTCAATTGTTCTTCCTCTGATAATCCTGGTGTATTCATTAATTGAATTTGTTTAAAGGCAAAATCATTAAATACCCTCATATATTCGGTAATTAAAGGAGCCCATTTGGTGCCTGTAATTATAGGTAATCTTTCAAATTCATTATAATTTGCTTTTACATTTACATGTTCATTCGGAGAAATAGTTAAAGGAACGCTTTTATTAGATTTGTTACCAATTGTAAGCTGATATAAACCTAACCCCTTAACATGTCCTTTTAGTTCAAAACTTCCATCGACTTCAGTAATTGACTCAGCTAATTTTATTTTTCCTTTTGAACTAACCATTTCTAAAAAAATAGGTTGATTTGCCGCACCTAATACTTGACCATCTATTTCGAAATTAGACGGCAAATTTGAAATCGTATCTTTATCGTTACTACTACAGCTAAGTAGAAAGTAGAAAACAAAGAAAATAGAAACTATTTTATAAAAAACTTGCATATAAATTAATTCAATTGATCTAACATCTTTCTCATCAAAGCATTTGATTGTTTAGGATCTGCCTTTCCCTGAGAAACCTTCATTAATTGCCCCATAAAAAAGCCTACAAGTTGTTTTTCTCCTGCAACATAACGAGCAACTTCTTTTGGATTTAAGTCAATAACTTTTTCAATATATTCTTTTAATTTTCCTTCATCTGAATCCTGGATTACATTTAATTTTGTAGCCAATTCTAAAGCTGACAACGAAGGATTTTGAAACATCTCAGGAAAAATTTTATTTGCTACAACTGAATAAGAAACTTTTCCTGAATCAATCAAATTCACCAAATCAGCTATTCTATCTGCAGTAATTTCAAATTCAGTAATTTCAAGGGCACGCTGATTTAAATATCCTTTTACTTCACCAATCAAAAAATTTGCTGCTGTCTTTACATTTTTAGTATAAAGCAGGATTTGTTCAAAGTACAACGCAATTTGTTTGCTATCAACTAAGATATTTGCATCATATTCAGACAGTCCAAAATCAGTAGTATATTTTAAAAATAAATCTCTTGGAAGTGAGGGCATCTCTGATCTCACCTCTTCAATTTGTTCTTTAGAAACAAAAATTGGTTGTAAATCAGGTTCTGGAAAATAACGATAATCATTTGCAGCTTCTTTGCTTCTCATCGAGATTGTAATCCCTTTTAAAGCATCAAAAGAACGAGTTTCTTGTACAATAACCTCTCCATTCTCAACTGCTTGAATTTGTCTGTCAATTTCAAATTCAATTGCTCGTTGTACATTTCGGATCGAGTTCATATTTTTAACTTCTACTTTCGTACCAAAGTTTTTTTTGCCCTTGAGTCTAACAGATATATTTGCATCACATCTTAAAGAACCCTCCTCCATATTTCCATCACAGATATCTAAATAGCGTACAATTTTTCTCACTTCAGAAACATAATTGTAAGCTTCAGAAGATGATCTTATATCAGGTTCAGAAACAATCTCTAACAAGGGAACACCAGCTCTGTTTAAATCAACAAGAGTATCGTAAACATCTACATCATGAATACTTTTCCCAGCATCTTCCTCCATATGTATTCGAGTTATACCAATTGACTTCTCAATTCCATTTTCATCTTTAATAATCAAATAACCTCCTGTACAAATTGGCGTTTTATCTTGTGTAATTTGATACCCTTTAGGTAAATCAGGATAAAAGTAATTTTTCCTAGCGAAATATTGAGCATCAGAAATAGTTGAATTACAAGCAATACCTAATCTAATAGCATTTTCTATGGTCTTTTTATTCATTACTGGCAAAGTGCCTGGATGTCCAAGTGTAATAACGCTAATATTTGAATTTGGATGAGATCCAAATTCATTTAAATCACTAGAATAGGCTTTGGATTTAGTTAACATTTGAGCGTGGATTTCTAAACCAACAACCACCTCATACTTATCTCTTATATTTTCCATGTATTAAATTCTGGAAATTAATTCTTTTAAAATCAGTGTCATTTTAGGCTCTTGTCTAGAAGCAACTTCGATAACTTCTTCTAAACTCACTTTTTTAATTTTTCCAGGAACACCTAAATCAGTTATTATTGAAATTGCGAAGACTGGTATTTCCATATGTCTAGCAACGAGAACTTCTGGTACTGTAGACATTCCAACAGCATCAGCTCCAATAATTCTGACAAAACGATACTCAGCTGGAGTTTCAAGTGTTGGTCCAGTCAAACCTAAATACGTTCCTTCCGCAATGCGAATTTCATGTTCTTTAGCTATTTCTTTAGCCAATTCAATCATTTGAAGATCATAAGGTTCACTCATGTCTGGAAAACGTGGCCCTAATTCGTCGAAATTTTTACCAATGAGAGGATTTCCTGGGAAAAAATTTATATGATCATTTAAAATCATAATTTCTCCAACTATAAAATCAGGATTTACACCACCTGAGGCATTACTAACCAAAAGTCGTTCTATACCTAAAAGTTTCATTACTCGGACAGGATAAGTAACTTGCTTAAAATCATAACCTTCATAATAATGAAACCTTCCTTGCATTGCAACTACATCCTTACCACCTAATTTACCAAAAATTAATTTTCCGGAATGACTTTCGACTGTTGAAACAGGGAAGTGAGGAATTTCAGCATATGATATTTCATCTATCACTTCAATTTCTTTAACTAAACCACCCAAACCAGTGCCTAAAATAATCCCAATAGAAGGTTTAACACTCGTTTTAGATTTAATAAAATCTACAGATTGATTAAATTGCTCCAACATAATTTGTTAATAATTGATTAAATTCATTTTCTCTATCAATTTCAATATCAATTGGCAAAAAATACCAAGGATACTGACCTTTTGTTACCTTATCAAATTCTATTAATTTGACAAAGTCTTTTTCAGTAGTCAAAATTATACCATTTGACTTAGGTAAGGTGTCAAATTTAAGATGAATTTTTTTAATATCCTCTTCTGAGAAAGTATGATGATCACGAAATTTAAATGTTTTAACAGAAAACGATTTAGATAAATACTCTACAAGGATTGAATCATCAGCAATTGCTGTAACTAACAAGATTGATTTTATATTTTGAACTATCAAAGTCGAAATTGATTGAAATGGGGCATAAATTATTTTAGAAAAGAAAATGTATTTTCTATCGAAGCCTATTTTATGTATAAACTTGTCTTTTTGTAATTGAGATAAATTATCTGGACATTTTGAAACAATAAAAATATCTGCCCTTTTTTTTCCCGAATGAAATTCCCTTAACCTACCCATTGGCAATGGAAAATCATTGAAAAAAGGACGATTAAACTCAGTCAATATTAAATTCAACCCTGCATTTATCTTTCTATGTTGAAAAGCATCGTCCAAAACAATGACATCAATTTTTAGTTTTTGAATTAGTTTTTTTATACCAACACTGCGTTCTTCACAAACCGCAACTGTAATTTCATCCCCTAATTTCTGTTTAAGAAGGAGAGGTTCATCCCCAACATCTTTTGCATTACTATCAATATTTACATCCTTATATCCTTTTGTTTTCCTAGCGTAACCTCTGCTTAAAATAGCTACTTTAAATTGTTTTGATAAAAATCTAGAAATATAAAAAACATGAGGGGTTTTTCCTGTTCCTCCCACAGCTAAGTTACCTACAACTATTGATTTAATAGGAACACTATATGATTTAAATATTTTAAAATCATATAACTTATTTCTAAAAAAAGTTATAGCCCCATATAAAAAAGCAATAGGAAAAAGTAAAATTGACCAAAAAGACATATTCATTAATACCTTTCACAAGGAAGCAATACTTTTTTAGGTAAAGTACTTGCACCAGTATAAATAACAGATAATTCAAATGAACCTTTTCTATTTGAATAGGAAGACTTACTCAAAGAAGATAGATTAACATCGTAACTTAAGCCAATATCAAATTTTTTGTATTTCGTACCTAAAGTAGGAATTAAAGCATCAAAAATACGCATAACACCATGTCTGTAGTGTAGTCCACCATAAACTAAAGAGAAATTTTTATCTTCTAATTTCATCGATATATTTGTGCCAAGTACTAAATCATTTGTTTTCGTTGTCCACATGAATAATAATTTTGGATGTAAGACGAATTTTTGATCTATTTGATAATAGGTTTCAGCAAAAAAAACTTTTCTTGCTCTAAGTCTTTCGCCAGAATTATCCCAAAAACTCGCTCTAGGTCTATTCAAATGATGGATAGAAATTCCTAACTTTGGTTCAAAACTTCCAATTTTTCTGGACCATTCAACTCCTAAGTTTAAATCAAAATAACGTTGAGTAGGTTTATTATATGTCTCTTTTGACGAAAGTAATTTATCAAAATCACCCAAAACATACACCCACTGATTATCAAATGTTTGATTTTGTGGGTCAGTTGCACTCATTGCTATTCCTGTTTGTAAACCAAATCGAAATTTATTTTGCTTTATGTAATAATTAGTAGCTAACGTTGCTAGTAATTTGGTGTTATTTACAAAATAATTAATATTACTACTAGATATTAAATTATATTCTGATCCTGAAAAACGATCACTAACAGCATAAATCCCCACATTAAACTTGTGTCTCTTAAGCATAAACATATGATCAAAGGATAACATGTAGGTAGAAATAGGTTGCTTGTCAATTTGTCTCCACTGATTTCTGTAATTCACAGTTGCTCTAAAATCACCCACATAGTCACCTACTTTAGCTGGATTTAAAAAATGATCTGAATTATAGAATTGTGACAGATGTACATCTTGAGAAAATGCTTTGAAGCTACCTACAAAAAGTAAAATAAATATTTTCTTCATTACCACATTTTAGGATTAGACAAAAATGTTTTTGCCATCTTTAAATACTGTTCATGAGTAAATCCACAATTACATTCCTCTGGATAATATGACATCGTATTCCCTACTAAAGGATCAAAAAACAATCCTCTTGCATCTTGCATTTTACCAACAAATTTGCATGGCTTGTTAGGATCTGGACTTAAAAACATAGGATACATAGCATTCTTCATTGAAGGATCATAAGGATCAGCTGGTGTATCAACAACCTGATCGCTTTCTGAACTGGCATTTGAACCATCAACTAACTCTCTTTTGCTAACATCAGGATGTATTGAATTTTCAAAAGTATGACTCAATCCAAAATAGTGTCCTAATTCATGAGCCAAAACTATCTTTGAAGCAGTTTTAATTAGAACTATACCATCATCATTAGTATTACAAATTGCACCTAAACCAGCAAAACCAGCTGCACCAGCAGGAATTGTGATTTTAGACACAAAATAAATGTTAATTCGATTGTCTACATGAAATTGATTTTTTAATTCATCCCACCTACTCAATGTATCATACATAAAATTGTCAACATACCTTATTTCACATACTTTAAACGATACACAAATACTATCGAAAATTGGATTTACTGAACTGACTAAAGATTGAATTTGAGATTCAGAAATATTTGTGACACCCAAACTATCTTTAACTACATGGGCAACTATTGAAAATTGCTTATCAATACATGGGAGTTTTGTTTTCTTTTGTGAAAACACAAAAAAATTGAAAAGTATAAGAATAACTAATAATACATTTCTGTTCATCAAAATGAATAAATTTTAGAAAGTTATACGAAAATAATAAATATTATTTCGAACTGAAAAGATTTTATAAACCTTTCAATTATTTAAAAGATTGGCTTTGTAATGTTAATTATAAATTTTACTTTAGGTGTCATTTACTTTTTTAAAATGAAAAATAAAATCATACTACTTTTTCTTATTTGCTTAATTTGTTCCAATAGTTTATTCGCTCAAACCGCTGATAACACTGATGGATGTTATCCGCTTACTGTTAACTTCTCTTCTAATGAAAGTATCACAAATTGGGATTTTGGTAATGGAAGTGTTTCCGAATTAAAAAATCCAAGTCATATATATACAAAATCAGGAAGTTATGACGTTAAACTAAATGGAAAAAAAGTTTTTACTGTTAATGTTTTTGAAAAACCTGAAATAATATTAACTGCTTCTCCTTCAAAAGGTTGTACTCCATTATACGTAACATTCAACCTCAGTACTAAATCAAACTTACCTGCTGATTTTGCTTTTGACTTAAACAATATAAACTGGAATTTCCAAGATGGAAATAGTACAAAAAACACCTTAAGCACAACTTATTATTATAACAAACCAGGAAAATTTGATATAGGTACAAGTGTAGGTTTTTTATATAAAAACAATCCTATTTCTTCATGTGGTAGTTCTCCATTATTTGAAAAAATTGTAACTACATCTTCCATTTCACCATCATTCGCTACTACTCCATCTTCTGCAAGTTCGTGTACAGTACCTTTTGATATAACATTCAAGAACACAACTACATCTTCTGGAACTGTTACAAATAGTTGGGATTTTGGTAATGGTAAAACTTCAATAAATAAAGATGGAGAACCTCAAACATATGACAAAATAGGTCAATTCAATGTAAAATTAATCGTAAAGGACAGCATTTGTACAAAAGAATATTCAAAAACTATTTCAATTGGAAAACCTAAATCCGACTTTACAACGTTGAATGGAAATGATACAATTTGTGCAAACATCAATACACAATTTAAGAACAAATCAACGAACGGAAATTACAAATGGATTTTTGACAATACAATTACACCGACTCAAAATTTTAATTTCGAACCTGATGTTAAATTCTCAGTCCCTGGAAAACATATCGTAAAACTAATAACCTCCGCAAATGGTTGTTCAGATACTTTGAGTAAAACAATTTTTGTTGAAGATAGTATTTTACAAATAATAAGCACTCCTAGTTACTCTTGTAATGATACCGTAACTTTATTTTACTCAACTAAAAACAATCCAAATATTGGGAAAATAGAAAATTACTCTTGGTCTTTTCCTTATAATGGCAAACCAAACTCAACAAACTCTCCTACTCCAAAATGTTTTTACAATACATTTGACTCAACCTATCATTTTAGAAAAATAAACTTGTTAAATGTTAGTCTTAATGCTATCAGTAAGGCTGGATGTTATCTTAAAAAAGCTACAAAAATAGATACAATTCAAGAAGTTTGGGCTCGTTTTGTTCCAGATAAAACAGATGGTTGTATTCCTTTAGGCATTACTTTTTCAGATTCATCAATGACACATCCCAGAGATACGAATAAAAAACTAGATTCTTGGTTTTGGGATTTTGGTGATGGTACAAATTCTTCTGGTTCTGGTACACAAACACATAATTATACATCACCAGGTATTTATTATGCAAAATTAATTGTAAAAGACCTTCAATCAAACTGTACAGACACATCGTATTCGGTTGAAATAAAAGTGGGTGATAAACAGAATTTAACATTCGACGTAAGTCCTACAACAATTTGTCCAGGAGAAGAATTAACGCTTACAAATACATCCGACCCAAGTGTTTTAAAAAACATAACTTCTTGGCATTATAGTTCTGACAAAGAATTAATTTCACATTGTGGAGATATTGACAACCTAAAAACAACACTAAACGATACAATTGGAAATCATACAATTACTTTAACAGGGGAATATAATGGTTGTTTTTCAAATTCTACAATCACTAAAACAGTACAAGTTAATGGGCCGATAGCTTCTTTTGATTTTTTACAAGATTGTAAAACACCAAACCTATTAAAATTGGTAAATAAAGCTCAAGGTGCAACTAATGTAAAATGGGTAATAAATAACATAATTATAGATGCGTTAGCTGACACCACAACTATAGATTTGGCAACTTTGATACCAACTATACCAACTGGAGATGTTAAAATTAAAATGATTGCGAATGGTAATGGATGCCCAGCAGATCAAGATTCTACATATATTCATTATGGTACTATTCTATCTAAATTTCATGTAGAAGATGATAAAAAAAACACGCTTTACCCTATATCTCCTTCTACAAAAATAATCATAGGGGATGCAAGTACTGGGTCCAAATATGTATTCAACGCAACTAACTCTGTAGATATTAATCCAAGAGATTGTTACAGAGGATATTCATTTTTACAAGAAAGTGATAGACCGAATACTTATAATAATCCAATTGATACTTTTCTAATTAGTAAAAAAACGAACACCACTAAACCTGAAGACCAAATAATAAAAATGGTTGTTAGAAATGCCAATAACTGTGTTGATACCTCAGAGATCAAAATTCGAGTTTTTAATTTAAATCCAACTTTCAATACTTTCATTAAAGATAAAATTACAAATACTTCAAAAACTGTATCAAGCATCTGCTTGCCTAGTACTTTATATTTTAATGAAAGTAGTTATGCAGACACAACGATAAAAGAATGGTATTGGCAATTTAGTGACGGAACTTCCTATTTTGGAAAAACACCCCCAAGTCACGAATTCACCTCTTCAAATAACGATAAAGTATCAATTACTCTTACTGTAACAGATGTTAATGGATTTAAAAAAAGTAAAACTCAAATTTTATCCATTTACAAACCTGAAGCAAGTATTACTTCAGACAAATACATAAACCCGACAACAAGAACAATTTACATATGTGAAAATGAAGTTGTTAAACTATCATCAAATACAATCTTCGGCACCGATTTAGCTAGCTCTTGGTATTTTGTCAATAATTCCAAAACTAAATCAGGTAACCCAGTAGATTCAGATCCTTGGAAAGTGAGGTCAGGATTTACAGATAATGACACTGTTATTTTAACAATTACAGAACCAAGTACTGGATGTAAAAATGATACTGCCATATACATTAATATTGAAAAATATCCAAACACCAATCTTATTACTGACATAAAAAATAATACAGCATGCGCAAGTGAATCAACAAGTGGAACCAAATCTTACAATTCTAACTTCAGCACAGACCTCACTAAAAACCCAATTGGAACGACAACATTTTGGAATCTTGGGTATAATAATAGCACTTCTTCAAATGACAAACCATCACTCAGCTATCCAATTGGAAAATACACCATTAAACTCACACTCACAACACCAAATCAATGTAAAAAAGATAGTTCGTTTACATTTACAGTTATTGAAAAACCTACAGGTGAATTTACTGTTGGACCTACAACAATTTGTAAATCTGAATATGTAAGTTTTGAAATAACAAAAAAATCAGCAGAAGCAACTAGCTTCAAATGGGATTTTGACGATGGAAATATTGATTCAACTAACAATAAAGTAAACCATCAATATAACATTTTACCTCCATCAGGAAAAGTTACAGCAAAATTAATTGTCATAAATGGCGTTTGTCCTAGCGATCCTATAACTAAAGATATATTTATTAAATATGTAAAAGCTGACTTTAAAACAATTGATATTTCACAAGGAGAAGAAGATGATACAGTTTGTTACGGAGATGCATACAATTTTTTAAATACCTCTGTAAGTTCGAATCAATTTAAATGGATTTATGACTCAAATAATTTAACATCTTCAAGTAAAGATGTAAATAATGTTATATTCAACTCTCCAGGCGAAAAGAAAATTTCACTTTTGGTATCTAATACAGATAATAAATGTAAAGACACGTTAACAAAAAAAATCTATGTAAAACCTTTACCAGTTGTTAAAGGTATAGACCAAGTTATTTGTTTCGGAAAAGAACAATCTATTAAATTAGAAACTAAAGATACTTTACCTTATACAATTTACACTTGGAATAAAAAAGATTTAAGTCCAACAAAAACAGAAACCTATATAGTAACAGCAATAGATACTATTGACAACTGTAGTAATACTGACGATGTATTAATGGTAGTTATACAACCTCTAGAACATATAGATTGGGACACAACCATTATCATGGGAGATGCCATCAAACTACCTTTGGATAATCAGTATAATAACATTCAATTTCAATGGAATCCAAGCGTTGGATTAAGTTGTACAGACTGTTCATATCCTGTTGTGAGACCTTTAGGAGATACTACATACACCTTGGTGATGAAAGATAAACTAAATTGTTTTGGTGAAACTGGAATCTTTAAAATTATAGTTAAGCCTGACACCTATATAAAACTCCCAACTACCTTCACTCCTAATGGTGATGGAAATAATGATATTTTATTTGTTCGTGGTTGGGGAATAAAAGAACTCGTTTCTTTTGAAGTTTATAACCGTTGGGGGGCCTTATTATTTCAAACCAATGATATCAATATTGGATGGAACGGATATTATAAAGATGAACTTCAGAATAATGAAGTTTATGTTTATAAGGTTGTAGCTAAAAACTGGTTAAATAAAGAAATTAGTGAGCAAGGTTATGTAAATTTAATGAAATAATTATGTTTAATGATTTGGAAATAACAACTGAAGCTACTAAACTTTTTATCGCTCTATTTATTGGTGCTATTATAGGTGCAGAAAGAGAGTATAAAAGTAAAGCTGCTGGATTTCGAACAGTAATCTTAATTACTGTTGGATCTACAATTTTTACTATTGTTTCAAATGTACTTAGTCTAGATGGACGCATAGCTTCAAATATAGTTACTGGTATTGGCTTTTTAGGAGCTGGATCTATTTTTAGAGAAGGAACAATCATTAAAGGGATTACTACAGCAACTACAATATGGATTTCAGCTGCAATAGGTATGGCTGTTGGAATAGGGAAATTTGAATTTGCTTTTTTAAGTCTTTTTGTGGTAATGTTAGTCCTTTTAAGTTTTAATTGGATACAAAGACTAATAGACAAAACAAATAAAATTGAAACTTACACTATCACCTTAAATAATCATAAAATTAATAGTAAGGATTCATTGAAAGATTTTATTAAATCTCACAATCTTATCGTTAAAACTATTAAACAATCAAAAAACAAAGAAAATCAAACCTATGTTTTCTCTGTTCAAGGCTCTGCTATCAGTCATAACAAATTAGTCGAAAGTCTTTTCGAATCTGACTTCATTGTATCTTTTGAGATTTAAAAATTTGAATAAAAAAAAGCTACCAAAATTGGTAGCTTAAAAAATACTAAGTTGAATTTTAATCTTCACTCGGAACTAAAACTCTTCCACAATGCTCACACACTATAATTTTTCTCTTAGATTGTATATCTAATTGACGTTGTGGTGGAATTTTATTAAAACAACCTCCACAAGAATCTCTGTCCACTGGAACCACGGCTAATCCGTTTTTAGCATTCGTTCTCAATCTAGTATAAGCTGTTAATAGCCTTTCTTCAATATTCTTTTTGGCAGCATCAGACTTTGCTTGAAGTGCATCTTCTTCTTTTTGTGTTTCAGCTATAATTTCATCCAATTCAGCTTTTTTTGAGTCTAAATCTGATTTTCTTAATTCAAATTTAGCTTTGGTTTGATCTAAAACTTCAATTTTATTAGTAAGATTAAATTTAGCTTCTTTTGATCTTTTCTCGTGTAATTTGATCTCTAAACCTTGAAATTCAATTTCTTTTTCCAAAGATTCATATTCACGATTATTTCTTACATTATTTTGTTGTTCTTTGTACTTAGTAATTGCTACCTCTGCATCTTTAGAAGCATTTTTACGATCTAAAATATCTTGTTCTATCTCTTTTACTTCATCTTGAAGTTTGTTAAGGCGTGTTTCTAACCCTTGCAATTCATCTTCTAAATCCTGCACTTCCAAAGGTAATTCACCACGTACTGTGCGAATTCTATCAATTTCAGAATCAATTTTTTGTAATTGGTAAAGAGCATCTAATTTTTCTGCTACTGTTACTTCTTTTTTCGTTGCTGTTCCAGCCATTTTTAGAAATAATTTATTGGGTTTGTATTCACTTTCGTTACACGAATCGCAAAGTTAACAAATTTTTCATTCAAAAAAGCATAAATTAAATCAGAAGTAAATTGTTCTGACTCATAATGACCAATATCAGCGATGATAATTTTATCTTCTGCGTCAAAAAATTCATGGTATTTAAAATCAGATGTAACATATATGTCCGCTTTTTTTTGTAATGCAGTTTTTAAAAGAAAACTACCAGAACCTCCACAAAAAGCAACTTTATTAATCTTTTTCCCCAATAAATTTGTGTGCCTGATCAAATTGCAATGAAATCGATTTTTCAAAAGTGCTAAAAAAGTCAATTCGTCTACAGGTGATTCCAAATCACCGATCATTCCTGAACCCTCGTACAAATTTGAATTATGTAATTGTATAACATCATGCGCAACTTCTTCATAAGGATGAGCATCATTCATAGCTTGTAAAGCATTATTCAAAACATGTTTAGACACTAATAACTCTAACTTTGCTTCTTCAACAAGCTCAATTTCATTTGACTTACCTATAAATGGCAGAGATCTTTCACTAGGGATAAATGTCCCTTGTCCAGGACTAGAAAAACTACAATTTTTATACTCCCCAATTGATCCTGCACCAACAGAATACATAGCACTTGCCACTTGTTCTTTATATTCTAAAGGAACGTATACAACAATTTTAAATAATGTGTTTTCTAATGGCAATAAAATTTGAGGTTTTAAAACCCCCATCCTACGAGCGATCTCAGCATTAACACCAGAAATATGATGATCTAAATTAGTGTGAATAGCATAAATAACAATTTTATGTTCAATTGCTTTTAAAATAATTTTTTCAATATAATTTTTACCAGTTAATGATTTTATAGGTTTAAAAAGAACTGGATGATGTGCAATTATTAAATTTGAACCTGTTTCAATCGCTTCTTCTAAAACCTCTTCAGTACAATCTAACGTGATTAAAACTCCTTGTAACTCTTGTGAAATATCCCCTACTTGAACACCACAATTATCAAAATCAGCTTGGCTTGAGAGAGGAAACTTACTTTCTAAGTAAGAAATTATATCATATATGCGCATAACTTTTTATCTTTAAGGTCATAACAAAAGTAAGAAATTATCTATCTCTACTAAAAACTTACTAAAAACATGAAATATTACATTCTTATCACAATGTTTTTAAGCTTTATAGGTTACGCTTATAACCAATCACCTATACAAACAGACACTCTTAAAACCTATCAAACAAAAAGAATGGCTAAAAACGCAGTAAGATTTGGTGACACTTACGCTGCTATATCTTACTATGAAAGTTATTTAAAAACAAAACCAAGTAGATATGATATTAAAATTGAATTAGCAGACCTTTATAGAAAAGCTCGTGATTATGAAAAAGCAGAAAGTTTGTACAGAGATGTATTTAATAACGCAGCATTAAAATATCCAGATGCGCAATTTTATTTGGCTCGAATGTTAAAAGCAAATGGTAAATATGAAGAATCAAAAAATGAATATGAAAAATTTATTTCAAATAAAGCGGCTAAAAGTCTTGAAAATATCAAACAATTAAAGAAACTTGCAATTTCAGAAATAAAAGGATGTGAAATAGCAATTGAATTAGCTAAAGGAAAATTTAGTACAATTATAAACCACTTAGACAACACCATAAACAAAGCTCATATTGAACTTTCTCCTGTACTTATTGATACAAACACGCTTTTATACGCATCGCTAAACGAAGATAAACTTAAACTCTATGATCTTGATAAAAATGAAAAAATTCCTTTGAGAAAATTTTACATGGCTGAAAAAGAAAAAGGAAAATGGAAAGGTGGCAAAGAATATATTTCTTTATTTAATGAAACAGATGCTAATGTGGGAAATGGTACTTTTTCATTGGACGGAAATAGATTTTATTATTCTAAATGCAAGGAAAACGCAGAGGGTAAGATGATTTGTAGGTTAATGGTTAGCAATAAAGAAAATGATAAATGGCAAAATCCTATCGACTTAGGTGATCTTGTTAACTCAGAAGAATTTACTTCAACAATGCCTGCTATTGGCATTGACAGTAAAAAGCAGGATGAAATTGTTTATTTTGTAAGCGATCGACCTGGAGGAAAAGGTGGCTTAGATATTTGGTACTCTTATTATGATGCAAAAAAGAAAATCTATAAAGCTCCAAAGAATGCAGGAGCAACGATTAATACCGTAGGAGATGAAATAACTCCCATGTATGATATTCAAAATAGAACATTATATTTCAGTTCAGATGGTTTTCCTGGACTTGGTGAGTTAGACATTTTTCAGTCAATTGGTGAAATAAAATCATGGAGTGTTCCTGAAAACTTAGGTGAACCATACAACTCGAGTGCGGATGATATTTACTACTATAAAATGAGAAAAGAAGGTGTAAAAAATGGTTTTTTTGTTTCAAATAGAAAAGGAGGTACAAACTTATTAAATGAAACATGTTGTGATGATATTTATGAATTTAAAGATCCCGAATTCTTACCCATTTGTGTTAATGGAAATATTACTGAATTAAGTAGCGACACAACAAATTCATTGATTGGCATATTAAAGAATACACCTGTAACATTATTTAAAATTCAAAAAGATGGTACAGAACATTTAATAAAATCTACAACTTCAGACAATAACGGCAATTATAATTTCCAACTAGAACAAGGTAACAAATACAAAGTTGTAGTAGAAAAAAATGGTTACTTTACAAAAAGAATGGAAATCTCTACTTTGAAAATTCTAAAACCAGATACTTTAAAATTAGATTTAGCGGTCAAAAAAATTCCTAAAGAAGCAATTGTTATAAGCAATATTTATTATGAATCTGCAAAAGCAGAACTAAGACCAGAATCAAAAGAAAGTTTAGACAAAGAATTAGTCACACTACTCAAAGACAATCCTCAATTAATTATTGAAATCGGATCACATACAGATGATATTGGTTCAAATGATTACAACCAAAAACTTTCGCAACAAAGGGCAGAAAGTGTTGTAAAATATTTAACAGAAAAAGGAATCCCCAAAGAACGAATGTTAGCCAGAGGGTATGGAGAATCTAAACCTTTAACCGCAAACATAACGGCCGTAGAAAGACAAAAAAATAGAAGAACAGAGTTCAAAATAATCGGTACTTTAAAAAACACAGATATCAATTACGAAGAATAATTAAATTAGAATAGACATATTTAAACTAATTTTCTTTCCATTTGAAAAAAAAACTTCAACTTTTTTGTTTACATCTGAAAAGCTAGCATAACTAACTACATGATTTGAAAACAATGTTCTGTAATAAAAAGAATTCCATTTGTTTTTCAGTTTATTAAAGAAAAATCCATCCTGTTTTTTCTTTAATAACTTCAGCCTTCTTACAACTTCACCATTGCTCCTAAAATAAAGACTTACATGATAAACATCCTTGCTTATAAGACTTTTCATAAGCCCTATTTTACCTGAAAGTGATAAAAAATCCTCTGCACCAACCAAATCTCCATTTTCTTTTCGAAAGATACAATACTTAACACTAGAGATATCATCCACAGAAAATAAGATATCAGAAATCTTAGAATTAATGTTAATTATTTCCATAAAATAAGAAGGGCGCTCAGCAATGAGCACCCCAAATTTCAAAAATTATTTTTCTTCCCAAGTATTATAAATCCTATCCCAAACATCATTAAAATCCAGAACTCTTTCAACTACAATTGGATGCATGACACTTTTAGAGTTTTCAATCCAAGTTCTCTGCATTTTTGTAAACCATTTTAAATTGTTTACTTGTTTTTTTCTTAGTTCTTTAACATCGATGTTCGTATAGCTTGTGAAGAATTTATCAGAAACTTTTATTCCTGACTCAACTAACTGAACCAATGTGTCTTTTTGTAATTCTGTCATAGTTATAATAGATTAGTTGAAATAAAATTATTAAAAACCGTACCAAAAACATAAAATACTAATAAACAAAATATTGAATTTATCAACATTCCTATTTTGGGAATAATTCCCTAAAATAAAACTAAGCTGGAACTAAAGCCCAATTGGTTTAAAAATAAAATGTGAACTTAATGTTAAAAATTATCATTTTTTTTTGTATTTTGCATATTACAAAAGAATACGAAGTTGAAAGCCAAACTATATAAAGTTTTTTCTGTTGAAGATGATTCGATATACCGTAGATTAATTCAACATCGAATTTCAATGAACGAAGACATTGAAATAGAATCGTATTCTGACGCAACAAGCTTATTACAAAACACTTATAAAAAACCTCAAGTTTTAATTTTAGATCTTAATCTTCCCGATTTGGGAGGAATAGAAGTAGTTAATACTTTTAAAGAAAAAGTTCCAGAATGTTTAATAATCGTTTTATCCTCACAAGACAAAATAGAAATGGTTGTAAATATTCTTAAAAGAGGTGTTTTCGATTACATTTTGAAAGATGACTTTGCTCTAGATCGTTTGTGGTTATCTGTTAATAATGCAATTAAGAATATTGAATTAAACAATGAACTTATCAATTTAAGGAATGTAGTTTCTAATAAAATTAATTTCTCAGAAAACATCAAAGGTTTAAGCAATGAAATGAGAACTGTTTTTCGTTTAATGGAAAAAACAGTTACAAACAACATACCTGTAGAATTATATGGTGAAACAGGAACAGGTAAAGAACTAGTAGCCAAAGCTATACACTTCAATTCATTACGTAAAACAAAACCATATATTGCATTAAACGTCGCTGCATTCCCAAAAGAACTTATTGAAAGTGAATTATTTGGATATGAAAAAGGAGCTTTCACAGGTGCTTTAACCTCGAAACCTGGTAAATTAGAAGAAGCGAATGGTGGCACCTTATTCTTAGATGAGATAAGCGAAATGGATCCTGCTATGCAGGCAAAATTATTACGTGCTATCCAAGAAATGGAAATAAATAGATTAGGCTCTAATAAATCAATAAAATTAGACTTTAGAATCATTACAGCATCCCACAAAAATTTATTACAAGAAGTTAAAGAAGGAAGATTTAGAGAAGATTTATATTACCGATTAATGGGTATGAAAATCGAATTACCCCCACTTAGAAAAAGAGGTAATGACATTCTTGTACTCGCAAACCATTTTATTTATAATTATGCAAGGATCAACAAATTAGAATCAAAACAGTTTAGTAATGAAGCAAAAAACGCATTAACAACTTATAGATTTCCTGGTAATGTAAGAGAGCTAAAAGCAATTTCAGAAACTGCCTATGTAATGAGTGAATCAAACACAATAGAGCTGGAAGATTTACAACTTAACGAAGTAAATTTACTTGAAAACATTCTTGGTCAAAACCTAACACTCGAAGAATATAACATTAAGATAATAAAACACTTTTTACAAAGAAATAATCAAAATGTATTAAAAACAGCTCAAGAACTTGGAATTGGTAAAACAACTATTTACAGATACATTAATGAAGGTAAAATTCATTTAAAATAATATATGACAGTAATCCCTGCTCCGCTTAAAAACATCTACACAAAAATCGATGCATTTAACAATCAAAATAAAGTGATTGATTTTATTTGTAAAGAACTAATTGATCATTATTTAACAATTGCGATCATCGTTTTTAAACAAGAAACAATGATCTGCACTTACAACAGTAACACAAAAACAATTTTAAATAACAAACTGATTTATAGTGTTATTAACAAAGAAAAGTCAGATGTAATTTACTTCAATCTAAAAAACGGACTTGATTTAGCGATTTTAGAACTTAAAAAATCAGATTTAGAGACCATTGAATTTATCATTCATCTTTTAAATCTAAAATTAGAAACCTTACTACTTAAAGATAAAAACAACGTAGTAAAATTACAAAACTCAAAATCTAAATTACTTGAGAACATATTATTAAATACAAAGGATGGAATTCAAGTTGCTGATATGGATGGGAAAATGATCTACATCAACCAAGTTGTCAGTGAACGTTTAGGTATTCCTCCAAATGAGGTCCAAAATTATCATGTTGCTGATTTTGAACCTTTATTCAAAGACCCAATCAACTGGAAGCAGCATATTGAAGTCGTTCGTAAAAAAGGTACTGTTATTATTGAATCAACAAATTATCATGTAGGTTCTAACAAAAATATTCAAGTGGAGTTAATAGTATCTATAATAGATAATGACGGAAAGGAATATATTGTAGCTGCTTCAAGAGATATCGAAGAACGAATTATTGCAAGAAATGCTTTACTAGCATCAAAAGTACAAGCAGAAGAAATCGTCTCTTTCAAAGATGAATTTATTGCAAATATGAGTCATGAAATTAGAACACCTCTAAACGGCATACTCGGACTTTCTAGAGAGTTAACAAAACACGATTTACCAGAGGAAGCACAAGAAATTATAAAACATATACGTGCTTCTGGGAAATTTTTATCCTCTATCATTAATAACGTGCTTGATATTTCTAAAATAAATGATGGAAATTTCAACCTAAATATTCAAGAAATAAATTTAAATCAAACAATTACACAAGTTAAATCTATCATACAACCACAAGCAATTGAAAAAGGTTTAACTTTTAATTTGACTACTGAAAATGACATCAACTCTGAATTATACACCGACGAAACCTGTCTTAAACAAATTTTAATCAATGTACTCCATAATGCTGTTAAATTTACAAACTTAGGAGTAATTTCTTTATGTATAAAAAACTGCAAGGAAAATACAGATAAAAACAAAAACTGTTTAAGCTTTGTCATATCTGATACTGGTATAGGAATGACTGAAGAATTTATACCTAGACTATTTGATAAATTCACACAAGAAAAATCTGCACAAAAAATAAAAAATCAAGGCACTGGATTAGGAATGTCTATAACCAAAGAATTAGTAGAAAAACTTGGCGGAAGAATTATAGTAAAAAGTAAAAAAAACAAGGGAACTACATTTGAAATAACCATCCCTTTTCAAAAAGTAGAGTCAACCAAACAAATAGAAAAAAACTTAACTGATACTTCTGTATTATTCAGAAAAAACATTTTAATTGTTGAAGACAACCCGATCAATCGATTGGTAGCTAAATCTTCACTTCGAAAATACCAATGTAAAATTTCAGAATGCGAAAATGGATTAGAAGCACTAAACTTTCTCAAAGATCATTTTTTAGAAATTGATTTAATCTTAATGGATATTCAAATGCCAATTATGGATGGTTTTGAAGCAAGTAAAAAAATTAGAAATGAACTAAACCTGTCAATACCAATTGTTGGTCTAACTGCAAATGCCCTTCACTTTTCTAAAGAAAATTACGAAAATTTCGGGATCAATGAATGTATTTTTAAACCCTACGATGAAGATCATTTTTTACATACCTTGTCAACTATATTAGAAGAAGATCACGACAAGGCTCCATTTGATTTAAGCCACTTAAGAAAAATAACTTACGAGGATAAAAATCTCTTTAACGAAATCATCTTACTCTTTTTTGATGCTATACCAGAAACCATCGAAAATCTTGAAATTCAATTAAGAAATAACTTATTTCACGATTTCAAAAAAACAATTCATAAAATTAAACCGAACATTCACACCTTTCGAATCGCCGAAATAATGAACGAAGTAGATTACCTTAATCAAATTGGTGAACATGAATTTTTACTCACAAACACAACGGAACGAATCCTGAAAGTAATCAGTACCCTACAAATCGTCAGAACGAATTTGAAGAAATACCTACTTTAGACAATAGATAAAAATACATAAGATAAAGGCTGATGGTGATTTCCGTCAGATTACGTCTGTTTTTTTTTAACAGTTTGAACATGTTTCTTTGTAAATATGTAGATGTTTTTATCAGTTTAAGTATGGTTATTTATCCATTTGAGCTTGTCGTTTTAGTCAGATTGAGCTTGTCGTTTTAGTCAGATTGAGCTTGTCGAAATCTAGACTACTCACCTAACTTCAATTGTAAATGTTGAGTAGTTCCATCCGAAGCATTTATTTCAAGGATATAAAGCCCGGCAGAAAACAGAGCGTAATTTAACTTAAATTTATTTAACCCTGCCTCTACTTCAAATGAATCTATCGCTTTTACTTGACCAACTGAATTGTATAGTATAAAAGTAACTTTTTGTTTTGAATCGCTATGCAATTCTACATTTACATCATTTCTTTTCGTTGGATTAGGATATACTTTAAGTTCAGCTATATTCAAACTTTCATCAAAATAAACTGATTCAATATGAGAATAGGCATATTTACCATCTAAATCTGTCTGTTTTAATCTATAATAAGATGTTCCCTTCAAAGGTTGTTCGTCAATAGAAGAATAATACAATCTGGTAGCACTATTGCCAGCGCCTTTTTTTCTACCTATTTCAAAAAATGCTTTTCCATCATTCGATCTTTCTATTGTGAAAAAATCGTTATTGATTTCTGAATCAGTTATCCAATTCAATTGCACTTGTTGTTCCATTTGTTTAGCTTGAAAATGGGTTAAGCGAATCGGTAAGGCGCTTCCTTCGTCGGGACTGAATGGTGAAAAAGAGGTGATGTCTGTTCTTGTCAAGGTCCACGGATTGGAACCACTTGCTGGAGTGGTTACATAAGAATCCCATACGCCATTTGTATAATGTGAAATAAAACACAATGAACGATCAAACCCTGGTAATTCTTCAGCAGTGTTCCATTGAATGGTCATT
>VFQS010000852.1_pt1 | contig 30509 bp, 24 predicted proteins | sample 3512361 | NCBI WGS metagenome assembly VFQS01 (sample SAMN10412375, study PRJNA504923) | tailings metagenome | isolation source: Relicate 1 Philex TSF3 active mining | place: Philippines
ATAGATTTCCTTGTACTAATTTTATAGATATAGTTATGATGTATAATAATAATCCCGATATTAAAATTATTTTAGTTTTAGGTGAAATTGGTGGTACTCAAGAATTAGAAATTGGTATAGCTGTTAAAAATAAATTAATTAATAAACCCGTTATCGGTTTATGTCTTGGAAAATCTGCTGAATTTTTTGATAATTCAGATATTCAATTTGGACATGCTGGTTCATTTATTAATAATGATATTGAAAAAGCATCATATAAAAATGAATTCATGAAATTATGTGGAATTTTAGTACCTGATGATTTTGATAGTATAGCATTAGAATTAAAAAAAATTTATTCAAATGAAAAAAAAAAAGAAAAATTAGATTATTCCCAAATAATGAAAATGATAAAAAATAGGAAAAAATATGATATGTTAAGTAGTATATGTGATGAAAGAGGTGATGAATTACAATATAATCATAAAAATATAAGTGAATTAAACCCAACTATTGGTTCTGCAATTTCTAATTTGTGGTTTAAAAATGATTTACCAGAATATATGAAAAAATATTTTGAATATATTGTTTTTATAACAGCTGATCATGGTCCATGTGTTTCTGGTGCACAAAATACAATTGTAACAACAAGAGCAGGTAAAGATTTAGTTTCTTCATTATGTAGTGGATTGTTGACTATTGGTCCAAAATTTGGAGGAGCTGTAAATCAAGCTGGAATTGATTTTTATAATGGGTATAAAAGTAATTATACACCATTTGAATTTGTAGAATTTATGAAAAATAAAGGTCAAATAATATCAGGCATTGGTCATAAAATTAAATCAAAAGATAATCCAGATAAAAGAATTATAATGTTAGAAAAATTTATAGATGAAAATTATCCAACAGAAGTAAAATTAAACTTGACAAATTTTGCAAAAGAAGTTGAAAAAATAACTTTACAGAAAAAAAATAATTTAATTTTAAATGTTGATGGATTTATTGCTGTTTCTATTTTAGATGGATTATTATATCATTTTGATAATGAATATGTTGAAAGATTATTACAACTAGATATTTTTAATGCCTTTTTTATTTTAGGAAGAACTATTGGTTTAATTGGTCATCATATAGATCAAAAAATGTTAGGTTCAGATTTATATAGGATGTCTGAAGATAGAGTTGGATATATATAATTATTAAATTTATAATAAATTATTTATATAATTATATTTTAATTTCATAAAAAATAAAATATAAACTAATTATAGAGATGTTTTTATCATCAAAAAATTTTGAAGAATTAAATATGTTAATCAACATAGATAATTTTAGGTTTGTTTCAAATAATAAATTAGAAGAAGTACATGAAGATATTAAAAAAATTATGAATTTAGAGGATTTTGAAAATTTTTATACAAAATATGAAAATATTTTTTCATCTTTATGCTCTTTTAAAGTTCAGTTAATGATTACTAATTATAAATTATCCAATACAATACTTGTAATAAAATTTATTAGTAAAATAAAATATAGATTAAATAAAAAAAAATCAAATTTACAAAATAACACAATATGAATTACAATTATTTGTTTTTAAAATAAATAGTTCACCTATATAATATTTTTCTAATTCTTTGTTTGCTCTTTTGGAATGATTTATATTATTAAAATATTCTGTACAATCTTTACCAGCAAATTGTAATAATATTTTTTTCCCTCCTGGATGTAATGAAAGATAATTTGTTATATTATAAACTTTATTTTTTATAATTATCCAACAATCATCAACAGTTTTATGTTCTAATACTTCTTCTTTTCTATATAAATTTGTTGACATTGCTACTAAAATATAATTATAAAAATATAATTAATTGGTAGATATTTTTATAATAAATAAAAATTGAATATTATTATTAATCTTAAATATATATATATAATGTTTAAATTTAATAAAATATTAAATTTATTTAAAAATAATTATGTTATTGGAAAAGGAATTTTACAGGCCGTAAACCCCTCCTCATTAAAAACAAATAATTGTATTTATACTGAAAAAATAAAATGGGAATTAAACAGGGATTTAATTTATTATCCATATGGAACTTTAAAAGATATTAGATTTACAACTATAAAAAAAGATATTATTCCATTTCAAATTATTGAAAATATGAAAAATAATAAATTAATTTATTCAAATAATAATAATACTAAAATTGAAATATTTCATTTTGGTATGTCTAAAATAGAAGAAGATGACACTATTACTTATCAAGTTAAAAATAATTCAAAAGCATATTATTTTATTATTAATAAAGACAATCAAGAAAAACATATTTATATTTATATTTTATAATTATATTTTTTTATAAATATAATATTTTTATATATTAAATGATCATAAATGTAGGTTTGTATTAACTTTTATATAAAAAATTTTTATACTAAAATAAAAATTTATTTTATTGCTTAAGTATATATGAATTTTCAAAAAAATTATATTAAATATAAAAAAAAATATTTAGAATTAAAGAAAATACAAGAGGGTGGTGTAGCATGTGATTTAGCATACCAAAATATTCACGGTACCTGTTGGATGGTAGCTACTATAACATGTTTCTGTTTTGGAGATGCTACATCTTGTAAACTTGAAGAAGTTATGAATAGTTTTAAAATTGATGATCAATATATAAATTTAATTGATTCAAAAAAAAAATTTATAGAAGCATCAATAGAAAAAGTATACAGTGATATAGACTTAAAAAACTTTTTATTGGAAGATATAAAAAGTAATATTTTTAGTGAACCAAATATTAATTATTTAAAAATAATTTTAGATAAATTCATTGATAGATATTATAGTAAAGTTTTTAAAATTAAAAATTTAGAAAAAGGAGATATATCTCCTGAATTAAATACAGAAAGATGTGAATTAGTAATTAAGCAAAATTATAAAAATATATTTGACGATAATAAAATTATGAATTCTGGTATATCAAATAATGGTGGTACTATGATAGATGTTTATATATTTGCAAATTTATTGTCAATATTTTTTTTAGGACATAGATTATATATTAGAAAAAATTATTATAATGGTAGTGATACAATTAATGATGGTATTGATAAAACTAACTTTACTAAAGATGATGTAGGTATTATTTTATTTACACAAACTCATGGATGTTGTTTATTTTCGTGTGGCGGCCAATTAAAATATTATAATGATAATGATGAACAAATTTATAAATGTAATGATAAAATTTTAAGTAGTAAAATTAATTACTTATATATTGAAAAAGGAAAAAGTTTACGACCAATAAATATTAAATCATATAAAGGTAATAAAAAACCATTATCAAAAGTTTTATATTTATCTGTTTTATCACTAAATAAAAATTATGAAAAATATTATAATAATTTTGATATGGATGTTAAAAATTCATTTGCTTCTTTTGACGTTTCAAATTTTAAGGATGCATGGTTACTATATAAGTGGGGAGTTTATTTAACACGTGTAAGTGATATAAGAATTACAAAAGAAACTTATATTGAAGGAATTAAATATTTGGAAAAATCTGCATTTCTACGCTATACAATAGCTGCATATGAATTAGGATTAATTTATGAAAATAATATAATTAAAGAAAGTACATCATACAAGAAGGGATTTGTTATGGATAAAGATTATGTTAAAGCTTTTAAATATTATAATTTTGCAGCCCATCAAGGTTATATAAAAGCACAAAATAAGTTAGGAGAATTTTATGAAAATGGTTATGGTATAACAAAAGATTATTGTAAAGCTCTAGAATATTATAAACTTGCATCAGATCAAGGAGATGAAGATGCTGAATGTAATTTAAAAAGATTATTACCATAAATATAAATATCTAATATTTAATAAAAAAAATACAATATTATTTTAAGAAGTGTAAAACAGATTAATAATTTATATTATTTAATGTGCACATTTACAATTTGATATTATTTCTAAGTGAATTTTTATAGTATTATTCAAAAAGCTTACATTTGTCATAACAAATTAAACACTATAGTAAATTTATATACTCGTAATGATTATCAAATATATTTGAGTATTATATAGTTAGCAAAAATATTAAATATTTATATAAAATAATATATTAATATAATATTAATGGAATTGGATTTAATATTAAATAAACTTAATAATAATAAAGAAAAAGTAATTTATTTAATAAAAAATAATAGACATGATGAAATTTTTAATTTAGAAATTGATTATTCTAAAATCAATTTTATTGATACAATTTTATGGATTAATTTAGAAAGAAGTGAAACTAGAAGAAATCATATGGAAAATTTATTAAAAAATATATCTATACCTAACACAAGAATTAATGCGATTGATGGAAATAATTTAAATATACCACAATTACTATTTGATAGAAAAATGAGTAAATATGAATTTGCTTGTTTATTATCACATATTAAGGCTATAACTTCATTAAAAAATGTTGATGGTAATTATTTTATGATATGTGAAGATGATATATGTTTAAAAAATACGATTTTATTTAAAAAAGATTTAAAAGAAATTATAATGAATTGTCCAGAATTTGATATATTAATGTTACAATCAACTAGTTTAGTAGAATTTACTAATGAATATGAAAAATGGAGTAATCATTATAGAACAAATCCATTACATTATATAGGATGTGCTGGTTCTTATATTATCAGTAGAAATGGTATTAATAAAATAATTGAGAATGTAAAATTTATTGATGATAATAATTATATATTTAATGATACTATAAATAAAATAAATACTTCTGATATTTATTTATTTAAATTAGTAAATACTTTTGTTTATAAATATAATTTTATTACAGCACTAAATAATGATTCTACAATTCATGATAAATATTTAGATGAATTTAGAAAAAGAAATTTAATTCAAGTCAATAATATGATAAGAGATATTGATCTTATTTAATAATTATTTAATAAATAATATTATTTTATTAAATAAATATATTAGTATTTTTATGTTTAATATTAATTGTAATTATAAAATTTACACTACAAAAATTGGATTATATATTGCTGATTGTTTAAAATATATGTTGGATAAAATGAAATATAATACACAAATAGTTTATAATATAAGTGAAGAAGATATAATTAATAATAATAATAATCCTAATGAGATTTATATAATATTATTTTGTCAAACATTGCAAATAATTCCATCAAAAAATAAATATATAATTTATCAATTAGAACAAGTTAAACAATCAAAATGGATTGATAATTTATATTTAAAAAGAATAGAAGAAAGTTTATTTACATTAGATTATTCATTATATAATTATAAAAATTATGAAAAAAAATATAGGAAAAAAATATATCATTTCCCAATTCCTATAATTAAAAAACTAAATATAAATAATAATATAGAAATTATTTATGATTTATTATTTTTTGGTAATTTAAATAATAGAAGAAAAAATATTTGTAGAATGATAAAAAATAAATATAATATTTTAGTTATAAATAATCTATTTGGTGATGATTTATATAATATAATTATGAAATCCAAGATAATTTTAAATATTCACTTTTATAAAAATGCAATATTAGAAACAGCAAGAATTAATGATGTATTAAGATTTAATAAATTAATTATTAGTGAAAAATCTTGTGATAATGATATGATGAAAATATATAATAATATTATTTATTGTGATGAAATAGAAGATAATTTTAATAATATTGATAAATTATATGAGTTGATAGATAATTATTTAATAAATGATAATTATAGAAGAATTATAGAAAATAATATCTTATTAATAAAAAAAATATATAAATATTCATTAAAAAAAATAATCAAAATTAATATAAAATAAATTTATAATTTATCTATCTGTTTATATTATTTTTTTTTAATTTTGTATATTATATATAATGCTTAATATAGAGGTTAAGAACATTAATATGATTAAAAATGTTGGAGAGGATTATAATTTATTAATAGTAAATAATATTGATAATAACAATACTATTAAAATTATAAATACCTCAACTATTATTAAAACATTTGAATTAAAAATATTAAATATAGAATATGATATATTAATAAATAATTCTAAAACTGAAAAAATAAAAAATATTATACTTAATCCAAATGATTTTATAAATATTAATATACTGAATATTAAAACAAATAATTATATTTTAATAAAAAAAATAATTGGAGAAACGTACTTTAATTTTAAGAAAGATATTAATTATAAATTTGATAATGATAATATGGATAGTATTGTATATGTTTTAATAATTTCTAATATTAATGAAATATATAGTAAATATATTAATGTAATCAATAAAATACCTAATTATATTTTTATGATTGACGGTGATACAAAAACTAAATATGATATAAAAAATAAAATTTTATTTATTAAAAATAATACTGATAAATTTAAAGTCTTAAAAAAAATATTACTTTTTAGATATATTTACATTTTTAATGATAAAATATCAAAAATTAAACTAGACATTAATAATGAAAATATACTAAAATTATGCAGAAAAGAAATTTTAAATTTTAACAAAATATATAAAAATGAAGATAAATATAAAAAATTTAAAGATAATCAATATTTTTTTGAGAAAAAAATACAATTAATATTTAAAAATAAATATTATTCAAAAGAAATCTCATCATATAAAGAGGTAATTAATGATATACCACAAATTGAAGAAAATTTTAATAATAAAGATATATTTGAAGATAAACTAAATGATATATCACAAATTAAAGAAATTATTGATAATGAAGATATATTTGAAGATAAACTAATTAATGATTATTATTATAAATTTAATAATATATCAGAAATTAATCAAATAAATATTGATGATATAATTACTATTAATAAAAACTATTTTAATACTATAGAGATTGATGAGGATGTATTATATAAAAATCATATTATTAGAAATTTCACATCTTTTGATCATATAAAAGAAAATTTTAAAGAAAACCCCTATTATATATATAACAAAAAAACATTCTATGAATTATATAAAGATTTTGATTATGAATTTTATAAAAATAAATATTTTAAAGATACGAATAAAAGTGAATTTGATATTTTATTATATTATCATCAATATGGTAGAAAACTAAAACATATTATAAATAATAATATAACAATAATAGTATATTCATTAATATTAAATAATAATTGTGGTGGAATTATTGTAATGCATAATTTAGTAAAAATTATTAATGATTTAAAAATAAATAATATTAAAGCTAAATTATTTAATCCATATAATATTAGATATAATAATATCTTTTCAAATGAATTTGCTGATATTAATGATATAAATGAAAATACAATAGTTATATATCCAGAAATTATTTGTGGTAATCCATTAAATGCATCAAAAGTAATAAGATGGATATTATTAGATTTGGGTATTGAAATGCCTTTAAATCATTATAAAATATGGAATAAAAATGATTTAATATATTTTTGGGAACCAAAAATAACAGATAATATATATTTTAAACAATTAGCATGTCCGTGGTATAATCCTATTTATAAAAATTATAATAAAAATGAAAGAGTGAATAGTTGTTATTTAATTAAAAAAGCTAAATTAATTCATAAAAATGAAATTAAAAATATTCATCCAGAAAATTCAATATTGATAGATGATTACAAAAATCATCTAAATGTTAATTATACAGATGAAATAATAAACATATTTAATAATTGTAAATATTTATATAGTTATGATCCAAATTCAGCATTTATAATATTTGCAGCAATATGTGGTTGTATACCTATAGTTTATCCCATAGAAAATGTTAGTAAAATAGAATATTTATCAAATAGAATGATGAATTGTGGCGGAGAATTAATAGATTTTATTGCATATGGTGATGATCCAAATGAACTAATACATGCTGAAAATCAAATGCAAAAAATAGATTATCACATCAATAAAATAAATAATTATTATTTACAAAATACTATAAAAAATATTAAAGAGTTGATAAATTATAATTTATTAACTAATAAAGTAGAAACATATTACAATGAATTAAATAGTCGAAATAATTTTTTTAAAAATATAACAAATGAAGAAATTAATAATTATCATTGTTATTTAAAAAATATAATAAATGAATTAAAAACCACGACATTAGAAGAATTTAACTTATTAAAACATATTAATATAATAAATAATGATATATCATATGACCAATTATTAAAATTATATCATGGTGATAAGGTTTCACAACCAAACTACAATAATTTGTATTTAAGTTGGTTTATTGATTGTATTAAAAATCGTAAAATTAGTATTATTTCACCAATAACTAATACAATAATTTATACTGATAAATATTTTATTACCAATAATTTAGATAATGAAAATACACTATATTCTATATGCAATTACTATTTTGATAATGAAGAAATTTTAGTAGGTTTAGGTCTTGGAACAGGTAATCATCCACAAGAGGCACATATTGTATATGTTTATTGCATAAGAGAAAATAATTTAATGTACGATTGGATAAATTATCCAATTCAATATTTTAAAAATAGATTATTTGTAAAAGTTTTATATATTTTTAATAATATAATTAAAAAACATAATTTTGATAATATGGATAATAAAATATCTACGATTTATGGATATATGTATAATATGGCTCATCAATTATTTAATGATTATACTGGTTTGTATTTGATTGATTATAACAATATCGCTATAAATATAGATGAAATAATTTTTGGAAATCATGATGTTTACTATATTAAAAATTATTTTAAGAAATTTAAAAATATAAATATAATTGACAATGATAACATAAAAAATATAGAAAAAATAGGAAGAGGTGTATTTTTTAAATATAATGCTAATTATATTCTTGACAATACTATTAGTTTTTTAAAAAACAATTTAATCGCAGACGTAAATAATAATATTTATAAAGATTTTAATTATGAATATGAAAAGATTAATGCTGATTTTATAAAAAAAAAATATTATCCAATATTCAATATTGTTTTAAGAAATGGATCTTATACTATGGTAGATCAAGAAATAACTATATCTAAATTAATTAATTTATTAATAGAAAAATATCCAAATGCTTTTTTTTATTTAGATGGATTTATTAAAAATTCGAATGATGTTAATTTTTTTATAGAAGTTGATCATTCAAAAAAAATAAATGATATTTGTTATAATTATTTAGAAACTAGTGATAAAATAATTAAAAATGTTAATACAAAAAATATTAAAAGTTTAATTAATACAAATATTTTACATTTAATTACACATATTGAAAATTGTGATTATGGAATATATATATTAGGATCAGCTGCATGTAATAGTGTCTGGATTTGTAAAATACCTGGTATACAATTTGGCAGATCTAAAATAAAAATATATGAACATATGGATAAACTAATCAGAGAAAATACTCCTGATATTAATTACTATGATGATAATATAACTTATAATGATGATAATTCTTTTATAATAAACGAAAAAACAATATTTGATTTAATTCCTGATTTTTTACCGAAAAATTTAGCACACACACTTATCAATAGAAAAAATAAAATAGATAAAACTAATTTGATGTTTTATTAACTACTACAAAAAATCCAAATCCTTCGAAGTAAAAAAATAGAAAGATTTTCCAATAATAGTTTTACAAAAGTATTTGGCTGAAGTCAAATATTGTTTAATAAAGTTAGTAGATTAAATAATATCTGATGGGATTATTTAGAATTTAAAAATCTTTAATGAGTAAAGAGATGCTTTATTTTTTGTTATTATAATATACACAGATATAAATGATAGAGAGGCGCTTATTATTATTTTTTTTCTCATATTAATTTATGATGAAAAAAAAATATTTAGATGACATAAAAAAATTTGGTTTACTTTTACTAATAAAAGATACACTAAATCTTTTAAATATTAAAAATAGTTTTAAAGATTTTAATAAAGCAATATCGTCTAATATTAGTATTGAAGAAATATTTAAAATAAATAATATTAATTCAAATTTTCAATTTCTAATATATTCAATGCCAAAAACTGCTAATAATTATATTTATCAAATTATTAAAACATATATATCAGGTGATTTATTTTTTTTCCATTCAATAATTGAATGGTTATATTTAGATTTAAGATTTATTAATTTTACAGTAAAAGATATAATATTGTATATTTCATCAGTAACTAGATATGAAAAATTACATATTATATCATCATATAGAGAACCTGTTTCTAGGTATATATCAAGATATTTATGGGATATTAAAATTAATTTAAAAACTGATAATATTTTAAAAGATGTTCAAATAATTAATAATTATATTTATGCAAAAAGCATGCAATACGATGATTACGAATATTTTATGAATAATATTAAAGATTTTAAATTAAAATTTTATGATAATTATGATAATAAAAATGGATATACTTTGATAAATTATAATCATAAATTAGGTTTTATATTTACAACAATTACTGATATTGATAAAATGTTTAAAAATTTTTTTAAATTAGATGTAGATAATAAATCAATATTAAGAAATGAAAATGAACTTAATAATAGAAAAATAATATTTGAAGAAAATATAAAAGAAATAATTTATCACGAAGAATATGAATTATTAAAATTTTTTAATTATATTAAATAATTACCCTACTTTTTTAATAATTTGTCTTAATATTTTTAATGGATATATTATATAAAAAAATTATATAAGATATATTTATATATATGAATTTTATAGTTAATAATACAATTTTTAATGGAGAAATAGATATGGAAACACAAATTAAAATAAAATCTTATAATAAAATTTATGAAGTAATTTATAATAATAATACATTATTTGAACTAATTAATATAAATTATAATAGTAACGATTTTATTATTATAGATAGAAATGTATATAATCTTGATAATACATGTTTAAATAACATAAATTCAAATTACTATTTTATTTTTGATGCAACTGAAGAAACAAAAACAATGGAATCAGTATTAAATATAATTGATATATTATATAAATTAAAATTCAATAAAAAAAATAAATTATTAGTTATAGGCGGTGGTATTACACAAGATGTATCTGGATTTGTGGCAGCTATATATAAAAGAGGTTTAAAATGGATTTTTATGCCAACAACTCTTTTATCAATGACTGACAGTTGTATTGGTGGAAAAGTAGGTGTAAATAGAAATAGTAAAAATATGTTAGCATTATTTTGTTCTCCTAATAAAGTTATAGTATCAGATTATTTTATTAATAGTTTAAAAAAAGATGATATAATATCAGGTGTTGGCGAGGCGTTAAAATTATCATTAATTGGTGGCGATGTTAGTTATAATTTTTTTAAAGATAATTACAATGATAATTATATTAATTATATTAATTTAATAAAAATGTCAACTTCAGTAAAAAAATTAGTTATAGAATTAGATGAATTAGAGAATAATGAAAGAAAAGTTTTAAATTATGGTCATACATTTGGTCATGCAATAGAATGTGCTACTAATTATTTTATACCTCATGGTATAGCTGTATTATATGGAATGTATATAATTAATACATTATTTTATAATAAATATACAGAATTAAATAATTATATATTAAATATAATTCCAGATAAATTTAAAAAAATAAATATATCATATGATGTATTTTTAAATGCATTATTAAATGATAAAAAAAATGATGGTAATAAAATTGGTTTTATTTTACTTGATGAAATAGGAAAATCTATTTTTATATTTAAAGAAATACATGAAATTGAGAAAGATCTTAAAAATATATTTAAAGATTTATTTTTATTATCTTGAATTTAAAAATATTATATTATTTTAACTATCATTTCTTTTTCAAATTCTTCTCTACTTAAAAATGGTTCCATATCTTCAAATGGTCTACTTGTAAATGTTCCATCATCATTTTTAACTGCACTTAATTTTGGTACTCTTTGTTGTATAGAAACAAATATTTCACAGATAATAACATCATTATATTCTAAAAAATATTTTAATAAATTATCTAAATCATCATTTTTTTTTATGCAAATATATTTTATTCCATATGCTTTTGCAATATTTTCAGTTTTAGGAAATGATAAATCACTTTCATTATCACTTCCATATTTATTTTTAAAATACATACTTTGCGTAATAACATTTGCCCCATATGCATTATTATTCATTAATAATATTTTCATTGGTATTTTTTTATATACTATAGTTTGAAGTTCCTGAATATTAAATTGTAAAGATCCTTCACCTAATATTGGAATAACCATTTTATCTTTTTCAGCAATAACTGAACCAATAGCTGCTGTTAATTCAAAACCCATATCTCCCTGACTACTAATAATAAATTTATCATTTTCTTTAACTTTTACCATATGCCAAACATTTGTTACAATAGAACCTGATGCACATATGATAATTTTATTTTCTGGTGCAATTTCAAAAAATTTTTTAAGAGCTAAATAAGGATTAATTCCATTATTATCATTCAGATTATCTGGTAATTCAAATTGCCATTTATTTTTCCAAAGATTACATTTATTTATCCATAAATTATAATCTTTTACATCATAATTAAAATTATCAAAGAATAAATTTAAATCCATATTTGTTTTTAATGTATATTTTATATTTTTTTTCTCAATTTCATTTTGATCATTATCAATATAAATTATTTTAGCTTCTCTTGCAAATGTATCTGGATTATAACCAATAACTCCTTGTGACATTCTACAACCTAGACATAATAATAAATCACTATTTTGAACACAAAAATTACCTGCTCTATCTCCAATAATTCCTATTTTTCCAATAAATAATTCATTATCATTTTCAATTAAATCAGTCCCGTGAAATGATACAACAACTGGTATTTTATATTTATTTAAAAAATCTTTAAATTTTTTATTACATAAACCCATCTTAATTCCATTTCCTGCAATAATTATAGGACGATTACTTTCTTTAATTATAGTATTAATATTATCAAAAATATTTAAATCTATTTTTTCATTCATTGTATTTTTTTTTATAATTGTTATTTCATTTTTTTCAATAAAATAACCTTGGATATCTACTGGAATTGATATCCATACTGGACCTGGGCGACCATTTATCATATGTTTTATTGAATTTATTAAAACATCATTAATTTCCATAAGATTTGTTATTTCATATGCATATTTTGTAATTGGTTTTACAATATTAATTATATCACAATCTTGTCCAGCATAATGTCTTAATTTCATATTAGAATTTTCTTTTTCTAAAGTTCTTGTTAATTCATTACTTTTAGCTTGACCTGAAATAAATAAAATTGGTAAACTATCTTGATAAGCTACTAAACATGGAGAAATTGCATTAGTTGCAGCACATCCAGCTGTTGTACATACAATACATGGTTTAGAATTTGTTTTAGTGTATCCAACAGCTGAATATGCAGATGCCTGTTCATGATGTTGATAATATTTTTCATAATTATTATTCTTACCAAATGAATCATTTAAATGCATTGAAAATCCACCTGTAATAGTAAATACTGTATTCAAACCATTTTTTTCATAAAAATCTACAATGTAATCACTTACTTTAATTTTATTCATATATATAATAATTATATAATAATTAATTTCTAAATTTATTATTATATTCATTTTTAAATAAAAAATAATATTAATATGTTTTTTAGTTCTTTTTACCACATACCAAAATATCATTAACATAAAATGGATTAGCCATATTTATCTCTGTATCATTATAATTAAAAAACAATTCATCATTAATTTTTATATCACATAATGCAATTAGTTCGTATCCATTAATATAAATATTAGGATTAAATGAGTGATTTAAGTATATACCATATTTATCATAAATATGTCTATTATTACCTATATGTATAGTTTCTCTTGTTGGTTTATCATATATATCACCATTTAAAATATATATTATTTCTCCCTTTTTATATTCTTTTGTAGAAAATAAACCTTTTTCATTAGTTAATTTACTATCTTTTATTTCCATATATAATAAAATAATAAAATAATAATATTTATATAAATATTTATATTATTATATATATATATATATGAAAATATTAATAACAGGTGGAAATGGAAATATTGCAAAAATGATTAAAAATAATTTATCTACTTTTTTTGATATAACAAATTTATCAAGAAATGATCTTAATATATTAAACTTAAATGATATCCAAAAATATTTAGAAAAAAATAATTTTGATATTTTAGTACATACTGCTATTTTAGGTGGTAGAAGAACTAAAGATGAAAATGGAGATGTTGTACATAATAATTTATTGATGTTTGAAAATTTATTATTATTTTCTGATAAATTTAAAATGATTATAAACTTTGATTCTGCTGCAATTTATGATAGAAAAACTGATATTTTAAATAGAAAAGAAACTGATATAATAACAATTCCCACTGATTATTATGGTTTTTCAAAATATATGATATATAAAAGATCTTTACAATATAAAAATGTATATAATTTTAGAATTTTTAATATTTTTCATGTTAATGAAGAACCAGATAGATTTATAAAATCCTGTTTTAATGCTATAAAAAATAATACAATTGTAACAATTTTTGAAGATAAATATTTTGATTTTGTTTATGAAGATGATTTTGTTAAAATAATTAAATATTATTTTGATAATATTAATAATCAAGAAATATTAAATAAAACACTTAATATATGTTATAATAAAAAATATAAACTATCTGAAATTGCTTTACTTATTGTTAATGATAAAACAAAAATTAATATTATAAAAAATAGTTCTAATAATAATTATAGTGGTAATAGTGATAATTTATATAAAATAAATTTAAATTTATTTGGATTAGAAGAAACTTTAAATATTTATAAAAATAAATTTAATTTATAATTATTCATATTTTCTAATTTTTGTAAATCCTAAATCAACACATATAGACTCACCTGTTACACCAGTATTATCTACTGTTAAAAATTTTACTGTTTTATAAACATCATCAAGATTAATCATTCTATCAAAATTTAAATATTTTTGTATATACATTAAATGTTTCTCATTTAATGTTTTTCTAGTCATTTCATTATCTATTACACCAGGTAAAACATTATTTATTAATATATTTTTTGATGATAAATCATACGATAAACTTTTTACTAATCCACTTAAAGCCGATTTAGATATACTATATGATAATTTATTATTTCTTGCAAATTTTTCCCAAATAGAACTTATGATTACCATTTTACAATTATCATTTACTTTATTATTTGATAAAAGATAATTTAAGGTTTTTATTATGAATAATACATTAATATTCATTATTTTTAAATATTCATCTTCATTAAAATTAAAGATATTATCATTAAAGTTATATCCTTGACACCATATTATTATATCTAAATTATTTATTTCTGATAACTTATCCAAATTATCATTATTTACAAATAAATAATTATCTGTTTCTTTTGATGATGTGCCAATTACATTATATTGTTCATCTTCCTTAAAATTATTATAAATAAAATTTCCAATTGATCCAGTTGCACCTAAAATTAATATATTTTTCATATAATACTATATAAAATTAAAATTTTATATATTATTTAAATATAAAATAATGATAAATTTATTTATTAATATATGAATTGTATAATTTATTTTTAATTAATCTTTCTTCTATCATTTTTATTCTTTTTAAATCTTTACTGGCATGATCATTATATCTATTACTAATATATTTCATCCATTCTACCTCAAATAAATTAGCATAAAATAACATTTCTTCAAATTTTTCAAAATCCATATTTTCAGTTTTAAAAATTATATATCTAGTTTCAAATTTATCTAATAGATTTTCTTTTACTAAATTATAAATAAAATCTTTAGAATTTATACTTATTGCACCACCCATACAACATAAAATATTATTTTTTTTAGCTTTTAAAAAAACATTTTTTGCTATTTCAAACATTTCATCACTATCAACATAAGTTCTATCTTTATTTAAAGAACCTACAAAATCTACACGACCTACAGTTATAAAATCTATTTTATTAAATTTATTTGATAAACTTTCTAAATTATTGTAACCTTGTATTGTTTCTAAATTAAATCCTTTGCAGTTTTTATAATTATATTCATCTGTTGATTTTATAAATTTATCTAATGAAAATTCACTTTCAATCATTGGAGCTACTAAACCATCAACATCTAAATTTTTACCATCTATAATATCTCTTTTAGCTTCACATCCGCCTATTTTTAAATATAGATCTAATTTTACATCAGATGTTAATTTCCTCATACTTATAACTTCATTTAATAAAGCTCCTTCATCTTCAAAAGATATTTTTATTCCTACACAATTAAGATTTTTTAAAATTTGCAAGACTTTTACAAGATTATCCATTATATAAATAAACGCAGAAAATTTTTATTATTTTTGTTATTATTTCTTATATATAATTTATTTTTTTATAAATATTATTCAAATATTTTATTCATTATTTTTTCTAGATTAATTTCCAAGCTACTATTATTTTCATCTCCATCTAATATTATATCGGATCTTGTTGGTTCTTCAAATGGATCGTTTATTCCTGTAAAATTATTTATTTTTCCTTCTTTAGCTAATTTATATAATCCTTTTACGTCTCTTCTTTCGCAACAATCTAATGAAGTTTTCATATATACTTCTATATATTTACCATATTGACTAATCTGTTTTCTATTAAATAATCTATCCTCTTCGTATGGAGCAATATTTGCACAAATTACAATACCACCGTGTTTTACTATTTCAGATGCAACATATCCTATTCTTCTAACATTTAAACTTCTATCTTCCTTACTAAAACCAAGACCTTTACTTAAATTTAATCTGACTATATCAGCATCTAGTAATGTAATTTTACGATTACAATCTATTTCTTTTAATTTATCAATTAACACATTTGCCATAGTTGATTTACCACTTCCAGATAATCCTAAAAAATATATACATAAACCTTTATTATTAATTAATTTAAATTCTTTACGTAATTCTTCTATTATATCTGGCCAACTAAACCATTCTGGAATTTCAGTACCTTCTGTTAACATAGCTCGTTGTTGTGTTCCTGAAATATTTAATACAGTCATTCCATCCGGTACTTCTGTTTCTTTTTTAAATTCTCTTAATTCTTTTACATAAACTATATTTGGTGATAATATAATCTTTATACCTATTTGTTTTTCATATTTTAACAATAATTCATGTGCATCATAAGCTCCATAAAATGATTTACCTTCTTTTGTTTTATACGATGGACCTGCATGATCTCTACCTACGATAAAATGTGTACAACCATAATTTTTCCTTATTAATGCATGCCATAAAGCTTCTCTAGGACCCGCCATTCTCATACTTAATGGTAATAATGATAACAAAACATTATTATCATCATACTTGTTAACTAATTTTTTATAACATCTTACACGGGCATGATAATCAATATCACAATCCTGAGTTACACCTACAACAGGTTGCATTAATAATTTAGCATTTTCACCTGCTTCTTTTAATGCATATTTAGTTAGTTCATAATGTGATCTATGTAAAGGATTTCTAGTTTGAAACCCGACAATAGTTGTCCAGTTATTATCTTTAAAAAAATTTTTGGTTTCCTCTGGTGTTCTTCTTAACTCTTTAAAATCATAATGAAGAGGTAATTGAAGTTTTTTAACTTTACCACCTACGTAATATTTATCTTTATTTTCCATTATAATGCTATGATATGGATGATTTTCATCAACAGATCCTAAAATACATTTACATTCTTCATTTACATCTGGTTTGTAAATATCTTCTATATATAATTCTGCTATTGATATTCCTGTTTCATCTTTTAATATTAAATTAGTATTCAAATTAATATTATTTCTTTCTTTTTCAGAAATTGATAATGTTATTGGAATTGGCCAAATTATTCCATTATCTAACGTCATATTAATTAAACAGGATTTATAATCTTTTTCATTCATAAATCCATCTAGTGGATGAAATGATTTATTTAATAATAATTCCAAATCACACAATTGTCTTTTATTTAAATGCATACTATATATACTTTTTATTAAATTTTATTATTGGCATAAGAACATAAATATATTATAATTATTTTCATCCCTAAAAACATTATAATATATATATATTTTAATGTTACATATAGAAATCAATAATATAAATTTAATTAAAAATATTCAAAAAGATGTTATATTTTTGATAGTACACAATATTCATAAAAAAAACAATATTAAAATAATAAATAAATATACAAGAAAAATTAAATTTAAATTAAAAATCTTAAATATTAATTATAATTTACAATTAAATAATGATAAAGCAACTATAAATTATATTATTCTTGATAGCAATGAAAACATAAATATAAATATAATAAATTATAAAACAAATAATTATATAATATTAGAAAATATAATTTTTAATAATAATTTGATTAATTTAAATAAAGATATAGATTATAAATTAAATAATTATAATTTAGATAATTTTGTTTATGTATTCCCAATATTAAATATTAATGAAATTAATAAATATCATAATATTATTACAAAAAAATGGAATTATATTTTTGTAATAAGTAGTAATAATATAAATAATTATGATGCTACTAATAAAATATTATTAATAAAAAATAATAATACTGATAAACTCAGTTTATTAAGTAAAATTACTTTTTATAAATATTTTTATGTTATTAATGATATATCTAAAATTAAACTAAATGTAAATAATGATAATATATTAAAATTGTGTAATAATGAAATATTAAATTTTAAATATTTAGAAGAAAATAATAATTTAATTTTTACTAATGATAATAAATTTTTTAATAATAAATACGCTTATATATTTAAAAATAAATATAATTTATTGTCTGATAATAATTTAATAAAAAAGGATGATAATTTATTAAAAAGTAATAATCATTTAATTATAAATAATAATAATAATAATAATGTTATAAAAATGATTAATCCTAAATATTTAAAAGATACAGCTAATGATGTTAAATCACAAAATTATTTAAATAATGACGAAAAGATTAATTCTAAAATTATTCCATTTGCAATATATTTTCCACAATTTCATAAATTTAAAGAAAATGATATTAATTTTTACAATGATTTTACAGACATAAATAATTTAATGTTATATTTAAATGAAAATCCAACTAATCCTGAAAAAATAGAAAAACCATTATCTTCATTTTGTGATATAACAAAATATAATTTAACTGATATAAATTTAACATATAAACAAGTAGATTTAGCAAAGTCTTATGGAATTAAAGGATTTGCTATATATTATTATTGGTTTACAATAAATAGTATTACAAATAAAAATTTAATAATGGATCAAGGATATAAAAATTTTTTTATTAAAAATTTTACAGATTTTAAAGTATTTTTTGTATGGGCGAATGAAGATTGGTCAAATAATCCAGCTTTTAATACTACTGATAAAATATATAATGTTTATAATGAAGAAAGTTTTAATAAAAATGCAGATAATCTTATAACTTATTTTTTACATGATAATTATTATAAAATAGATAATAAACCCATATTTATGTTACATCATCCATGGTTTATTGAAGATGATAAAATTAATTTATTTAATAAAATATTAAATGATAAATGTATTAAAAATAACTTTGCAGGAGTAACATTAATAATTAATTCTATGAATAAAAAATATAATAATTATAATAATTATAATTTTCATCCTAATTATAAAGTACCACCAAAGGATACAACATATATTTTAAATAATAAAATAGTATTAAATTATGAAAAATATATTAAAGACATTACTATTGAAAAAAATACAATAAATAGTTTATTTTTTGATTTTAATAATACAGCTCGTTTATATAAACCAAATAAATTAGAAAAATCAACTCGTATAATTAATAATTCAAATGAAAATATTAATATATATTTAAATAAACTTCATAATATATATAATAGTGATAATGATAATAATAATAAAATTAATAAAATATTATTAATAAATGCATGGAATGAATGGGGTGAAAAGATGCATATAGAACCTAGTGAGGAAAAAAAATTTTATTATTTAGAATTAATAAAAAAATTAGTTGATAATTCTGTAAATAATTCAAATATTATTAAATTAAATGATAAAATTAATGAAAAAATAGATGAAGATAATTTTGATTGGAATAAATATTTAGAGAATAATGAAGATTTAATAATTGCTGGTATTAATACAAAAGAAAAGGCATGGAAACATTATTTTTATACAGGAAAAAATGAACCTCATAGACACATTAATATATCTTATAAAAAAAATAATGTAGAAAATTATTTTTTAAATTTTGATTGGAAAAGTTATAAATTAAATTATAAAGATTTACAAAAATATAATACTAAAGAAGAATTATGGCAACATTGGAATAATATTGGTAAATTAGAAAATAGAAAAATATTACTAAATTTTAGGTTTGATTTAAAAAAATATTTTATTAGATGTAAAGAAAAAAATATAAGAAAAAATATTAAAAATAATATTTATTTTAATGTTAATATAAATGATGAAAAAAATATATTAAATGAAAATGAATTAATTTTAACAAATAATTATAAAAAAAAACATATTTTTAATAAAATAAGTTTAGAAGAAATAAAATCTCTCAATAGTTATATATTTGTAATTGATTTTCCTAATGGTGGTGGTGGTACCACAATATTTTTAAATATGATTATTTCAAAATATAAAAAAAATAATACTTTTGTTATAGCAAGAAATATTAATAATAACTTTTATTTATATTTAAATGATGAATTTATTATAAATAAATCATTAAATCTTAATGAGTCTATAGAATTTTTACATAATAATTCAAAAAATTTTCAAAAAATTTTTATAAATCATATTATTGATCATAATGAAACTTTTTTAAATAAAATTTTTGAATTAAATTGTGAAAAGATATTTATTACACATGATTATTTTAGTATTTGTAAAAATCCTCAACCATTTGCGGATGATATTATTGAAAACAATAATAAATATTTAAATAAATTTAATAAAATAATTACTCAAAATGAATGTAATTTAAATATTTTTAGCCAATACATTACTAATCCCAAAATAAATATTATAATTTCAGAATTACCTGATTATAAAAAAGGTATAAATATTAATACTACAAATAATCAAAAAATAATTATTGGAGTAATCGGCATAGTTAGTAATATAAAAGGAGAAACTTTATTAAATGATATATGTGAATATTTTCACTTTAATGATAATATAGAAATTGTAGTTTTTGGTAGATTTAATAATAAAAATAAATTTAATAACATTAGTAGTTATTTATATTATAATATATCTGAATTAAATTCATTATTAGTTAAATATAAACCTAATATTTTATTAGAATTATCTTTATGGAATGAAACATATTCATTTAGTTTAACTTTAGCTATGGCTACTAATTTACCTATATTATATATTAAAAAAACTGGAAATTTTACAATTGAAAATAGATTATCTAATTATGATAAGTCATATTCATTTAAAGATTTAACTAAATTAGAGGATTTAATTAAAAAATATAAACAAGATTATTTTTATGAAATTGATACAAATATATATTATAATTCTTTTTGGAATAATTTATTTACTAATACAAATAATTAATTTTAGCAATATATACGTTTTTCTAAAATTCCAGTTATTATATAATGTTCAGTTGCTTCTATATTATTTAAATCTTTTAAATCTCTGTTAATTTCTTTGTATTTTATTGGATTAAAATTATCTGGTAATGTATCATATTTTTTTAAAATAAAGTACATTATTGTAAAATAATCATTATTATTTAGTTTTGTATTTTGATATATTTTTTCTAAATTATTAAGATCAATTAATTTTAATTTTTCTTTATGTTTCTCTTTTAAATTATCATAAAATTCTTTTTTGGATATTAATTCATAATCTTTATAAAAACATACTTTAAAATGTTTATTAAAATCTAAAACATAATGATTAAAAAATGGTGCTATATTTTTTATATTATTTAAATAATTATAAAATATACCAAAATGATATTTTCTAATATAACAAAATAGTACGAGTATTGTTTCCATAAAATTATTAATAACTATTGATTTTTTTTTATCATTTTTATTAACATTATTTAATAAATAAATGCCTGTACTATGAAAATTATTTAAACAAATATTTTTTTTTTCATCTAAATTTAAGATTTTAGTATTATCATTATTACAATATTTATTATAATAAAATTCAAAATCAAATTGTCTTTCTATTAAATCTATATAGTCCTCATATTTATACTCTATTATATTTTTTTTTTCATTAAAAACATCATCAAATGAAATTCTTTTAATAACTTTTGGAACACATCCTTCATTGGATACATTATAAATATTATATTTTTTTCCATAATTTAATAATCTAAAATAATCTTTTAATAATCCACACTCTTTAACTTTTGAATATGTATTTATAGTATAAAAATGAGAACTTTTAGCTATTAAATCAGTATAATAATCATAATTAGTAATATCTTTTAATATATAATCTGATAAAAAAAAACCAAATAAATATATTTCTGAAATACCAATGTAATTTAAAAAATCAAAATAATCTGATTTTATATCATAGTCAACAATATCCTTATAGTTTATATTATTAATATTAGATTCTGAACCTAAGGAAGAAATTTTAAATATATTATTAATTAAATTATTATTTAAATAATTACCATTTTTATTCCCTTCTAACCATAATATGTCACAATCATAGTTAATTTCTTTAACTGCTCCTTTTATGCAAAATATTAAAAAATTATTTTCTTTTAATTTTTTAATATTATTTTTATATTCATTTAAATTAGCACCACAACTAAAGATACAACATTTTTTATTTAAAAAACAATTTTTTAAATTATTTTTTATTTCTTCTAGGGAATATTTATTTTTATCAGTAATATTTAATAAATAATTACTATTATTTTTTATTTCAATATCTTTTAAATTTAAATTCATATATTATATATAAATATATTAATTTTTTTAAATTATAGAATTAATTATAATTTAAAGATAATATACATTAAAATTAAATATATAATGTTAGATTATTTAAACTTAAAAGATAAATTTTTTATTATGTGTGGACCTAATGTTATTGAAAGTGAAGAACATGTAATGAATATGGCTAAATCTCTAAAAGATATATTTAATAATTACGATATCAATTTTATTTTTAAAACATCTTTTGATAAAGCAAATCGTTCATCTGGTAATTCTTATAGAGGATTAGGTTTTGATGAAGGTTTACGTATATTAAAAAGAGTTAAAAATGAATTAAATATCCCTATAATTACTGATATTCATGAAAGTTGGCAGGCTAAACCTGTTGCTGAAGTAGTAGATATTTTACAAATACCAGCTTTCTTATGTAGACAAACGGATTTATTAAAGGCTGCTGCTGAAACTGGTAAGATTATTCAAGTTAAAAAGGGACAATTTTGTTCTGCAGATCAAATGCATAAATCTAAAGAAAAAATTATTGAATTTGGTAATTCTCAAGTTATTTTATGTGAAAGAGGAAATTCTTTTGGATATCAAGATTTAGTAGTTGATCCACGAAATTTAATATGGTTAAAATCTGATAAAAATTTAGTATCAATGGATATTACACATTGTTTACAATTACCTTCTCAAAAAATGCCTGATGGTACTATACAATGTGGTGGATACAGAGATTTGATACCATATATGGGAAAAATGGCAATTTCATTAGATGTTGATGGTATATTTATGGAAACACATGATAATCCTGATAAAGCTTTGTGTGATGGTCCTACACAATGGCCTTTAGATAAACTAGAATGGCTTTTAAATTTTTTAAATATAAAAAAAATTTAGAATTAATAATATTTATGTTATTATTTTACCTTTTTTATTTTTTAATCTTCGTGATGCTTGCCAATGTGATATTACCCATTCTAAATTTTTAAATTTAGGATGATCAAATATACATATATATTCATCTGGTAAAAAAAATATATTTTCCATATATTTTTTTTTTATTAATAATTCTAATATTTTTTGATCCCATAATAATCCTTCAAAAACTTTTTCTATTTTATTTTTTTCATTTATTTTATTCGTTTCAACAATCCATTCATTTAAAATTATTTTTGAAATTTCTGAATTTTTAAAGAATAATGTTCCTGAACACAATTTTGTATCATTTAAAAAATAAACACCAACATCGTTTAATGGACTTAAAAATATATTTGGACTTTGTTCAATAATTGAATCTGAATCTACCCACACAACATCTTTATCTGGATATAATTCCATAACCATTAATATAAAATCAGGTTTTTTTTGAACTATATCTATCCAACTATTTTCTTCTATTAATAATCCTAATGCATAATATGGTAGGTTAAATTTATTTAATGATTTTTCTAATTTTATAAAATATTCTTCATATCCATTATCGATTGTAAAAAATGTGCAAAATATTGGATAATTTGAATTTTCAATTATATTAACTTTTTCCTTGGCAATTTTTAAATTATTCATAATATATTTATATTCATAAAATATTTTTTTATAATCATATGATTTTTTTTTAGTTTATATGTTTCATTTTTTTTAATATTATATAATTATATAAATATGGATACCAAAAATTTTTTTTTTAATTTAGGAAGATATAATTTTGGAGATAGTATAAATAAGATTTTCTTTAAAAAATTACTTAATGATGAAACACTTGAATTTAAATTTATACATGATAATTATCATTATATGACAACTGGTAGTGTTTTAGAAATGGCAAATGAATATTCAATAATTTATGGTACAGGTTTTATTAGTGAAAATTCTAATATAGGAACTAAATCTATTACAGGTAAAGGTAATAATACTGTTATAAAAAAACCTTTTAAAATAATTTCAGTTAGAGGTAAATTAACTAGAAATAAGTTAATTAAAATGGGGATAGACTGTCCTGAAAATTATGGAGATCCATTACTCTTATTTCCTATATTATATAATAATTTTAATATAAAGCCAAAAAAAGGATTAATAGGTATTATACCACATTATATTGATAAAAATGAAATAGCATTAAAAGAACTTGTAACTAATTTAGGAAAAAATAATACAAAATTAATTGATATTATTTTACCCGATGATAACTACAAAAAATTTATAGATAATATACTCGAATGTGAATATATTATATCTTCATCATTACATGGCATAATTATGGGAATTATTTATAAAAAAAAAACTATTTGGATTGAATTTAGTAATAATGTAGCAGGAAATAAATTTAAATTTTTTGATTTTTTTAGCTCACTAGATATAAATTACAATATAAATAATATTTATAATTTAGATATATTAAATAATATTATTAATGTAGATTATGAAACACTTAAAAAAATAATTTTTAATATGATAAATATAGCACCATTTATAAAAAATAAACCTGAACTTTTTGAAAAATATTTAGATTTTGAAAAAAAATATTTACTAGTGTAAAATTTATACACCATCTATTAATTATTTTATTAATTTTATATATATGTCTAAATCCAAATCACTAAAGTATTTATATTTTCCTATAAATAAATGTGCCACAACAACATTTAAAAAAATTTTTAATGAATATAACCATATCATAATTCCAAACCTTAATCTTGATACTGATCATGAAAAAAATTTACATTTGCTGAAACCTAATTTTAAAAATTATTTTAAATTTACAATAATAAGACACCCTATACAAAGATTTTTATCCGCAGTTAATATGTTTATTAGAGATAAAAGAGTTAAAAAAGAAACTGCTATTAAAGAAGTTATAGAAATAATGAAAAATCATAATAATTATTCAATTACTGGAAATAAAAAAGATTTTATAAAAAGACAAACTTTACCTATAACTCATAGTCTATATTGTTTACTTGATAAAAATAATAATTTAATAATTGATTTATTTATTGATCTTGAAAAATTAAAAAATGAAAAAGATTTAAAAGATTTTTTAAAAAAAATTAAAATAAATCCAGCAACTTTGTTACCTCACGAAAATAAATCAAAAGATTATATAGTATTTGATGATTTAACTGAAGATAATTTAATTTTTTTATACAAGTATTATGTAAATGATTTTATAATCTTTAATTATAAATAAAGAATTACTTTTTTTATAAAAAATATTATTTTGAATTTAAATAATATATTGTATTATTATATTATTATATGTTGTGCTGTATTCCGGCTAGATATCAATCTACAAGATTACCAGGTAAACCATTATTAAAAATTAATGGTAAAACTATCATTAATTTAGTATATGAACAAGTATTAAAAACAAAAATAACAGATATAATTGTTTTAACTGACGATGAACGTATTTTTAATGAAGTAATGAGTTTTGGTGGTAATTGTGCTATAGTTAATGAAGAATGTTTAAATGGAACCGAAAGAATTATAAATTATTTAAATAAGATTGATAATTTAAAATATGAAACTATTATTAATGTTCAGGGAGATGAACCATTTATAGAACCTGAAGTTATTAATAAAGTTATAGATAATTTTAATATTAATAAGCCAATTTGTTCAACAGTATGTTATAAAACAAATGATCCTGAAGAAATAATTCTAAAATCTAGAGGTAAAGTAATAGTTGATAAACACAATAATATTTTATATTGTTCACGAAATGTTATTCCAACAAATAAAAAAGATAATATTATAAATGATTATTTATATAATATTCATGTTGGAATATTTGTTTATAATAAAAATTATTTATTAAATGAATATTTAAAAGAAAATACACAATATCAACTAGCAGAAGATATTGAATGGTTAAAAATAATTGAACAAGGTTACACTGTTAATACAATATTTAGTGAAAAATTAGAAAGAGGTGTTGATACAATTGAGGATTATGAATATTTAAAAAAAAAATATGAAAATTAAATTCTAAATATACCAATAATTTTTTTATTTTCTAGTAATGGTATGTAATAATTATTATAATTTATTTCAAAAATATATTTTTCAATATCTTGAATAAAATAATAATTTTTATTAATATTATTTATATTTATATTTTTAAAATCCATTTTTAATAACAATCTTCTTATATCACCGTCAGTTAAAATCCCTATTAAAGTATCTTCTTTATCAGTAAAAAAACAACAACCTATTTTATATTTTGTCATTTCTAGTAATACTTTATTAATTTCTATATTTTCATTTATATCATTTATAATAATTTTTGGAAAATCTTTTATTAAAATATCTTTTATTTTTAATAAATTTCTGCCTATATTACCTGATAGATGATTTTGCTTATATTTATCCAAAGATAAATCTTTTTTTAATATTGATACTAAAATATTACTAAAAATTAATTGACTCATACAACTATTTGTAGGTATTTTATCAATAATACCACTTATTTCATTCTTAAATGGAAGAATTATATTTATGTCACATAATTCTTTAAATTTAGATATTTCATTACAACAAATTCCAACTGTTCTTATACCAATATTTTTAAATAATGGTATAATATTAATTATTTCAACAGTATTACCACTATTACTAAACATTAAAATTATATCTTTATTAGTTAAAGTTCCAATATCTCCATGTGTTAAATTTAGTATATCTACATAAAATGTAGAAAATGATATACATTTTAAAAGATCACAACAATGTTTAGCAATATTACCTGATTTACCAACTCCACAAAAATAAATATTCCCTTCTATATTTTTTAATATATCACATAAATCTCTTATTTTTTCTAAATTAAAATTCTCAATTTCAAAATTAAATTCTCTTTTTATTTCATCAATTATTGTTGATGAAAATTCATTATTAATTATTTTTTCTACAAATTCTCTTACACATCCTTTACCTCCTTTATTTTGGCAAATATAATTTACTATTTGTTTACATTCGTTTACTGCATCATTTGGACATGCTGAATATTTTACTAATTTTAATATTTCAATGTCATTTATATCATCACCAATATACGCTAAATTATCATAATTTAAATCTAATTCTTTAATCCAATTATTTAATATATTTATTTTTTTTTCAGGTCCTATATAAATATAGTCAAACTTTAAATGTGTTATAATCGACTTATTAATATCTTGTTCATTTAATAATATATTTTTATCAGTAGAATAAGAACTTATTAATCCTGTTTTTATTTTATTATCTTTTAAAAGTTTTATACCCATACCATCTTTAATATTATAATATTTTTTAATATTAAAATTTGCATCAAAATAACATTTACCATCTGTAAATACTCCATCAAAATCAAAAATTACAAATTTAATATCCATATACTTTAACCTAATATATTTTTTTATAAATGTTATAATAAATTATTTACTTTTATTTATATTTTAAATTAAATTAATATATTATAATCTTTTATAATTATGGAAAAAATATTTTATAATAGTAATTATTTAGAATATCCAAAAAAAAATATAATTCCAAAATATAGAATTATAAAAAAAAAAATTATTAGAGTGTATGTTTCTACATTAATTCGTACATGGGAAACTGCTGTTTTATTATATTTACCATTTTTGATGGATAAAACATCAAATTTCAAGGTTATACCAACACTTGTATTAATTATATCTCCTTTTCTTAAAGATAATAAAGAAATTGATCATAATAATAATTTACAAGAAAATATTAATCAATTTTATAATTTTATTATATTATTAAATAAAATTATTAAAAAACATATAAATTTATCTACAAATTTATCTGATATAAATATTAGTAAAGCAATTAAAAAATATCCACAAAAATGTAATATTAATCTAATAATTGGCAATGAAGAAATATATTTTTATATTGATTTTGATAAAGAAATTATAGAATTTTACAAAGATAAAATTATTAAAAAAAATATTAATTTAATAGATTATACTGATAAAAATGCTGCATATTTTTCAAGATTATATTATAAAATAAATAAAGATATATTAAAAAAAAGTTATTTATTAAATAAGAAAGATGATATTAAACTAGAATTACCTTATTCTAAAATTTCTATGATTGATGTTGATTTTAATAGTTTTAATGATATTAAAAATAATAAATATCGATATGATATATTCGCATTTTTAAAATGGGCAATTGAAATTAAACATCACCCTAATAATTTACCTATTTTTTTTGTATCACATCAAAAACCTATGAAAAAATTTTTAAAAGATATATTAAATATATTTGATAAATATTTAGATAATAAGTTTATTGAAGAATGTAATATTTCAATAAAAACAAATATTTGGTCAACGCAATTTAATTATTATGGTTATAAAGTTATAGGTTTTAGACATGCATTTTCATGTGGTAATTTATTTAAAAATTTAAAATCATCCAATACAAAAGAAAAATTACAAAAAAAACATACAACTTTATCGTTATGGGGAATTTTATCCACAATAATTTTTATTACCAATAACATGGACAAAATATTCAAAAATGATTATCATTATTTAAATAATTTTTCAATAATTAATGGTGTTACACAACCAGATAAAAATGATATAGATATAAATAATGAAATAACATGTGATAATTTGACTTAATTTACAATTAAAAATTTTAAATTAAATATTTAATTATTATTTTTCATCTTTATTAAACAATCTCTTACTGATTCTTTAATATTTTTAACATTTGGATATAATTTTTCTAATCTAGTTGTATCCAAATAATTATTCGATCTGCCTGCAGCTAATATTTTATTTTGATCTTCTATTGAAAAATTCTTCCATGTAAAATTTGGATCAACTATTTCTTTATACATTTCTAATATTTCATTATGTGAAATTAATCCAGGATTAGTTAAATTTATTGTTCCTGTTACTTTATTTTCAGCCATATCTATCATTAATGGTAATAGTTCTGGTAAAACAGTCATAGAATTTGGCACTGAACAAATTTTATCATAGGTAATAATTTTTGTTATAAAGTTTCTTGAATTTAAATCACATGTTATTGGCATTCTAATTCTTATATTTAAAACATTATCTTCAAATAAATGCATTAATTTATCTGTATAACCTTTAACAGTAGAATAACCTGATTCAAAAAAATTAGGACTATCTTCTTCAGTAAAACCATTTACCTCTTGACCAAAAGGATGATCTTCATCAAATTTAAATATACATCCTGTGCCTAAATATGTATAATGAATATTATATTTTTGACTAAGAATAGCTAATACTAATGGTGAATATA
>VFQS010000853.1_pt1 | contig 30432 bp, 33 predicted proteins | sample 3512361 | NCBI WGS metagenome assembly VFQS01 (sample SAMN10412375, study PRJNA504923) | tailings metagenome | isolation source: Relicate 1 Philex TSF3 active mining | place: Philippines
CTGAGTGGGTGCAACCATAGGCCAACCCTTAGAAGCCCATTCACTCATGCCGCCTTCAACATAGCGAATGTTTTGATAGCCTTGCGCCTTGAGTTTTTCGAGGCTGGCTTTTGAGCGATTTTGGGTATTGCAAATTAGCAAGACGGGCTGATCTGGATTTTTGGGAATGAGCGATTGTTTTTGTGACAACTGACTCATGGGCAATAGCACAGCACCTTGTGCAACACCGGTCTGATGCTCTCGGGTTTCGCGAATGTCAATGAGCAAGACCCGACCTGCCTCATGCTCAGCCCTGGCTTGCTGCAGCGATACTTTGTCGGCTTCATTTCCCGACGAGCACGCAGACAAAGCCACTAACAAACTACTGAAGAAAATAGAATTGAACTTCATTCTTGCGGCTTCTGATCTTTGGGCATCGGACACGTGTTGAAGCCGAACAAGGTATAGGCACCGCAAAAGCTAAACAGGCCAGTCGCCAATAATACGACGCCCAACCAACCCCAAGCACCCACCTGCCCTGATGCTGCCAAAGCAAGCAAGACAACACCCACCACAATTCGCAAAATGCGGTCTACACCGCCAACATTTTTCAACATCAAAATTCTCCTTGATCAATTCATCGTTTCATTGTGCACCGATTGAAACAGCCGTCAATGACCTTTCAAGTTGAGGCCCTTTGCGTCCATGACTTGAGTCAATTCAACTGAGGCTTTTTTTCTATATTCAATCGCCTTCTAAGCTTTCTTGAAATTCGGCAGCCCACAAAAAATAATATGAGCAAATACTAATATATAAGTGTGGTACCTATTTAATTTATGTCAATGAAATAAAGACTTTTAGGCAGTCATGTCTTGAAAAATGCGCATCTAAGCCATAACTAAAACACCAAATAATCATTTCACAAAACCATGAAAACTCACCTCGTTTGCCCACATTGCAATAGCACCAACCGCGTCGACTCTGACAAATTGGAGGCAGCGCTGTCGTGTGGGCATTGCCACAAAGCGCTTTTCGACAAACATCCTTCGCCCTTATCGACAGCCGGACTCAATGCACAAATCGCAAAAAGCGACATACCTGTTGTGGTTGATTTCTGGGCACCATGGTGCGGGCCCTGTCGCATGATGGCACCCGAATATGAAAAGGCTTGCGCCATGTTGGAGCCATTTGCACGCTTGGTCAAAGTAGACACTGAAGCACACCAGGATTCAGGCCAGCGTCACAACATTCGCAGCATTCCAACCATCGCCATCTTTAAAGGCGGCCAAGAAATATCCAGAATATCTGGGGCAAGATCAGCCCCTGACCTTGCAAAATGGGTGAAATCTCACCTGTAGCCTGTTGATTGAGTGAGATTGTCAACCAGCGCTATTTCAAGCTATATTTCAACGCATGACATCAACTCGCAAATCAACAAAGGGCCAGCCGCCGTTAAAGTTTGAAACTTTGAGCAAAGATGACGCAACCTTTCAGAAGGCTGCCGAGATATTTCGCATCATGTCGGCGCCCATGCGACTGCGTATCATGAGTTGCTTGTGCGCTGGCGAAAAAAACGTTTCTGAGCTGCTGACAGATATCAACACGACTCAGTCCAACATGTCGCAACACCTCAGTACTTTGTATCAGGCGGGCATTTTGTCCAAGCGACGCGAGGGTGTCCAGATTTATTACCAAATCGCCAATCCAAGATTTGTAGACTTGTGCCGCGCTGTTTGCTCCCAAGTTGAAAATGAAAGTATCGTGTCAGTTTGAGATGGGGTTATTACTGTGAAAAAAGGCTCGTATACGGGTTTAAGATCCTTTTAAATAAGGATTCACTAATATGAAACTCTCATCTACTTTGCGCGCTGCTCTTTTGGGTATTACTTTACTTTGCGGCACCAGTGCTTTCTCTCAAGTCAAAGTGGTCTATCACATCAATGAAGGTGTTGCACAAGCCTACAGAGCCATGGGCAACATCCGCAATCATTTGGCTGCAGACCCCACTGCCAAAATCACGGTGGTCACGCACGGTCCTGGCATTGACTTCTTGCTAGATGGCGCCACCAATGCCATTGGTGAAAGTTTTGTCGGCAGTATTGGCGATTTGGCCTCTAAAGGCGTTGAATTCAAAGTCTGCAACAACACCCTGACCACACGTAAAATTTCTAAAGATAAATTGGTCATGGAAGCATCTGTGGTTCCTTCCGGCGTCTCCGAAGTTACGCTGCTGCAAGCCAAATCTGGTTATGTTTACCTGAAGCCCTGATCTTTTTCAGCCCTATTTACATTTATAAGTTGAGACAAAAGATGACAAAAATACCCTTCTTACTTGCAGCCTTCGTTTGCGCAGTTTCCAGCGTAAATGCCCAAACAACCCCCGACCCATTGCAAGTTAGAAGCTGGGCAGCTAGCTGCTCAAATTGTCATGGCACCAATGGCCGTGCCGAATCAGGCAGCGAGTCTTTGGCTGGCGCTAACAAAGACGACATGATCAAGAAAATGCTTGATTTCAAAGCTGGCCGCAAGCCTGCCACCATCATGCACCAGTTGGCAAAAGGTTACAGCGATGACCAAATTAAGGCCATCGCGGGTTACTTTGCTGCACAGAAAAAATAAGGAGTTGTCATGAAACGTCGTCAATTTATTCAAACCGCTTCAACAGCTTCTGCATTAGGCGCATTGGGGTTCACATCTGGTTGCGCCAGCATTGGCGGCGCCAATGGTCCCAAAGTTGTGGTGGTAGGTGGTGGCTATGGTGGTGCCACAGCGGCCAAGTACGTGCGCATGTGGTCTGACTATGGCATTAAAGTCACGTTGATTGAGCCCAATGCCAGCTTCATTTCTTGCCCCATTTCCAATTTGGTCATCGGCGGTAGCAAAACAATGGCCGACATCACCACGTCTTACGACAACCTCGTAAAACGTCACGGCGTCAATCTGATCAAAGATTACGTCACCCAAGTTGACCCCGACAAACGAGTCGTCAAATTGGCCAGCGGCGGCGAAGTGCCTTACGACCGATTGATCCTGTCACCCGGCGTTGACTTCATGATGGAAAACTTGCCAGGACTGAAAAAACCAGGTGCACAAGACAAAGTTTTGCATGCTTGGAAAGCAGGCGCACAAACGGTTGCATTGCGAAAGCAACTCGAAGCCATGCCCGATGGCGGCGTCTATGCGCTGGCCATTCCTTTGGCGCCCTACCGCTGCCCTCCCGGCCCCTACGAGCGCGCTTGCCAAGTTGCCGAATATTTCAGCAAAGCAAAGCCAAAGAGCAAAGTACTCATCTTGGATGCCAACGATGACGTGACCTCCAAAGGCCCCTTGTTCAAGAAGGCATGGGCTGAGCGCTATAAAGGCATCGTCGAGTACCGTGGAAAGCACGGCTTGTCCGATGTCGATGTAGCCACCAACACCCTCAAATTTGAATTCAACAGTGACGTTAAAGCCAATGTGCTGAATGTTATTCCACCCATGCGTGCTGGCGACATCGCAGTCAAATCAGGATTGGCAACGGCCAACAAACGCTGGTGCGAAGTTGATTTCTTAACGTTTGAATCTAAAGCCGCCAAGAACGTTCACGTTTTGGGCGACTCCATTCAAATTGCCCCCGCCATGCCTAAATCGGGACACATGGCCAACCAACACGGCAAAACGTGCGCTGCCGCTGTTGTGGCATTGTTGACTGGTAAAGAGCCCAACAAATTGCCCATTTACAACAACACCTGCTACAGCTTTGTCAGTTCAGAAGATGTGGTGCACGTTGCCAGCGTGCACGCCTATGACGCCGACAAAAAGACCATGTTGACAGTGCCTGGCTCTGGTGGCGTATCTGCTGCAGCCAACGAACTGGAAGGCCGTTACGCCATGGCTTGGGCTCGCAACATCTGGGCTGACACACTCGCCTAATCAAAGTCATGACAAAAAAATTGAAATTCACTCAAATTTTTCTGTCAGTGGCTCTGACTTTGCTTTCAGGTTCAGCCTTTGCACAAGCAGATGAAGCAAGGGCCAAGAAAATTGTTTCTGGCTCCTGCTTCTTGTGCCATGGTGCGGAAGGAGAGTCTTCTAGCGAAATGTTCCCTCGGTTGGCGGGCCAGCACGCTGAATACATCGCCAAACAGCTTGACAACTTCAAGTCAGGCAAACGCAAGAGCACAGCTATGGCCGACATGGTGGCCAAATTAAGCCCTGAAGACATGGCGGCCGTGGGTCGTTTTTATGAGAGCCAAAAGGTTCCAGTAGAAGCGCCCAAAGACAAAGGTTTGGCGTCAGTCGGACAGTACATATTTCACAATGGCAACAAGTTCAGCGGGCTTCCCGCTTGCGCAAGCTGTCATGGTGCAGAAGCCAAAGGTACTGTTTCTCTGCCAAGGTTGGCGAGCCAGTACGCCATCTATACCGAAACGCAGTTAAAGCAATTTAATACGCGAGAGCGCAACAATGACAATGCCGTAATGCATGCCATTGTGAGCAAAATGACGCCCCTCGAAATGGCCGCTGTTGCCGAATATTTGAGTGGTAAATAAACTTTAAGTCAAGCGATGGGTGGCCGGTGAATCTAGCCACCTATCAGTTAGCCCTGCTCCCAGCCACATCCCCACCATGGTCAGCCATGCGGTCAATGCAAAAATTGCACCGCCTGTAACGCCTGCACCGATCGCGCACCCCCCAGCCAACATCGAGCCAAAGCCCATCAAAATGGCACCACCAATGTAGCGTCGCATGCTGTAACCGTCTTTGAAGCCCTCCAGCTTGAATTCTCGGCCATACAAGGCACCCGCAAGAGATCCCAAAAAGACACCTGGCATCAGCCCAAATTCGAAACCAATTTTGGGTGCGGGCGTTTGCAACACACGCATCAACCACTCCGCAGAGGGGCCACTGAAAGTTAAGCCTTGAATTTGTATGGGCTCAAATGAGTTTTTGGCAACCCACTGCGAAAAACCCCATGCGGCGGCCACGCTGAGGCCCGTACCTACAGCCCCAATCCAAACGCCCAGGGTCTTACGCGAACTTCTACTGGCAAAATAAATGGCGATCAAAAACCAAATGCCGCCCAATGCCAAACCCGCCTCATGGCCCATGCCAACCCACGCCAATAGGTCACGGCTTGGCCCGCCTTCAACCGTATAAATTTCACTGATTGCCAATCGTGCGGGCATGAGTGCGCCAGTCAAACTAGATTGAGAGACAACGGCGAAAATAAGTCCCGATAAAAGCGCACGCAAATTGCCATTGGCAGAAAGCACTAACAAGCGGCTAGCACAGCCTCGGGTCATGATCATGCCGACGCCAAATAACATGCCGCCGATCAATGCGCCTGACAAACTGCCTTTGGCCGCAATTTGACGAGCACTGCTGCTGTCAAGACCGCCCCACAACGAAAGGGCCTGCGTGCCGATCACGGCAGCAGAAAATGCAAGCAACCAAATTGAAAGCTTGCCCTTAAAGTGCCCATGCCAAAAGTCTATGACAGCAGCTCTCAAACAAAATTTAGAGCGTTGAGCGAAGAAGCCGAAAAGCAACCCAATCAAACCGCCACCAGCTGCCAAGACGGCACCTTCTCCGTACATTTCAAGGACGATTGACATGAACTGATTCACACACGACTCGCTTTTGACAAAGATCTAAGGAGTCATGACTTTAGCAGGCCGTCAATTTCAAACCTTGACGCAAGTCAATGAATGACGGCCGGTACACGGCCCTTAGGTGGGGGCACCAATTGACTTTAAGAATTTGTAGGTAAAGGCTGCCCCGACAGCAATTGAAATCAAAGTAAGCCAGGCAGTGTTCGAAAAAATAACGCCGCCGGTCATGCCAGCACCAACAGTGCAACCGCCAGCCAATACGGCACCAAATCCCATCAGTAGCGCCCCACTCAGGTAGTGCCCTAATTTGTTTTCAGTTTGAAAGCCTTCAAATTTGAATTCACCAAAAAAGAGGCTGGCCAACAAAGAGCCCACAAATACACTGGGTAATAGCCCTGCATCAAATCCAAATTTGGGTGCTGTCTCGGTGTACAGCACGCGTGTCAGCCATTCAGCAGAAGGACCGCTGAACGTTAAACTTTGAACTGAGATGGGCTCAAAGGATGCGTTGGCAACCCACTGGGTAAAGCACCAACCCAGCGCGATGGCTGCACCAACCAGCACGCTGCCCAGCTTGCTTGGGACTGCAATTGAGGCATTGTTTTTAAATCGCCAAAGTGCCAACACCAAGAACACAAAACCAATGAGCCAACCCAACCAAGCTGAAGAAGACGTCACGATCAATAAATTTCTATCTGGCCCCCCGTCAACCAGCCACCAGCCTGCCATCTGCTTTCGAAGAGGCGCCAATGATCCAGAGATGCTGGCTTGAACGGTGACAGCAAACACCAAACCAGAAATCCAAGCTCTCAAATTTCCATTGGCAGACAAAATGATCAATCGGCTGGCACAGCCCCGTGTCATGATCATGCCGATGCCAAACATCAAGCCGCCCAAAATAGCGCCAGAGATACTGCCTTGGGCGCCGAGATGACGCGCACCTTCTGTTTTGAGAAAACCAGTTGCCGTGAAAGCCTGAACCATCAAAATGGCAGACGCAAATGCCAATAACCACCCAGCAAATCGAGGGCCCCAGACACCATCGGAGCCTTCAATGACTGCAGCGCGAGCGCAGAACTTTGAGCGCTGGGCGCTAAAGCCAAACAACAATCCGATCAGTCCACCACCTATTGCCAAGATCCAGTGGTCACCATAAGTTTCAAGCAGACTTGCGAGATTCACAAACTTCCCCAATAATTCACTTAACACTGATATAAAACTTGACTCAGGCTTCAGACTGCAAAGCCTCCACTTGGTCAAAATTGGTACAGCCTTTAATTGTCGCCTCACATAAAGCAGAAACACCATGTCTTCGTCGGATGAATTTACCCCCATAGGTATAAAAAGACGTCAGTTTTTACAAAATTGGGGCTCATTCACCGCTTTAGGCTTAGGCAGTGTCGTTCTCAACGCCAAAGCAGCGTCAGCCAAACTGCCTAGTTCAAAGTCATTGCATGAAGAATTAGAGACCGCACTCAAAACCAAAGATCCACTGATAGTGATGGTCAGTTTGGAAGGTTGTCCGTTTTGCAGAGTGGCCCGTGACGGCTACCTTGGGCCCATGCAAAAACAAGGCATGGCCATCGTGCAAGTTGACATGCGAAGCGAGTCGCTATTGAAGAATTTTGCAGGACAATCTCAAACCCATGACCAAATGGTCAAAGCTTGGCGTGTCAGCATTGCGCCGACACTTCTTTTCTTTGGTCCCAAAGGCAAAGAAGTGGCCGAGAGAATGGAAGGCGGTTATTTGCCAGATTTTTACGGCGCCTACCTTGACGAGAGAATTTCGGCAGCCCGCAAAATTTTAAGAGCGTGAGGCGAAATTTGAAAACTGAAAATAAACCACGCCATCGGGTAAATACCTACACGGCAATCATCACAACTTTGCCCCAAAAGTCTTGACTTCCGTTAAATTAGTGATTGGTTATATATTCAACTCATGAGGGGAAAAAATGAATTTCAAAACAGCGCTCAAAGCATCTTTAATCACCGCCTTTTTGGCTTCAATGCCCGCAATGGCAAACAGTGATTTAGCCAAGAAGAACGCCTGCATGGCCTGCCATGCCGTCGACAAAAAATTGGTAGGCCCTGCTTACCAAGAAGTCGCAAAAAAATACGCAGGACAAAAGGATGCAGCTGCTACTTTGGCAAAAAGTATCAAAGCTGGTGGTTCTGGCAAGTGGGGCCCTGTACCGATGCCCGCTCAAGCGGCATTGAGCGACGCCGATGCAACGACATTGGCAACTTGGATTTTGGCTGGCGCCAAATAATCTCTTCTCCAAACAGGTGGGTAAAAGCCATGAATAAACTTTGCAAGTCCTTCATTGCTGGAGGTGCGTTGTCTTTTGCATTTTTCAATCAAATCGCTTTGGCCCAGCCTATTTTGTTCAAAGACGCCGACTTGAAACTCGGCGCTCAATTAATTGCTCAAAACAAATGCGATGCTTGTCATCAACAAAGAGTGGGTGGCAATGGCAGTGCCATGTACAAGCCGCAGGGTCGCATCAACACACCAGGCTTTTTGAGAGGCATGGTTGAACAATGCAATACCGAGCTCAACCTGGGCTTTTTCCCCGAAGAAGTCACCGCGGTTGCAGCGGTCTTGAACCGTGACCATTACAAGTTCAAATAACGATTCCTGACAACTTTCTTACCCTACCCCCTAGGGTATTCTCCGATACCGTAATCTTCTCTATGAGTTGACAATCTCCATTGAACTGGAGATTTGGGTATGCACACAAATCTTGACAGCACTGTGTGTAATAAAGGAGAAATTATGCGTTTCGGACTTAAGCAAGCCACTTGGATTGGCCTTTTGACAGCTGTTTTCACTCTGTCAGGCTGCGGCACCATTGGGACCCTTGCCAAATTAGAAGACGGCGCTGGTGCTGAAGCCAGTCGCATGTGGGATCGTTGGATTGAAGGCAATGGCGACATTGCAATTGCAACCACTTGGGAACGCAAAGTTGCCAAAGGCGTGACCGCCAACGACATTGAACAAATCCTGAAACAAGTTGCAACAGAGCGCAACATGAAAGACGTGGGTACCTTGCCTTTGTCAAAGGAACTCGAAGCGCGTACGGGGCAAAAGCAAAAACTCTTGACCGTTTACTCATTTTGTACACCCACTACAGCCCGCAGAATGGTGGACTTTAGTCCCCACATGGCAGCATATCTTCCCTGCCGAATCACCGTGGTTGAGAAAGAAGATGGTCTTTGGCTCTACACGCTCAACATGGACATGATGGTCAAGATGGGCCGCAAATTGCCATCCCCCTTGAAAGAAGAAGCGAGAGCCGTGCGAGACACCATCTGGGAAATGATGGAGCGCGCCTCCAAAGGTGAAATTTAATTCAAGGAAACATCATGCGCATTCAATTTAAAAAACAAACAACCGCTGTTGCTGCTTCACTGTTAATGGCGGGCACTTCGGCCTGGGCCACCAATGGCATGGTGCTTGAGGGCTATGGCCCCGTCGCCATGGCCATGGGTGGTGCAGCTGCCGCCTTTGACAATGGCACAGCCGCCATGATGAACAACCCTGCTACCTTGCAAATGGGCCCAGAAGGCACACGCTTGGATTTGGCAGTGGGTGTCTTAGGCCCAAAGGTGTCCACGACTGTGCCGGGCTTTCCTAGCGCCAACTCAGGTGGAACCTCCTATTTAATGCCGGCTGTGGGCTGGGTTCGCAAATCTGGCAATACGACTTGGGGCGTCGGCATGTTTGGCCAAGGTGGCATGGGCACTGAATATGCTGCCAACTCCTCTTTAGCCATAGGCTCAGGCTCAGATGTTCGTTCAGAATTGAGCGTGGGTCGCGTATTATTCCCAATTGCCATGCAAGTCAACGACAAATTGAATGTGGGCGCAACGCTGGACTATGCTTGGTCTAATTTGGACATGAAGATGGCAGCGACAGGTGCCCAACTGGGCGCCATGGTCAATGGCATGCCTTCAGGCAACTTGGGCATGGCATTGCCACAACTGGCACAAGCACCCTGGGCTCGAATTGACTTTTCTAACACCAGCGATTACAGCGGTGCTGCCAAAGCCACCGGTTGGACTGGCAAATTGGGCTTAACCTACCAAGCTACCCCAGAGATGTCCTTGGGTGTTTCTTATCACCTCAAAACATCACAGAGTGACATGAAGACATCTGCAACAGGTGCCAGCATGAGTGCACCAGGTGGTTTTGCAGACAAGGGACAAATCACCGTGTTGGACTTCCAAATGCCAGCCACACTGACTGTTGGCATGGCCATGAAAGCATCGCCATCACTGACATGGGTTGCCGATGTCAAACGCATTGAGTGGTCCAAGGTGATGCGTCAATTCTCCATGAACTACATCAGCGCCGGAATCGGCGGCAGTGTCAGTTTTGCCATGCCTCAACACTGGGAAGACCAAACTGTGGTTTCTTTGGGCGCTGCATACCGCATGAATGACCAACTGACAATCCGTGGCGGCATTAATAGGGCAAGCAACCCCATTCCCAATCAATGGGTGAACCCCTTGTTCCCTGCCATCGTAGAAGACCATATGACTTTGGGTGTTGGTTATCAAATCAGCAAGCAAACTCAACTTGATTTTGCGTTGTCACATGCAAGCAAAGTGACAGTAGCTTCACCCATGGCTTCTATTACTCACAGCCAAAACAATTGGCAACTCATGCTGAGCCACCGCTATTAATGGCATCCCCTGACAGCCAATTGACATAAGTCAATTGGCTGTCAATTGACTTTGACATAATTATTCGTTGACTTTGTAATTTTGTATTCAGTTGAACCCCAGAAAACGGGCTTACTATATAAGCAATAACTAATTTATAGTCCATCAAAAAGCGCAAACCAAGGAGCAATGGTGAAAGATCAAATCAATGCTTCAGGACGCATCATCAAAGCGCCTGAAAATTTCATAAGCCCAGAGGGCGTCAAAACTGTCTTTGCAGAGGGCAAACAAGGCCGTCGCGACTTCATTCGCAGCGCCTTTGCAGCTGCCTCAACCGCAACTGCGGCAGGCGTTGCAGCGGTTTCAGCACCTGCAGCCTTTGCACAAGGCAATCCCCTGCCAAAGGAAGGTGGTGACCCCAATATTTTAAATTTGCCCGAACATGCAACAGGACTGGGTCAAGGCGTAGCTACTGAAGGTTATGGCAAACCTTCCAAATTTGAATCCAATCTGCAAAGACGTCAAAGCCCTGGCTTGACGCAAACCACTCAAGCGTCGGTTTCATTTGCACCCCTTCAATCTTTGTTTGGCATCGTCACGCCCAGTGGCTTGCACTTCGAGCGTCACCACCAAGGCTGGTGGGATATTGATCCCTCCAAACACCGCTTCATGATCAATGGCATGGTTAAAAACCCAAAGGTTTTCACCATGGACGAGATCATGCGTTTGCCTTCTGTGTCACGCTTTCACTTCATCGAGTGCGGCGCCAATACAGCTGTTGATTGGGGCAATGTGGCCGTACCAACTGTGCAATACACACACGGCATGTTGTCTTGCAGTGAGTTCACTGGCGTTCCACTGATTACCTTGCTTGAGTTGGCTGGTGCCGACTTGAAAAACGGCAAGTTTGTCTTGGCTGAAGGTGGTGATGGTTCTTCAATGACCCGCACCATTCCCATGAGCCTGATTACGTCTGGTGAAGTTTTGGTGGCCTATGGTCAAAACGGCGAAATGCTTCGTCCTGAAAACGGTTACCCCCTGCGCTTAGTGGTGCCCGGTATTCAAGGCGTCAGCTGGGTTAAATACCTGCGCCGCGTCGAAGTGGGTGACAAGCCCTATGCAGCCAAAGACGAAGCCATTCACTACATTGACTTGCAACCCAGTGGCCTGCACCGTCAATACACCAACATTCAAGAATGTAAGAGCGTGGTCACCACACCCTCTGGTGGTCAGGTGATGCTTGACAAAGGTTTCTACAACATCACGGGCTTGGCTTGGTCTGGCAAGGGAAAGATCAAACGCGTAGATGTGTCTACTGATGGCGGCCGAAACTGGCGCCAAGCAAGGCTTGAAACCCCCGTTTTGTCCAAAGCCTTGACTCGCTTCAACTTAGATTGGGTTTGGGATGGCAAGCCTGCCATTGTCCAAAGCCGCGCACAAGACGACACAGGCTATGTGCAACCAACTTACAAACAACTGCGTGATGTCCGTGGCACACGCTCCATCTATCACAACAATGCCATTCAGTCATGGTTGGTTCAAGAAAATGGCGAGGTGAAAAATGTTCAAGTTTCGTAATACAGTTTTGATCATCGCTGCGCTCTTCTCAAGCGCAACCGTATTGGCTCAAAGTACCAAGTACCCTGGTGTCGGCCGCGATGCGACGCCAAAAGAAGTTGCAGCCTGGGACATCGATGTTCGCCCGGATTTCAAAGGCTTGCCAGTGGGTTCTGGTTCGGTGGCCAAAGGTCAGGATGTTTGGGAAGCCAAATGCGCCCATTGCCACGGCATTTTTGGTGAATCCAATGAAGTGTTCAGCCCATTGATTGGTGGCACAACTGCAGAAGACATCAAAAATGGACGAGTGGCAAACCTGACTCGCACAGACTACCCCGGTCGTACCACCATCATGAAGGTTGCAACGGTATCCACCTTGTGGGACTACATCAACCGTGCTATGCCTTGGACCAACCCTAAAACATTGACCACCGAAGAGGTGTACGCTGTCACGGGTTTCTTGCTGAATTTGGCAGGCATCGTGCCTGACAACTATGTGTTGTCTGACAAAAATATTGCCGAGGTACAAAACCGCATGCCAAACCGCAATGGCATGACCACAGCGCATGCCATGTGGCCAGGCAAGGAGTTTGGTGGTGTTGCCAAACCAGATACACAAAATGTGTTGTGTATGAAAGACTGTGCGCCTGAAGCCAAAGTTGCATCTTTCTTGCCAGACTTTGCACGCAATGCACACGGCAATCTGAGTGAGCAAAATCGTTTGGTCGGACAGCAAAAAGGCGCGGACACAACCAAGCCAGAAGGCGCAGCCGCAAAATCAAGCGCTACAGCACCTGCCGCTGCTTCGCCAGCTACCGCACCTGCTGCAGGCAAAGCTGCCGACGCCAAGTCAGACAACAAAGCTGTGATCGCCATGTTGGGCAAATACACTTGCACAGCCTGCCACGGCATTGACAAGAAAATTGTCGGTCCTGGCTTCAATGAGATTGCCAAAAAGTATCCTGGCAAAGTTGATTATTTGGCTGGCAAAATCAAGGCAGGAGGCGCGGGCGTTTGGGGACCCATCCCCATGCCAGCACAAAACTTGAGCGATGGCGATGCAAAAACAATTGCAACTTGGATTGCAAACGGCGCACCAAAATAATCAGGCATGCTAAAAGAACTCTGGTTTTCCAGAGTTGACTTTGGCAACCATTTCAATAGCATCAACTTATTCACAAGGAGAATTCAGATGCAAACACGTCGCGAGACACTCAAACAGAGCATGGTGGTTGCAGGTTTGCTAGCTTCTGCTGGCTTCCCTCAATTTGCGCATGCAGCCTTTAACAAAGCTGGCTTCGATGCCAAGTCTGTTCAAGATGCAGTCAAAGCTTACGGTGGTGGCAACATCACTGAAAGCAAAGATGTCACGATTACAGGTCCAGACATCGCTGAAAACGGTGCTGTCGTTCCTTTGGGCGCCAGCACAACATTGCCAGGCGTCAAGCACATGTTGGTTTTGGTTGAAAAGAACCCTTCTGCATTGGTTGCCATGTTCCATGTCAGCGATGCCGTGGAAGCCAACTTCTCTACACGCGCCAAAATGGGCCAATCTTCAGACGTTTACGCTGTGGCCATCATGGCTGACGGCAAGGCTTTGTTTGCCAAAAAAGAAGTCAAAGTTACTTTGGGCGGTTGCGGCGGTTAAGCCCTAAACCCAAGTTTATTTACACATATTCAGGAGAGAAAAAATGGCAGATCCAATGCGCATTCGCGCTCAAGCCTCTGGCGACAAAGCAACTGTTCGTGTTTTGATGAGTCACGAAATGGAATCCGGTCAGCGCAAAGATGCAGCTGGCAAATTGGTTCCAGCAATGTACATTCAAGAAGTCACAGCATCCCTCAATGGCAAACCTGTTTTGTCAGCCGAGTGGGGCCCCGCCGTGTCAAAGAATCCATTCTTGCAATTTGCAGTCAAAGGCGCTAAGGCCGGCGACAAAATTGCTGTGACATGGAAAGACAGCAAAGGCGACACACGCACTGACGAAGCCACAGTTTCTTAATTGGCGCAGTGAACAATCAAGGGTGAAGAATCAATCTTCACCCTTTTTCTGTTTAAAAAGTTAACTCACAGAGATGACCATGAAACAAACCTTAAGCGTTATTGCAGCAACAGCTTGCTTCGCCTTCAGCCTCCCTAGCCTCGCACAGAAAACGGCTAGCCAAGGCATTGATGAATACAGGGCTATGTTGCAAGACGGCAACCCCGCGGACTTGTTCGAAGCCAAAGGTGAAGGCCTTTGGAAACAGAAACGCGGCCCCAAAAACGCATCCCTTGAACAATGCGATTTGGGAAAAGGTCCTGGTGTTTACAAGGGCGTATTTGTTGAGTTGCCTAAATATTTTGCAGACACTGGCCGTGTCCAAGATCTTGAATCACGCTTGCTAACCTGCATGGAAACGCTTCAAGGTTTGAATGCCGCTGAAATCGCCAAGACTTCTTTTGGCAAAGGCGAACAAGTCAACATGACTGCCTTGGCCACATGGATCGCGGCCGAGTCCAAAGGGATGAAATTTAATTTGTCTCAAGCGCATCAAAACGAAAAAACTTTTTATGAAGTAGGCAAGCGCTTGTTTTTCCAACGAGGCGGTCCACATGACTTTTCATGTGCCTCATGCCATGCTGAAGATGGTAAACGCATTCGCTTGCAAGATCTGCCCAACCTGACCAAGAATCCTGGCGATGGTATTGGTTTTGCAGCTTGGCCGGCCTACCGTGTCTCCAACGGTCAAATGTGGGGCATGCAGCAGCGTTTGAATGACTGCTACAGGCAACAACGATTCCCCTACCCTGGCTTTGCCAGTGACGCCACCATCGCGTTGGGCGTTTACTTAGGCGTGAACTCCAAGGGTTCTGCGTCCATTGCCCCCGCCATTAAGCGTTAATAGGAGACATTGCAATGAAAAAAATCAATTCAAAACTTCGCAACACGCTAGCCATAGCGGGTGTTTCTCTGCTTGTCGCCGGTTGTGCATCGGCTCCTTCAGTTGCCGAACTCAATGCACTCACAGATCAAATTGCGAAAGCATCTTTTCGTGATCAAGGCATTGTCAAAGCCAGCCTTCTGAACACCGACGAAACCAACCGTGCTTGTAGCGAAGCCGACGTAATGGGCAAGCCTTTGGACGAAAAAACAGCCAAAGTCATTGAACAGATCAACATGAAAGCCATTAAATGGCCTTCAGATGGCAAGTTCTTGGGTGACTGGAAAGAAGGCGAGAAGATTGCTCAAAATGGCCGTGGTCTGACCTTCACTGACTCAGCAAGTACTGTCAATGGCGGCAATTGCTACAACTGCCACAAAATTGACGACAAAGAAATCTCTTACGGCACCATTGGCCCTAGCCTTCACAACTACGGCAAAATCCGTGGCATCACAGACCCCAACAGTGCTTCAGCCAAACCCATCGTGGAATACACATGGGGCAAAATTTGGAATGCCAAGGCTTACAACGCCTGCTCGAATATGCCTCGTGCTGGTCACAGCGGCATCTTGACTGAAGCGCAAGTTCGTCACGTTGTGGCTTTGTTGCTCGATCCAAAATCACCCGTTAACAAATAACTCTCTCAAAAACCCGGTTGCGCCGGGTTTTTTTGGTCAACATATATTAGCGAAGACAAAAGTATGAACCTCTCTAAACGTGAATTTATGCAAGTCATGGGCGCTGGCACCATGGCCGGTTTGGGCATGGGCACTTATGCAGATGCCGATGCAGCCTCTGCTGCCAACGGCCTGTATGACATTCCAAAATTTGGCAATGTCTCCTTTTTGCACATGACCGATTGCCACGCGCAGCTCAAACCAATTTATTTCCGCGAACCCAATATCAATTTGGGCTTGGGCAGCATGAAAGGTAATTTGCCGCACTTGGTAGGTGAGCATTTGCTGAAGTTTGCCAAAATTCGCCCAGGTACGTCCGAAGCCCACGCGCTCACCTATTTGAATTACGAAAAAGCCGCAGCGCGCTACGGCAAGGTCGGTGGTTTTGCTCACTTGGCCACTTTGGTCAAACGCATGAAAGCTAGCCGCCCTGGTGCATTGTTACTTGATGGCGGTGATACATGGCAGGGCTCTGGTACTTGCTTGTGGACCAATGGCCAAGACATGGTCGATGCTTGCAAACTGCTGGGTGTCGATGTCATGACTGGTCATTGGGAATTTACTTTGGGCATGGACCGCGTCAAAGAAATTGTCGAAAAAGACTTTGCTGGCAAAGTTGACTTTGTTGCACAAAACGTCAAAACACAAGACTTTGGTGATCAAGTTTTCAAACCCTACGTCATTAAAGAAATCAACGGCGTACCCTGCGCCATCATTGGTCAAGCGTTCCCCTACACGCCTATTGCCAACCCTCGTTACATGGTGGCCGACTGGGCCTTCGGTATTCAAGACGAGAACATGCAAACCATGGTCAACGAAGCCCGCGGCAAAGGCGCCCAGGTGGTGGTGGTCATTAGCCACAACGGCATGGACGTTGACCTCAAGATGGCCAGCCGTGTCAGTGGCATCGACGCCATCATGGGTGGCCATACGCACGACGGTATGCCAGTGGCAACTTTGGTCAGCAACAAAGGTGGCAAAACCATCGTGACCAATGCCGGTTCCAATGGCAAGTTCTTGGGTGTACTCGACTTTGAAGTCAAAGAAAAACGCGTCACAGATTTCCGTTACAAGTTGTTGCCCGTGTTCTCGAACATGCTCCCAGCGGACAAAGAGATGGATGCGCTGATTACCAAAATTCGTGCGCCCTACGAAACCAAGCTGAACGAAAAGCTCGGCATCTCAGAAGGCTTGTTGTACCGTCGTGGCAACTTCAATGGTACTGGCGATCAATTGCTGGTCGACGCCTTGATGGATGTGCAAGGCGCTGAGATTGCCTTCTCACCTGGCTTCCGTTGGGGCACAACGCTGCTACCCGGCCAAGCCATCACGCGTGAATGGTTGCTCGATATGACCGCCACCACTTACTCCTATGCGACCGTCACAGAGATGACCGGTGAGACCATCAAAACGGTTCTGGAAGACGTTTGCGACAACCTGTTCAACCCAGACCCCTACTACCAACAAGGCGGCGACATGGTGCGTGTGGGCGGCTTGCAATATCAGTGCAACCCTACCGCCACCATGGGCAAGCGCATTGAAGAAATGCGTTTGAACGGCAAGCTTATTGAATCAGGCAAAAAATACAAAGTGGCTGGCTGGGCGCCTGTTGCGGAAGAAGCCCGCACGCAAGGCAACAAGCAAGTCTGGGAAGTGGTTGAGCAATGGCTCAAGACACAACCCAACGGTCGCATCAAACCAAGGCAACTCAATGCACCTAAAATCACTGGTGGATTGCCTAACCCAGGTTACGTTGCTTAAGGGAGTTCTTTTATGGCCCATGCTCAATTCAATTCCTTGGCTCAGGCCACTCTGAAGCGCCGCTCCTTTTTGGGGGCGGGTGCAATCGGTTTAGGTGCCTTGGGTATGTGGCCAGAAATTCAAACTTTTGCAGCCGATGTTAATGACTTTGTCACAGGCCCGCCTGTCAAAGACATTCCCCCTGTTCAAGTGTCCAAGCATGTTTGGATGATTTATGCGCCAGATGGTTTTCCAACGCCAGAAAATCGCGGCATGATGTCTAACGTCACTTTTGTTGTGACTTCAGCTGGCGTAGTGGTTTTGGATTCAGGCAGTTCATTGCAAATTGGGCAAATGGCCATTCGCATGATTAAAAAGGTTACCCCCTTGCCTGTCATTGCAGTCTTCAACAGCCATTTCCACGGCGACCATTGGTTAGGCAACCACGCCTTTGCAGAGGCATATGGTGCTCAGTTGCCCATTTATGCTTTGGCCAAAACAATTGAAACCATCAAAGGCATGGAAGGCAATACATGGCGTCTCTTGATGGAGCGATGGACCAACCAATCGAGTGCGGGCACCAAAACAGTGGCGCCCAATCGAGTGGTCACGAACGGTCAAAAATTAAGTTTTGGTGATATTGACTTCGTCATGCACCATTACGGACGAGCGCACACCGACGCAGATTTGAGTGTGCAAGTGGTCCAAGACAAGGTCACCTGCATTGGAGACATTGCCATGTCCAACCGCATTGCCAATATTGACGATGGCTCATACGCTGGCACCTTCAAATACTACAAAGCACTGACCGACAGCATTGGCGAGCAAATTTGGCTACCAGGCCATGGTCAACCAGCCAAGGACCTATTGAAAACCTATGGCGAATTTATGGCGGGCATCTGGGAGCCTTGTTTGCAAGCTGTCAAAGACGGAAAGTCAGAAGCAGAGGCAAAAGCCATGGTACTGAAAGATCCTCGCGTTCAAAAACGTGCCAAAACCATGCAAGGTTTTGACGGCAACATCGGAAAATATATCAGTCTGGCTTATTTGGAAGCTGAAAAAGAAGCGTTCTGAGCGTTAGTTTTCAACCCAGGCACGGTGGGCTCTTAGTCAAATTTGCTGTCCAACAAGATCTGTCATGTTAGACGCACCAGAGAAATTTAATGACCGAGCTCACACCATTCAAATTACCAAGTGACGATGCATTGCGCTTCGTCTTGCATAACGAAATTCACACGCGACCGTCGGCTAGCGTTGGACTGCCTGCATTGATTTTTTATGTTGCAGTTATCAACCGGGAGGTCACTCTTCAAGATGAACTGAAACACCTGCAACAACTGCCAGGTCAATCGGCTCTTTCAATTGAAAAGTTAAAAACAAACTTCTGCCAAATTCAGCTTGATACGCATACTTTAATTTGGGAGCGTCATACTGAATTCACGCGCTACACCATCATTCAAAAATTACCAGATGAGGTCATTTGGGGGCAAACCTTTCCCGATCTATCGCATGCTGTTGCCACAGGTAGCGAGTGGTTGGAGTCAATTCCTGGCAAAACCATTACGGCCATTCAATTGGTCATTTTGAAAGAAGGCATGGATGACCCTCGAGCACTTCGCCATGCAAAACTTTGGCTAGGCGATAGCTCATTGATTGGCGCCAAAATGGGCAGAACCGCCACTGGCCTCCCACACTCACATTTGATGTCAAATTTAAGAATTGACGCTCAAGGATTTGAAAGAGTTTTGGTTCTAGCCTCCCCAGAAACTTCACCCAATCGAGCAGGTCGAATCGCACAACGTATTTTGGAACTAGAGACTTACCGAATGATGGCCTTGCTCAGTCTGCCCGTTGCCAAAAGTCTTGGTAGCAAACTTGCGCAAACCGAAGTTCAGTTGGTCGAGATCACACAAAGACTCGAAAAGAAAGTTGATGCAGATGAAGTCTTACTGAAAGACTTGGCAAGCTTAGCCGTACAAGTTGAAAGTGCAACTGCAGAGCACAGTTACAGGTTCTCTGCAGCGCGAGCTTACAACGCGATTGTGCTTGAACGAATTTCAGAAATGCGCGAAAGCCCGCTGTCAGGAATGCAATCTGTCGGCGAATTCATGCAGCGACGGCTTGCCCCAGCCATGGCCACAGTCAATGCCACATCAGACCGATTGGGCAACTTGGCTCAACGTATTTCAAGAGCCAGCGCCTTGCTCAGAACGCGTGTCGAGATTGTTGCCGAACAGCATAACCAGCAACTGCTTGAAAAGTTAACGCGCGGCCAAGCGCTTCAATTGCGCCTCCAGTCAACGGTGGAAGGTTTGTCTATTGCTGCCATCACTTACTATGTCGTAAGCTTGGCACTGTATGTTGGCAAAGCCATCAAAGCACTGGGTCTGGATATCAATCCTGAGATATTTGCAGGTTTGATGATTCCATTTATTTTGTTTTTTGCAAGAAAAACAATTCAAAAAATTCACCAACAAATTAACGATTAGTCATTACCAGAAAGTTCACGATGGAACAGTTTTTAAAAGAGTATTGGCCGTTTCTACTCTTGATTCTTTGGTTCACCTACAAGTGGTGGCGCGCTAAGCAAGTCAAAACACAACTGCCGGCACTCAAAAGTGAAGGAGCCACATTGGTCGATGTGCGATCCGTAGGTGAGTTTGCTCATGCCAATGCACCAGGCACCTTGAACATTCCCTTATCAGAGTTGGGCAGTCGTCTCAACGAAATACCAAAAGACAAGCCTGTGGTTGTGTGTTGTGCCAGCGGCTCGAGAAGTGGTATGGCCAAACTTTTATTGCTCAAGAATGGCTACCGCAACGTTCACAACATTGGCAATTGGAGCAACCTGGCATGACGCAGTTTTCAAACCCATTGGCGCGTTGGAATGAACGCTTCTCGACTGACGATTACCTTTTTGGTGAAAAACCCAACCAATACTTGGCTGACAAAACACCCTTTTTGCAAAAAGGCAAAGCTTTGTCGATCGCAGATGGTGAAGGCCGGAACAGTGTGTGGCTAGCGTCTCAAGGATTTGATGTAGATGCCTTTGACTTCTCGCCTGTTGCCATTGAGAAGGCTCAAAAATTGGCAAGCAAACACAAAGTCAAGGTCAACTTTCATTGCAGCGATTGGGAAAGCTTTGATTGGAAGCCCAATGAATACGACACCATTGCAGGCATCTTCTTTCAGTTTGCCGATCCACAAGCTCGCACACAACTCTTTGAGAAATTAAACTTCTCGCTCAAGGCCGGTGGTACCTTGATCATTCAAGGTTATGACAAGGCGCAAATGCAATACAAAACAGGTGGTCCTGGCATTCTTGAAAACCTGTATGACGAAGCGCTGCTGCTCAGCTCATTTGAAGGCTACAAAGTCTTAGACCTTAAAACCTATCTTCAAGAAGTCGATGAAGGTCCTGGCCACAGCGGCCTGTCGGCACTGGTTGGCTACCTGGGCCAAAAACCAAGCTGATGGCCATTAACTGGCCAGCGAATCCCAAGCTTTGAGGGCTTCAGCTGCGTACATCAAGGCAGGACCACCGCCCATGTAAACGCAGACGCTCAACATTTCTTCCAACTCTTGGCGTGTGCAACCTAACTTCAAAAGCGCCTTGACATGAAAACCGATGCAGCCTGAACAATGCTGAGTAATGCCAATGGCCAAGGCAATCAATTCTTTGTGTTTGGTGCTGACTTCACCTTCAGCCATTGCACTGCGAGCCAATTGACCAAAAGATTGCATGGTATCGGGTTGAGATTTGCGAAAAGGCGTAAGGGATTCATTGATGTTTTGAATCAATTCAGCGTGTTCAAAGGTACTCATGAGATCGAACTTTCTAAAGAGACTTAGTCAAAGGACGGCGCCACTGGTTTTTCAACATGAAAACCAGCCGCTTGCCATGCGTCAAAACCACCCGCAATAGAACTCACATTTGAATAGCCCATTTCCTTGAGCGATTGAGCGCACAAGGCTGCCCTGCCACTGGTTTTGCAATACAAGGTAATTTTGAGATCGCGCGATTGAAATTGCGGGTTGGCCGCAAGCTTAAACTCCAGCATTCCGCGTGACATGTGAATAGCACCTGGCAAATGTCCGGCCTGAAACTCTTCTGCTTCACGAACGTCTATCAAGACGTCGTTTTGCGCAATCACAGCAGGTGCTTTGTCGATTGGAACTTCAAGGACCGCTTGTTTGGCGGCTGCTACCAAGTCGAGGGGTGTTTTCATTCTGCAAACCATTTCAATCAATTTAACGACGTCTAAATATACCCCCTTAGGTATAAAGATGTCCAGTCATTTGTATCAGTGAAATCTTCACAAAACTTGTTGCAAATCAAAGCGGGCTTAGCTCAGCGCTAGCAAGATATACACAATGAGTTTGCTATTTCAGCAAATCACTGAAGGAGAAAATGATGAAGCTTTTACACGACTTGTTTTTCACAGACTATGGGCTGATGAGTTTCATCGGCATCGTTTTCATGATCGGCATGGGAGCATTTTTCCTACGACTGTTTTTGTCGGGGACCTCACCCAAATCCTGATCGATATCGTACTCAGGCCGATTGCAATGCTTTCTCGTTCTGAATGCGGTAGAGTCGTCCCGCTTTGTCTAGGGGTTCGATGACTTGCTCACGAACCAGACCACTCACTTCACGACTCACTGTTTCAAGTTTGAGGTCCATCATGGCGCCCATGTCTTCACGCGAAAACATGCTGCTTTGATCTGGCAAATCGCCATGGCGCATTTTCAAAATGAATTTTGAAACCCTTTGGCGCGCGGTTCCAAAATTTAAATCGGCTAGCCAATCGTCTGCGCCCTTTAATGCCTGCTGCCATTTCTGCATCAACCGATTGTGCAGTCTGGGGGATTGTGTGCTGAGGTTGTGCATCACACCCAAAGGGATGCGGCACACTTTCACATCATTCAGTGCCACCGCTTCTGAGTCATAGTGACCCGTGGCCAATGCTTCAATACCCACCACATCGCCGGCGCGCAAGACACGAATGATGCGTTCACGACCGTCTGCTGTCGATCGAACCAACTTGACCATGCCTTGACGCAGCGTGAACACCCCCAGCGCTTTGTCACCTTCTGAGTAAATTAAACCACCCACCGGATAGGCCATGTCGTCGATGGGCGCATGAATCAGACCAAAATCGTCTTCAGTCAAATCGGCGAACAAAACCAAATCTCGAATGCCACACGAGCGGCAATCGGAAGTGCCTTTCCAAGCGGATTCGACATGAATTGGAATCATCTGATTTACTTAATTGATAAAGAATGAATATAAACCGCGAAACGCCCTTGCACACAAGACACAACCACTTAGGCACAAAAACCCATCAATAAAAGGCCTGAGTACCACTGCAGAAATTCGTTTGGAGAACTGGCGACCAAGCCAAACACCCGCTAGCGCGAATGGTAGCAAAACTGCAAAATTTTGCCAAAGCGACTCATCGTTTAATCCGCCTGGCTCACCCACCACGCCATGACCTAACAATCAAAATCAATGGCCGTTTAAAACCGCATGTGCCAGCACGCAAGCAGCGTCCACCGTCATGCGCCTTGATGCAATGGCCTGCACCACTTGCACAGGCGACAGCAAACTGAACTCAGCCACCTCACCGTCTTGGTTCACTGGCTGCACATCGGCAGGCATCAACAAGTTGTAAACCCACAGCGTTTCGTGATGCCATCCACGAGGCACAGATCGGCAAGTGGTCACCTGGCCCTGCGCCACCGCTGTTAAAGCCAGCGCCTCAGGCAAGCCAGCTTCTTCTGCCATTTCACGCACACCACAAGTCTGCAAAGTCTCTCCCACGGGCAAACCGCCGGCCGCAATGTTGTCCAACATGCCGGGGTCGGTGGCCTTGGTCAACGACCGCCGTCCGCACCACAAAAAACCGTCTTCTGTAAAGCCGTTGACATGCACCGCATGTGCGCGCAAGCCAAAAAATCTGTAAGCGGCGCGTTCCATATCAAATGCGGCGGACAACGCATCAGTCGGCTCAATGGGATGACCGTTGGCCAAAATGATGGCATCAGGCCAATAGCTGAACTTTTCATTGCGCCAGCCAGTCACATGGCCAAGATCACGCAACTCAGCGGCCAATATTGCAAGCGCCAAACTTCTAGAAGCGTGGGTTTTTTCAGGGGTATCCCAGCGCAAACCATGCGGCACTGTGTGCCAGTCTCGTCGCAAACTCAAAAGCAACTTGGCATGTTCTGGCGTGAGATAACCGGATGGCGAATGTGCCTCTCCCAAATACCAAGGCATGGCCTCTTCGGGCAAGGGCTGCATGGCCTGTTGCAAACAAGACTGCAAAACTTGCCTATCGGCCTCACCCAAGGCATTTCGAAATTTTTGGATGCTGTTCTTCATCGACTCAAACTCAATGTTTGCATGGCGCCAGTTGGCTACAAAATCAATGCGCCTGATCCCAATTCAAACCGACACCCACTTCGGCCAGCAAAGGCACTTTGAGCTCAGCCACATCGGCCATCCATTTGGGCACCGCCACTTTGAGCCATTCCACTTCATCTTCTGGCACCTCAAACACCAATTCATCGTGCACCTGCATAATCACTTTGGTTTTGCGTTGCTCACGGTCAATGCCTCCTTGAACGGCAATCATCGACAGCTTGATCAAATCGGCCGCGGTGCCTTGCATAGGCGCATTGATGGCGGCTCGCTCTGCACCAGCCCGTCTGGGGCCATTGGGCGAGTTGATTTCTGGCAAATACAAACGACGGCCAAACACGGTTTCTACATAGCCTTGTGATTTGGCTTGTTCGCGTGTTTCGTCCATGTAACGCTTCACGCCTGCAAAGCGTTGGAAGTAGCGTTCGATGTAATTTTTGGCAGCGCCGTTGTCAATGCCCAAAGCTTTGGCCAGACCAAACGCACTCATGCCGTAAATTAAACCAAAATTAATGGTCTTGGCATAGCGGCGTTGCTCACTCGACACTTGGTCTGGCGTTAAGCCAAACACTTCTGCTGCCGTGGCTTTGTGTACATCCAGACCTTGATGGAAAGCACGCAACAAAGCTTCATCACCACTGAGGTGCGCCATGATGCGCAATTCAATTTGGGAGTAATCGGCACTGGCAATCAAACTGCAGGCAGGTGCCACAAAAGCTTCACGTACTTTGCGCCCCTCAGCCGTGCGAATGGGAATGTTTTGTAAGTTGGGATCGTTGCTAGACAGACGCCCTGTCACCGCCACAGCTTGCGCGTAATGGGTGTGCACCCTGCCCGTTCTAGGCAAGGCCATCTGCGCCAGCTTGTCGGTATAAGTACCTTTGAGTTTGGACAAACTGCGGTGTTCCAAAATGCGCGCTGGCAAAGGATAGTCTTCTGCCAACTTCTCAAGCACCTCTTCGTCGGTACTGCGTGCACCCGTGGCTGTTTTCTTGATCACAGGCAAGCCCAACTTGTCAAAAAAGATTTCGCCCAATTGCTTGGGACTGCTCAAGTTGAAGGGCTGGCCTGCAATGTCATAAGCTTCGGTTTCCAATTGCAAAATGCGCTGCCCCAAGGCTTGGCTTTGCGCAGCCAGCGTGGGGCCATCAATCAACACGCCATTGCGTTCAATGCGGAACAAAGCCTCGCTGGTGGCAATTTCGATGTCGTAGATGGCACGCAGTTTGGCATCGGTCTGAATGCGCGGCCAGAGCACGCCATGCACATCCAAACATTGGTCTGAGTCTTCACATGAATACTCGGCGGCTTTTTCTACATCCACTTGTGCAAACGAAATTTGATGCGCGCCCTTGCCACACAAATCTTCGTAGGTAATTCCCGTGCGTCCAACGTGGCGCAATGCCAAGCTGCTTAAGCTGTGTGGCTTGTGCACTTCCAGCACATAGCTTTGCAGCATGGTGTCGTGTGCATAGCCGCGCACTTCAATGCCCACATTGGCAAACACATGGCGGTCGTATTTGATGTGCTGACCCACTTTGAGTTTGAGTGGGTTTTCTAACCAAGGCTTAAGCTTGGTCAGCACCTCTGTCATTGGCAATTGCGCAGGGGCGTTGGGGCCATCATGACGCAATGGCAAGTAGGCGGCTTCACCGGGTTTCACGCTCCAGCTGATGCCCACCAAGTCGGCGCGCATGGCATCGAGCGATGTCGTTTCGGTGTCAATGGCCACGCACTCAGCAGCTTCCAACTTGGGCAGCCATGCATCCAGCTGTTCCCACGTCAAGATGGTTTCGTATTGCTTGTCGCCCGTTACCGTGATCACCGGTTCGGGCTCTACAAACAAATCATCCTGAGGTACGAACGCTGGCTTGGCTGTCTTGCTTGCACCTGAAGTTTCAGATGCACCAGCACCTCGGCTGCGGACCAAGCCTTTGAAACCATACTTTTCGTAGAAAGCCAGCAAATCGCTTTCGTTGGGCTGGCCCAAGCGAATGGCTTCAAGCGACGGCAATTCGGGCACGTAGCCGTTCAAATCGCAATCGGTGCGAATTTTCAGAAGCTGCCGACCTGTTGGCAGCCAATCGACGGCTTTGCGCAGGTTCTCGCCCACCACGCCTTTAACCTCATCAGCATGGGCCATCAAATTGTCTAAGGAGCCATATTCCAACAACAACTTGGCGGCGGTTTTGGGGCCAACCTTTTGCACACCAGGTACGTTGTCGACTGTATCGCCCACCAAAATTTGATAATCAAGCATGAGGCTGGCAGGCACGCCAAACTCCTCTTGCACGCCGGCCAAATCGCGGCGTTTGCCGTTCATGGTGTCGATGATGGTGATGTGCTCGTTGACCAACTGGGCCAAGTCTTTGTCGCCGCTGGACACAATCACTTCGATGCCGTGAGACGATCCCACTGCGGCCAAAGTGCCAATCACATCATCAGCTTCAACGCCAGGTACATCCAAGACCTTCCACCCCATCAAGCGAACCAGTTCGTGAATAGGTTCAATTTGCGAGCGCAAATCGTCCGGCATGGGGCTGCGATTTTGCTTGTATTCGGGGTAAATTTCGTCGCGGAAAGTGGGGCCCTTGGCATCAAACACACACACCGCATAGTCAGCGGGAATGTCTTTGCGCAAACGCTCCATCATGTTGATCATGCCGCGAATAGCGCCCGTGGCGGGACTGGCAGGGTCGCCTGGCACCGCACGCAAATCGGGCATGGCATGAAAGGCGCGGTACAGATAGCTAGAGCCATCGACCAATAGCAGGGTTTTCTTGTCGCTCATGCCCTCATTGTGCCTGTCCTCAGCGGTTTTTTCCGGGTCGGCTCAGGGCAAATTGTTGGCCAACACCCTCTACAATCGAAGCTTACGCTCCCCTGCGGCCTTGTGCCACTTTTTGACCCTCTTTTTCATCCACTTGACTCACCCTTAAGCCATGGCTGTTTTTACGCCCGTTACCGAAGAACAAGCCGCCGACCTCATGTCTCAACTGGGCTTGGGTACGCTGACCGAATTAAGGGGCATTGAAGGCGGCATTGAGAACACCAATTACTTCGCCTCCACCGACCTCGGCGCCTATGTTCTCACTTTGTTTGAACGCCTGAACCACGAACAACTGCCCTTCTATTTGTTTCTCATGAAGCATCTGGCAGAAAAAGGCATTCCAGTACCGAACCCTGCAGCCAACCGAGACGGCGACATTTTGCACACCGTATGTGACAAGCCTGCTGCCGTGGTCAATCGATTAGAAGGCAAAAGTCAGTTGGCCCCACAGCCCGTGCATTGCGCTGCCGTGGGCAGCATGCTGGCCCGCATGCATTTGGCCGGCGAAGATTACAACCGCAGCCAACCCAACCTCAGGGGCCTTGCCTGGTGGAATGACACGGTACCCGTGGTGTTGCCTCACTTGGACGAAGCGCAATCGGCTTTGTTGCAAAGCGAATTGGCTTATCAAAATCACATTGCTCAGGGTGCTGCTTACCAAGCTCTGCCCAAAGGACCCGTCCACGCCGACTTGTTTCGCGACAACGTCATGTTTGATGGCGACCAGCTCACCGGCTTTTTTGATTTTTACTTCGCGGGTGTCGACACCTGGCTGTTCGATTTGTCTGTCTGCCTAAACGATTGGTGCATCGATTTGCCAACCGGCGAACATCAAGCAGAACGGGCCCAAGCCATGCTCGATGCCTACCAAGCTGTGCGGCCTCTGCGTCTTGCCGAACGTCAACTGTTGCCCGCCATGTTGCGTGCAGGCGCTTTGCGCTTCTGGATTTCAAGGCTGTGGGACTTCTACCTGCCCCGCGATGCTGCCATGCTAAAGCCTCACGATCCCACCCATTTTGAACGGGTATTGCGCGCTCGACGCTCTACACCACTTAAGCTCTGGTCATGAAGCTTCACATCGTTCCAGCCAAACAAGGCTTGGTTTGGGTTCAACAAGGTATCCGAACTTTTTGGCGTCAGCCTTTGGCTTTCACAGGTTTGTTCTTTTTGTTCATGGCCTGGGTGTCTGTGCTCTCTATGATTCCCGTCATTGGCGCGGCCGTTGCGCTGCTCATGTTGCCTGCTGCCACGCTGGGCCTGATGGTGGCCACCGAGCAAGCAGCCTCTGGCAAGTTTCCTATGCCGACCGTGCTCATGGTGGCCTTTCGCGCAGGTCAACAACGCCTCAAAGCCATGCTATTGTTGGGCCTGCTGTATGCCGCAAGTTTCTTGGGCGTCATGCTGATTTCAGCCATGATCGATGGCGGCGGCTTTGCCAAAGTTTATTTGGCCAACGCACCCATTACGCCCGAGGTGGTCAATGCCGATGATTTTCAAACCGCCATGTGGCTGGCCACTCTTTTGTACATTCCATTGTCCATGATGTTTTGGCATGCCCCCGCATTGGTGCATTGGCATGGCGTACCTCCTCTCAAGAGCATGTTCTTCAGCGTGGTGGCTTGCTGGCGCAATTTGGGAGCGTTTGCGGTTTACCTGGTGGCTTGGATGGTGGTCTTCTTGTTGGGTGCTACGGTCATTTTGATGGTCAGCAGTGCATTGGGCGGCAACGACCTCACCGGCGCAGTCTTGATGCCAGGCGCATTGCTCATGGCCGCCATGTTTTTCACATCGGTGTATTTCAGCGTCAAAGATTGTTTTGACTTGCCCTCACCGGGCAGCGAAACACAAGCGTAAAAAAAGCCTGCTGCTGCAGGCTTTTTTCATGAGGGCCGCAAGATCAGTGGTGGTGACCATGTGCACCGTGTACATGGCGGTGCTCAATCTCTTCTTGAATGGCCGCGCGCACGTCGATCACATTCAATTGAAAACGCAAAGTTTGACCGGCCCAGGGATGGTTGCCGTCCAACATGACGGTATCCCCTTTGATTTTGACCACATTGAAAATGGCTTCACGGCCATCGGCAGTTCGGCCGCGCAACTGGCCGCCCACTTTGACGCCGGGTGGGAAGTCTTTTTTGGGCATGGTCTGAATCAGGCTTTCATCGCGTTCTCCAAAAGAATCTGCTGCAGACAAAACCAAAGTGGTTTGATAACCCTTGTCTTGGCCGTCCAAAGCTTCTTCAATTTTGGGCAAGGTATTTTCGTAGCCGCCATGCAAATAGGCCATGGGCTCTTCAGCGGCTTCCAGCAATTTACCTTGTGCATCGGACACTTTGTATTTCAAGGTGACGACGGTGTCTTTTTCAATTTTCATGATGCTTCTTTCTCAAACTTTTTTCAAAAACTTTTTCAAAATTCAAATTCATTCGACTGGTGTCACTTTGGCCACCGACAATGCCAACCACTTCACGCCATGCCTTGGGAAATTGACTTGTGCCCGCGCATCAGCGCCGGCACCTTCCACGGCCAAGACTTTGCCTTCACCAAACTTGGTGTGAAACACTTTCATACCGGCTTTGATGCCATGTGAAGGCTCCGATTTTTGCACAGGCACGGGTGGGCTTTTGTAAGTCTCCGCTGAAGCCAAACTGCTGTGCCCCCAAGCGGGCTTGGCCTGAAAGGCTTGCGCGGGCGAAGTCCAGCCGCCGCCCAAGCCTGTGGCAAAGCCAGGGTTCTTGGGGGTGATCCACTTCAAGCACTCTTCTGGCAGCTCATCCAAGAAACGGCTCTTGAGGTTGTAGCGCGTTTGACCGTGCAACATGCGCGTTTGGGAGTGGCTGAGATACAGGCGTTTGCGTGCGCGTGTAATGGCCACGTACATCAGGCGGCGCTCTTCCTCCAAGCCGTCGTAATCATTCATGGAATTTTCGTGAGGGAACAGGCCCTCCTCCAAGCCACTGATGAACACGGCATCAAATTCCAAACCTTTGCTGGCATGCACCGTCATGAGTTGAATGGCGTCTTCGCCGGCTTGCGCTTGGTTGTCACCAGCCTCCAGCGCAGCATGCGTTAGGAAGGCGGCCAAAGGCGACATCACTTCGCCATCTTCAGCGATGGGCGTCATTTCTTGCGCGGTGGCTTCAGCATCGCGACCAAAGCCTTCTTGCGTCACAAAGCTTTCGGCAGCGTTGACCAATTCTTCCAAGTTTTCGATGCGATCGGCGCCTTCTTTTTCTGTTTTGTAGTGTTCGATCAAGCCTGTTTTTTCGATGACCAATTCGATGATTTCGCGCAGTGTCATGCCCGGCGTTTGCTCGCGCATCACATCGATCATGGCCACAAAGCCCGCCAACTTGGCGCCCGCTTTGCCCGCGGTGGTGCTAACGGCATCGTGCAAGGAGCAACCCAAACCTTTGGCCGCATCTTGCAATTGCTCCACACTGCGCGCGCCAATGCCGCGCGGCGGGAAATTCACAATGCGCAAGAAGCTGGTGTCGTCGTTGGGGTTTTCCAAAATGCGCAAATAGGCCAACGCGTGTTTGATTTCGGCACGTTCAAAGAAGCGCAGACCGCCATAAACTTTGTAGGGCACACCCGCATTGAACAAGGCCGTTTCCATCACCCGGCTTTGGGCATTGCTGCGATACAAAACCGCCACTTCTTTGCGCGTCAAGCCATCGCCTTTGACCAGTTGCCTGATCTCATCGACCAACCACTGTGCTTCGGCAAAGTCGCTGGTGGATTCGTACACCCGCACTGGCTCGCCGGCGCCTTGGTCGGTGCGCAGGTTTTTGCCTAAGCGATTTTTGTTGTTGCCAATGAGCGCATTGGCTGAATCCAAAATATTGCTGTAGCTGCGGTAATTTTGTTCCAACTTAATTTGATGCTGCACACCAAACTCCCGCACAAAGTCGGCCATGTTGCCCACTCGAGCACCGCGGAAAGCATAAATACTTTGATCATCGTCGCCCACCGCCAACACGGCGCTGCCATGCTCTGCGGGCAAGCCTGCAATCATTTTGATCCAGGCATATTGCA
>VFQS010000854.1_pt1 | contig 30430 bp, 26 predicted proteins | sample 3512361 | NCBI WGS metagenome assembly VFQS01 (sample SAMN10412375, study PRJNA504923) | tailings metagenome | isolation source: Relicate 1 Philex TSF3 active mining | place: Philippines
AGAAGGAGAAGGAGAAGGAGAAGGAGAAGGAGAAGGAGAAGGAGAAGGAGAAGGAGAGATAAAAACAAAAATAATGGAAAAAAAATACAAATACATCTCTTTATTTTTGCCAAAACATATGCGTATCACGAACAAATCCATGGAGGAGTGGATGCAATATGCGATTCCATGTCATGACGGTTTGGAATATGCCGACAAACCGGTGTTTGTCAAACATGGGAAATTTGGATTTTATGTGGAATATGAAACTGAGGGAGGAGAGAAGAAAACATTGTCTATTCCCGATAAAAACATTCCGGGTCCCACCATAATCGATATGATTCGAGAGAAAGAATGTCCTCCACTTGTCAAACAAGAAGAAAACGATGATGAGTACACGAATAAAACGAAGAATATAAGGTGGTTGACGGATTCCCTATCGGTGAGAGAAGGGAAATATGGGAAGTATTTGTTTTTTCAAAGACCGCAACGCGAAGGACGGCAAACATACGAAAAACCGACATTCTATTCTCTCCGTGATTTCCAAGGGAATATGGAAAATTCGGGGGAATTGATGGCATTTTTTGAATCACAACAACAACAGACGTCGTCCACGTCGAAAAATTCCTCGAAAAAAAGTTACAAAAGGTATTCGAAGACCAAAAAAACTGTATAAAAATGATTGTGCCTTTTTTTTAAAAAAAAACAAAAACAAAAACAAATCCTATTTTTGCCGTTTTTCTTTTTATATCAAATCATGTCATCCAAAGAATGGAAAAAACCACCTGCGAATATAATGAGTTTATTTTCATTACATCATCAACAGCAACTACAAGAACAAGATCAACCACCCATTTGTGTGAAAGAAGGAGGAGGATCTGCGGAGTTCAAGGACTTGTCACGGACTGCCTCTCCTCTTCAACAAGCGAAGCAGAACGAGGACTTGTCAAAGGCTGCCCCCAAGCCTCCACCAAAGGCTGCCTCTCTGCCCGCCCTTCGGGCGGGAGTCGAGGACTTGCCAAGTCCTCGTTCTGCTTCGCTTGTTGAAGCGGAGAGGCAGTCTGTGACAAACCCTCGAGTCGGAGACGAGAGGTGGTCCGTGACAAACCCTCGAGTCGGAGACGAGAGGTGGTCCGTGACAAGAGACAGTGGCGTATCGCACCATCGTCGTTGCGGAGAAGAAGTGACGTTAGAAAAAATCCAAGTAATCAAACGATCACTCGCACAATTACAACAACAAATCATGGAATTGGAATCGGATATCATTGTGGAAAAGGGCAAGACAAAAACGCAACACAAAGGGGGAAAACCCATAAAACCACCCAAACCACCACAAAAAAAAGAAAAAAAAGGATTTGCTTCTCAAAAGAAACATGTATCCCCAGCGATGTATTCTTTTTTATTGTCTCAAGGATTCAAAGATGAAAAAGGAAAGATAGACGGAGAGGTGGAGGGAGAGGCCAATCAAGTGTCGCATTTTTCTCGCACGTTTTTGTTACAAAGTATTCATGCCTATATAAAAACACATTCTCTCCAACATCCCCAAAAGAAAACCACATTCATGGTAGATTCCGTTTTACAAGAATTGTTTCCTCCATCAACGACGTCAGAAGGAGGTGAAGGAGAAAGCCAAACAATTCGTTATTTCGATTTGCCTCGACTTCTCTCTGCCCATATTATTGGATAAATCATGGATGGTAGACTCACAAAACAAAACAAAACAAAACAAAATTCAATCTCTATCATTTTTACATTTTACATTTTTATAGAGATTGAATGAGGAAAAGAAAGACATTGAATCGGGAATTCGTTGTATTTTCGTTTTTTTTTGCATTTATTGGAAATACATTTTCGTCGTGGAGTGGACTTGGGTGCGACAAGTAAAACAACGTCCACGTAAGGATCGAGTGCATGTTTCACAAAATACATGACCACATGGATTCAAGCACACATTGATGGCTCGATCGCTGCAAATGGTGCAAGCAATGTCCCGGAGTATAATATCCGCCTCCACGTTATTCGAGGATGTGTCTTGCATTGCTGTTGCCGATGCCGATGTTGTTGTGTTTTTGACAAGTCCACGACCCATAGGGGAGAGGCAGTCCGTGACAGTACATAGGCTGCCATGCAACGTGGCGATCCATTCTTGTACATATTGTATGCGTTGAACACAGGCCAACAATTCACATTCTGCAAGTTGTTTGGCGTGATGGAGAGGCTGCAAGGAGGTATCCAAACTTTCCGTCAAACGAACATGCGCCGTCGCTTGAAACGAATGATACACACGACACAAATCGGAAATCAAAGTGTCATGTTCGGCGACGATTTTTCGCAGGTTGGTTTCTTGTTCTTGTAAGCTACGCAATTTGACACGGCTTTCTTGTATTTCCAATTGGATGCGGAGAACGCCTTGTACGAAATCCATGTTCAATTTGAATGTGTCGCGTTTCTCTTCGGAACTCTCGGTATCTGGACTGTTGTCTGGGGGAAACAAATCGATGTTGGAGACATCCCGCAAAGAATAATGACATCCTTGGGTGGCATATTCGGCCAATCGGTGTTGGTAGCTTCGTATAGTATTTTCGATGGTGATTTCATCCAAATTGGTGAGAGACATGGCGGTTGTCGTTGTTTCCAAGGCGGCGCCTCCCAAGGAAGAAGGGTACAAATAACTCATTTTGTTTGTTGGTTTTAGTTTTGGTTTGTTTGTATTTGCTTTGGTTTGTTTGTATTTTCTATTTGGGTGTATCAGTTCAGGTTTATATAGTTTTATCTTTAAAGCAATTTTTTGTAAGAAAAATTGCCGGTGAACCTGCGAGTACACAAGGCATTTGGGTTGAAGCTTAAATAAAGCCTTAGGAAACGAGCAGGTGAATAAAGATTAAATACATTTTTTTGTTTTTATTTTTTATTTTTATTTTTGTTTTTATTTTTTATTTTTATTTTTGTTTTTATTTTTTTATTCGTGTATTATATATAAATCCGGATAAACACCATTTTTATACTGTGATGATGAATACAACTTTGTTGCCCAGGCGAGCAGTATGCGAACAACATGGTTATTCTGATCCCATTTTGGGGGATGCAAAAGATGTTGGGGATGTTTGCGAGATTCTAACCAAACATTTTGGGGGTGGCGAATGTCCAAAATGGATTGTGAAGAAGAAGAAGAAGAAGAAGAAGAGATGCGGTCCTCACCTCTAAGAAGGGATCGAAGCGTGAGAGAAGCGATGTCAGGCAAACATACATCCAAGATGACATACAAGAGTGACAACAAATCATCGCGTGGTGCATACGGTAATCCTTGATGGACAAACCAACTGACATATTGGGGGGATCCAATGATATGTGGGGTCTCGGTGGTGGTTACTCCTCCACCCACAAGCGATTCATAAAAGGTGGCCAACCCGAAATCAATCAAAACGAGTTGATGATTGGCGTCAAACATCCAATTGGAGGGTTTGATGTCACGATGAACAACGCCCAAAGAATGCAATTGCTTTAGGACACGGTTGGCTGGATACACAAACCGATGTAACCAATCTTCTATGGTTGAAGAGGAAGAGAAGTAGTGTGTCAATTCGAGAGGATAATAAGGTTGAATGAGAACATTCGCATTTAATTCGGGGGCATATCCGAACCAATGAACAATCGGAATGTGTTTACAAGATTTAGTGTAAAGATAATGGAGGAGAGCCGATTCGTGTTTTAAAATGGGATGGGGGGTATTTTTTGCTTCTAATTTCATGGCCACATAATTGGTATGGTTGTCTTTGTTTTTGTGCCGGTTGTTCCTTTTTTGACCCAACTGTTGTTTCTGGCCCAAATACACCGTTCCAAATTGTCCCTTTCCGAGAGGTTTTAAAATTGCATATTTATTGGCAATCAAAATGGGGGAAACGGGCATCAAATCTTCTTCTTCTTCTTCCTCTTCATTGTAATCGTTTGGTTCTTTTTTGGAGTGTTCCAAGTCCACGTCTATATACAAGGATGGTAAGATATACGCTTGTTGACGGGATAAAGACTCTCCCTTGAGAGGAGAGTAAATTTTTGGTATAATTATATCTTGTTCTTGTTGTTCTTGTTCATGTTGTTTAATCATGGAAACAAAAACGAAAACGAAAAAAAAAAATTATATTCGCAATTTACAAACGACCGTAAAAATTAAAAAAAAAACCTTTTTTTTTGGGTGCTATAATAATTACTTTTTTTACATAAGTTTTTTTTTTGTGTTTCTTTGTATTTTTAAAAAAAAAATTGTTATACAGAAAACAGAAAACATGAATCCACGTATCTATGTGCTCTTGTTTTTATTAATCTGTATCGTCACCGTGGGGTTTTTAGTAGCAAATTATATGGATATCTTGTCATCTTCGTCTTCTTCTTCGTCTTCTTCTTCTTCTTCTTCTCTTGTAGAAGGATTCACCCCCAATGTATCGGAATGGGACATTCCCTTTATGGAAGAAGTCCACGCGAAGACCACGATAACGACCTCAGAAGGTGATATGAAATTGACGATAAAAGATGGGGAATGGACTGCCTACATAGATATATTGGTGGCCATGGGCAAAACCTACAAAAAAGTGACGACGACGAAAGCCGCCCAAGGAGGCGAAACGGCGGATTATGTGCGTTTGGGTTGTTACGCCGACAAAGACGATCGTGCTTTGGAATCGAACAGCTGGGGACGCATCGGGAAAGATAATTGTCGGAAGACGGCTATCGCCAAGGGCTTCAAAATCTATGCCGTCCAGGATGGGGATTGGTGTTCGATGGGCAACGACATCAATCGGGCCACGAAGTATGGATTGTCGACGGGGGCGTTCAACAAAGATGGCAAACCATGTCAGAAGAATGGCACGGGTGACCCCGACAATGGCGGGGCGTGGGATCATGTCTTGTACTCAAAAATACCGGCGGCGACAACGACGTCGTTGTACCGATTTGACAATTACCAAGACTTTGTTGAAAAAGAGCTGTTGACAAATAAAATTGACACGTTTGATAAATTAAATACGTATGCTACATTCAAGGGTTTGATAAAAAACAAATCCGTGACCATGTCCCCCAATGGGTTCACGACCTTGCAACAAAACGAAGAAAAAAATGCAAACAATGAAATCAAACAGGAGGGATTCACCAGCACCGATGCGGTTGCAGGATACACATATGTGCCGAATATGGACAACAACGAAAAATCCAAAGAAGTCACGCCCTATCGCGCATCCGTCGTGGTACCCAAGGACAAAGCGACATTGGGCGACTGTGCCAAGGCATGCAACAATCAACCGGGGGGATGCAAAGGGTTTGGTTTTAACAACAGTGTTTGCTTTTTGAAAAACAATACCTTGCAAACCACCGATTTGAAACCCAATCCGAATGTGAATTTCTATTGGAAAGGTGCGTATTCCGCGACATCGACGCCCGTTCAAACCGTCAATAAATCGTCCAATAAATCGACCATCATGTCGATCACGGGGTTCCAAGGTATCCATCAGAAAGAGGGATTCGATGTACTCAATACGTCCAACGTTTACACAAAATTCATGCAGCCAGCCATCACCTATATGAATGCGAATGGAGGGGTGAATTCGAATTTTTTGTCGAAATTGGAACAAACATATGGTTTGAAAACGTCGCAAGAGTACATGTCGTTGGTGCAAGAATTGTCGTGGTTGGGTATCATTGAATCGCAGTGGACGCCCTGGCTGGTGGATTGTTTGGGACCCTTTTTTGGTGTCCATACCGCCGCCGATTTGAAAACATTTCGTGGAATGAAAGACACGTATAAAGCATTCGGTTTTGGTCCGCCGGCCCTCACGTTGTCGAATGGACAACCCGATACCCAACGCCACCAACGCTACATTTGGTATGGCGTCCAATTGACGAATATGGGCATCCAATACAAACAAATGGCCGATTTTGCGCGGATTCATAACAACGTCTTCAAAATCAAAATGGACATGTCGTCGAAGGGCGATGCCACCAAGGGCATCTCCAAAGACGAAGACATTCCCGCATTTTTCAATAAAGATCCGTTTTTGCAGTTGATGCCAGCCTATATGCGTTTGCGTACGGTGGGATTTCAATACACGACGCCGGAGTTGTTCCAATCCTTTTGTGACACGGTGAATGCGTTGTCGGGGAAGACCGTGAAAGACAAATTGATGATGTTCGGCGACATTTTGGGTCGTTATGATTTTGGCTTGTTCACCAATTATCAAAACTTCATGAATCGCGTGGTTGCAGAGGTGGGCCCCCTTTCGACGCCGGGCATGTCCATTGAAAGCATCATGACGAAAGTCAAGGATTACGTCGACAATGTCAGTGGATTGAAACCATGGACGGCTGACGATGAGAAGCGGTATGGATTGACGGCATCGAACAACAAGAAATTCACGTTGACCACGGGTCAGGTAGTGCCGGTGATTACGTATCAATATGTCTATTTCTTGTTGGACAAATTGAAAGGCAGTGGCAACGCGTATGGTGTTCGTTATAACAAGGACAACAAATCCTTTGAGCAATACATTGATTCCTTAAAACAACAAAATTGGCAAGTTCCCAAGATTCAAGACAATGTGCGATTCAAGGATGTCCAGAAAAACGACGGTGGCAAGCAATACGGCGATTTCTTACAGAAACCCGCGTCTTCTGCCAACAAAGTCTTTGATTCCAATCCCTATGTCCCATCCACCGATCCATATGCCAAGCAAACGGAGGAATCGTTTGTTTCTACTATGTTTTCTTCCTCTTCCTCTTCCTCTTCGTCTTCGTCTTCGTCTTCGTCTTCGTCTTTATCCTGGATCGATGATACCATGAGATGGATTCAGAATTGGATGAGGGATAGTGCACCACTCATCGTGTATGGTGATCAAGGTTCGGAAATCTTTGAAATGGAACGCGGTCATTGGTTACAATCGGTCGAAGGATTCGTGCCTTCCGACAAGGACGTCTTGATGAATTTCGGCATTTCGGATGCCAAAACACAATTGGACCCCGTCAAACAAAAATTCGTCGAGTATGGCATTATCAGTTTCGAGGAAATGATGTTCTATATGAATACCATGAACCAAACGCTGGCGATGACCAAAGACGATGTCGCCAACGGTTGTTTCGCCGACTTCAAAACCCTCAAAATAGACAAACGCCGCTTGCCCAATTTCTTAACCTATTTGAAGAATGCTGGATACTCCACGTATGTGAAATCGGCGGGGGGAGCCGGTCGTTTGGTGGATATCATGGTGAAATACAACGTGAATGCCGACGCCATGAATTACAAACAATTCTTGTTTTTTGCCAAACGCTTCGGGGCGGATTTCGGCAATCACCTCCAAAAAGAGTTATTTTATTTCTTCGTATCGTTGATGATGAAGGTGCAAAAGGACAAAACATACAAGACACCGATTGTGTCGCCCAATGGCAAAACCCGCGTGGTGGAACAATCCAATGCCTTTTTGGATTTAGCGAAGAAAACAAAACAGATCGAGGAGATGTTGGGCAACATGGCATATTACAAAAACAATTCGTTTTTGACCGGCATGCACCAAGCCGACCAGACCCCCTACAATCATTATGTTTTCGATAATTTCGTGGAAAACATGGCCTTGCGTGGATTCGCTGCCGACCGATTTTCAAGTCAACCACAGCTCATGGGGGCATATCCCATGGCGGCTGCCTTTGATAGCCTCCGGCAAGGATCCACCACGGAAACCTTGGCCGATTTGACCGAATACGTGAACACGAATCGTTGTATTCTTCCCAAAACCCAATCGTCGGGGAGGGACATGTCCAAAGAAGAAATTATTTCATCGTATTTATTGGACGATAGGAATGGCCGCATTCCCAATAGTATTTTCGCGAAGAATGATTTAATGAAATCGGTGTTGTTGAATTTTTACGGCAAGCATACCAACGATAAATCTTCGTTGGATGTCATCACCCATTACACGTTTTATGTCGTCTTGACTCAAATGCTCGTGCCCATCACCGCCGAGGAATCCAATCCGGACACATTCAAACGCCCCGTTCGTTTGCATGCCTTGTTTCCCTTTGTGGATTCGGACGCGGAATTCGACGCACTCACTGGAAAGAAGGAATTGTCGACGGTGGACAAATTCGCCAACAATGACAACATTATTGCGTACATGTTTGATTTGGCACTCACCATGGAAAAACAACAAACCGAGAAACATTTGTCGTCGCAGGGCCTCCACAGTGAGAATTTCAATCAATACATCGATACGATGAATGCGGTACGTTTGTTTCCTCTCTTGATTTTCAAGAGGATGTGTGAATACGGCAAATTGAATATGCAACATGTTCCCTTGGAGGGTTCGGGTGAAAAAAATATAAAGAATCAACTTGCGTCGGCGTCCAAATATTATATGCATACGCATCAACAAATGCCCATACCTCCCACGTCGACGGCATAGTTTTGGAGTTTTTATTTCCTCGTTTTTGCATACTTATGTTTTCTTTATAGCATCATAATTTTATTTTTATTTTGGATTTTGGATTTTCCACAAAATAAAAATAATTAATCAATCAATCAACCAACCAACCAACCAAACAGAACAAAAAACAAATGAACGCCAACTTTTTGAAACAATGGATCAAAGAAGCACAAGAAGATCCAAGTTTGCAATATATTGCACCGACTACATCATCGTCGACGACGACATTAGAACAAGCGAATGGTGAACAGAATTTGTTTTTGGATGGAAAAACGGCGGCCGATTTATCCGACGAAATACAAAGTCTGTTGGAATATGTGGGAGCTCCCCAATATCTCTCCAAATTACAATATTATCAATATATCGATTCCATTTCGGCATTGCGACATGGACGCATCATTCGGTGTTTGCCGAAGGTTGCAACGCCCTTTCAGGGAGTTGACTTACCGAAGGTTGCAACGCCCTTTCAGGGAGTTGACTTACCGAAGGTTGCAACGTCGCCTCGCTTCACACCACAATTGCAACTTCCCGGAATGGTAGCGGACATTAAATTTATGGCGGATGGAATTCATGTGATCATTCGCTTGTTTAATCATCGGCATGTGCAATATCGTTTTGATGATTATTATTTTTTTCAAAAATTGACGGCGGATGAAATGTTGATTTTGTCGGCGTTGGAAGATGGAGAGGAAGAACCATAAAAACCAACAAACAAACCAACTCATCGTTGTACCATGGTTTTTTTCTTGTTTTGATGTTTTTTCGCCGCCACTTTCATGGTTTTTTTCCTGTTTTTCTTCGGATGGGTGGGAATATGATTTGTGGATTGGAAAAATTGTACCATGTATTCCATCATTTGATCGCTGATTTGTTCATACAAGTCAACATTTTCATTTTCATTTGATTTGTCTTTTTCTTTGTGTTTGTCTTTGTCTTTGTCTTTTTCTAACAAATCAAACAATAATTGATCTCCTTTATCCATCATGCTACTACTACTAGTACCCACATTTTTGGGTACAAAAACTGCGTGGTGAAGTTCGGAGTGTCGAAACCTTGAATAAATGTCTTTCTCGGTCAAAGGGGCATAAAACGGAAAAGGTTGAATGTAAAAGACACGTGGATCGTCTCGCATTTGTTGGTGCATTTGGTCATCGACGAAACAAATTTCGACGTGTCGCGGTAAGGGAGACGACGAACACCGTAGCAAATCGGGGACGCCCTTGTCGTGGGAAGTTCGCCACCGTTCGTGGCGTTTTCCACAAATGGTGTACGCGCAAATAGGTCGAGCAAAAACGGACACAGACTGCCACTCCCCTGCCGGGAGAGGACTTGACAAGGACGTGTGAGTGGTCGATTTTTGATGTATTTTTTTGGTGATGAAAGAGAGAATCATATCCACCCAAAAGGGCAGCGAACATTGATTGTTGGTGTAGACATGAATGGGGAAACAATCGCCTTGTTGGCATTTGTCAAAGACAAATCGCAAGAGGGTGAAAATGCCGGGACGAAACAATTCGGGAAACAAATACATTAATTGATGGAAGAGAGGTTCCAATTGGTCGCGACGGTGTGGCGAGGGTTGGGTGGCCACAATGAGTTGCCAGATATCGAAAATCGGCGAAAAAGATCCAATCGTTTCATCCAAATCAAAGACGACGACCTTTTTGGGAGGTGGTTTTGCTTTTTTGGATGTACCAAAAGCAGCAGCAGCAGTTGCCGCCGCATCATTTCGTGTTTTCAAACGATGCAATTGTGGCAAATATTTTTCCATGAAGGTTTTTTTTTGCACGATATAATTACCAGGAAATAACCGAACATGATAATAATAGGGATGCATTTATTGTTTTTTTTTTAATTTCGTGTGTGTTTTATTTTTATTTTTAATCTTTATAAATTTATTTTTATTTTTATTTTTTGAGGGGTGGAGGGGGAAGGGTTATGATTATTTGTGTTATTTCTTTTATCACAACAAATAATTAAAAATAATTTTGTTTTTTTGAAAAAAAAATACACACATACATACAACACACACACACACACAAAATATATATGTATGTAAAACAAGAATATTTATTACACATACATGGCCAATAAAGTTGGATTCATCGGTTCACGCAATTGAATGAAGGCTTCCACTTCTTTGCGTGTCACTGTAAAGGGAAAACGCACGACAATGTCTTTGAAGGCGGCATCATTCTTGATGATTTCGCTGTCGGGAGACACCAACCTCGCCAAATTCAATTTGGTGTGAATAATCTCCAAACAACGTTTCAAATTGCGGACACCGGCTTCGCTTTTGGTCATATAATCGCGTGTATTGATATAATTCAACGTATCATCGGGAACAATGACGTCGTTTTCCTCGAAACGCACTTGGTCGCGGATTTTCGGCAACAAATAATTGCGGGCAATGACCAATTTTTCTTTGGCATCGTAGCCATTCGTTTTGATACAGTACATACGATCGCGCAGAATCGGATTCACCAAACTGGCATCGTTGTAACTGAAAATGAAAAGACACTTGCTCAAATCGAGACTGACATCGCAGAAATATTTGTCACGGAAATCGCTGTTCTGCGACGTATCCGTCAAATGCGTCAAAATCCCGATGATTTCTTGTCCACGCGCGGTTTCGCTGACTTTGTCGAGTTCGTCGAAATAGATGACAGGATTCATCGATTTGCAATCCATGAGAATTTGTACGATTTTGCCCCACACGCTGCCTTCATACGTGTAGGAATGTCCCTCCAAAAAACTACTGTCGCCACATCCCCCCAAGGCAATGAACGCGAAATCGCGGCCCAGGATCTTGCTGATGCCATCTTTCACGATGGAGGTTTTGCCGGTGCCGGGGGGTCCATGGATAGCAATGGCGGATCCAATCGAGGAGGGATTCACGATCCATTGCCCCAACATTTGCATGACTTGCATTTTGGCGGGTTCCAGTCCATAGACACACGCATCCAAGGTGGCTTTGGCTTGCGACATGAATTCGTTGCATTTGGCGGGACCGTCTGCTAAAGAAATATTCACGTTCTTGTAGACACCAAACGGAATCCGCATGAAATTGTCCACCCAATGTTTCAATTTGTGGTATTCGTTGTCGGCGGGATCCATGTTCTGCAAATTGTTGAGGCGTTCCAGGGCGACGGCTTTGAATTTGTAATCCATGGGACTCTGCAACAAGGACAGTCGCAACGGTTTGTCCGAATACAAATGATTGTTGATGGATCGCAGATCCTCCATGATTTTCTGTTGTTCGGCGTGGGACAAGCGTTTCTTGAAATATTCCAATTCGTTGATGCGCGTCATTTCGGTGTGAATCAAACGATGGTATTCGACCGTGTTAGAATGACGCGCTTTCAATACCAATTTTTTAATGTCTTGTTCGCATTCTTGGATTCCCTTTTTCAATCCCTTGTTTTTGGGGGTCACTTGGATTTGTTCGGTCAATACCTTTTTCAAATTGACCAATTCTTGGTATTCTTTGACAATGTCTTTCTTTTCAACCACATTCGTATTTGGATTTGTTTTTGTTTTTGTTTTCGTTTTTGTTTTTGTTTTTTGATTTGTATCTGTATCTGTATTTGCAATTGCATTTGTCGTGGATCCTTCATTCGAAGACGATGCCGTTTGCAGTTTGGTTGTTTGTTTTTCCTGGTGTGTCGCAACGTATCCATCCGACATGAATGTCTTTTCATCTTCACTGTCACAGGTTTCATTCTCATCGCGTTCTAATATTTCCGCATCCTCTTCTGCTCCATAATAATCCGCATATTTTGCCAAATTTTCGGATTCATCATCCTCCTCCTCGTCATCATCATCATTGTGGTCATCCTCATCATCGTTGTCAATCAAGTCCTTGTTTTCTTCTTCTTTTTCTCTCGCCGTTTCTTTTTTGTGTTTTTTATTTTGTTTGCTCTCGACAATAAAACACGTAATCCCTTGGTCATTTCCTTTTACGTGTTTTCTTTTTCTATGGTCTCGGTCCTCGTCCTCGTCCTCGTCCTCGTCCTCGTCCTCGGGATCTTGTTTTTCTTTTGTCTTGTATTTGTCACCTCGTTTTTTATGGGGTTTGTGTTTTTTGGATAACAAATCACAAACTTCCTGCATCACTGACAGAATAACGTCATTTCCGGCATTTTTTTTCTGTTTCTTTCCTCGGGGTTTGTCTTTCTTGACAGAATCCGCAGAAACCGATTGTGTGAGATCACTCCCGGATGTAGCGGAGAATTCATCCACGGTTTCTCCTTCTTCTCCTTCTCCTTCTTCGTTGGAATCTGTCTCCCAGCGGTCTTCTTCCGAATCAGAATAATCATCGGATGAAGAGGAAGACGACGACGACGAATCAGGTTCATTCAATTTCTTCTTTTGGAGACTTCGTAAATTGTACTTTTTGAATCGACTCATTTTTGTTTTGGTTTTGGTTTTGGTTTTTGTTTTTGTTTTTGTTTTTGGTTTTTGGTTTGATTTGTTTTTTAAATATTCCCAATATTGCAATATTGATGTGATTTGTGTGGAAATATTCCATGGTTTTTAAATGTGTTTTTCGCGTCTTGTAAAAGGAATATAGAACATGACGTATGTGTGAGAAAAATGCATATTTGAAAACAAAGAGTTAGTTAGTACCCAAAAAAACATAAAATAAAACCGAAAAAAAAAGCACAAAAACCGAAAAACAAAGAAAAACAAACATGGGCATCCGATATTTGAATCAATATTTGGTGCGTAAATGTAACGAAGCGAATAAATCACATTTCATTCGAAGAAGTCATCTCCGTGAATGGCAACACAAATGCATTGTGGTGGACACGAGTATCTTTCTCTACAAATTTATGGAGAAACGCGCCTTTTTGGAACATTTTTTCTTGATGATTTCGACCTTTCAAAAATATCAGATACGTCCCGTGTTTGTCTTTGATGGGAAACCGCCACCCGAAAAAAAATCGATTCTTTTGAAACGCCGCATGGATCGTCAGCGAGCACAGGATCATTATCTGTCTTTGCATCAACAATATAATCTCTTGTTTACTCGGCCATTATCGTCGACTTCTGACGCCACAATGGATGATAACAAACAAGAAGAAGCGGAAGAAGAAGAAAATAATGACTATGTGGTGGATCAAGACAACGACGACGACGATGGAGAAGTAGAAGAAAATGATGATTATGTGGAGGATCAAGAAGAAGATGATGTAGAAGAAAACAATCATGAGAATGTGAATAAAAAACGCAAACAAGAACCTGGAAATCATCCTCCAACATATGTATCTCGGGAAGACATGGAGAGGGAAATGCGTCGCTTGGAACGTCGATTCGTGAAAATCAAGAATACGGATATTGCCTTGTTAAAGGAATTATTACATGCATATCATATTCCAGTCATTCAATGTGAAGGAGAGGCCGATCCAATGTGCGCCTTTTTGGTGCAACATCGGTTTGCGGATGCCTGTTTGAGTGATGACATGGATTTATTGTTGTATGGATGTCCCGTAGTCTTGCGACGTTTCAATGTGGGTCAAGATGATCACATCACGTCTTATCATATTCATCCCATACTCGACGAAGTGTTGCATTTGTCCTTGACCGAATTTCAAATGTTGATTATTTTGAGCGGATGCACGGATTATTTTGTGGGGAGCATCAAGTATTCCTTGGAAGAAATGATGGATGTGTATCATCATCATCATCATCATCACCACCACCCCTCCAATCTTCGAGTCGAGCAAAAACAAACAGAAAAAGAAAAAAGCAAACCATTTATCCAATGGTTCCTCAAACATAAACAACGCGAAAATACCACGATGAATACCATGGAAGATTTCACCCAAATTCATGCCTTGTTCCAATCTTCGCATTTTGTCGCTTTTCACAAAGAAGAAATCAAACGCGAAGTCATCGATCAATTGCCGTTGGTTGCATTGGACGATACCATCGCCGATCTCGAAAATATTCGACGTGTTTTGCGACATGATGGATTTTTGTTTTTATAAAACAAACCATTTTTTTTTATATAACATAATATTTGTATGGCATATATATGAATGAATATCAAAACATATTATGTTATTTTGTTTTGTTTTGTTTTGTTTTTTTTTTGATTGTATGGTTCCTTCCTCTTTCAAAGTCAGGAGGATTAGAGAAGAGAGGAAAGAAAGGATCCTTTGAAGTCCTGGTTTCCGGTGTGTGTCAAATTGATGCTCACGTCGATCCACACTTGACCGCCCATTTTGGTCCATCGGTTACAGAACATCCAATCCTCCGAACAGTAATGTCCCTCTTCCACTCCACAATCGAAGAGGGCAAAAGCATGTTTGTTTTCGTCGTCTTTCAAGAAACCCACATCATCGACATATTTGGTGGAGGGGAACGCCAATTGCATTTTTTCGATGACGCTGCGTTTGATCATCATAAATCCCGTGGCCAAATGTTTGACACGCGCCAAATTCTGGTTGATTTCCAAAGAGGGGCCCAAATGGTTGATATTGTAGCGGACCAATTTTTGTTGGATGAAATCCACGTCGGACACCAAATCGCGCAATTCCGACGTATGTTTTCCACGCAACCAATCCAAGACCGGATTGACCAATTGGGGTTCTATATTCGCGTCTCGTTGCACCATACGAGGCAACAATCTCTCCCATTCGAAACTTTTGATGGGATACACGCCCCCAATGAGAGCCTTGTCCGACACAATCAATTTTAAGACATCGACGGGATCCCATGTGATGTCGCTGTCAATGAACAACATGTGTGTCATGGTGGGATCATTCATGATTTTCGCCACCAAATTGTTGCGAGCACGCGACACCAAACTATCGTTGCGACAAAACTCGACGCGAGTGGGAATGCCCACCGAATTGCACAGTTGAATGGTAGCCATCAAACACGACACATAATTGACGTAACAGAGACTTCCATAACATGGCGTCAATATTGCCAAACGGGGTTTATTCTCTTCGACGTATTTTCGCACGGCGGCTTCCAAATCCAATGTTTCGACGGTTTTATTGGGATGGACGTTGGTTTCGTCGTTTTTGTTTGTGTTTTCGTTGGTGGCAGGGGAAAGTGTGATTTGAATATTATCTTCTGATGACATGATTGTTGATTTTGTTTTTGTTTTTTAAAAAAAAAAGAAGAAGATGTGTTTTTGTTTTGTTTTTATTTTCGATGTTGGTTGTTTATTTTCGAACGAAAGGAAATATGGTTTATATTGGTTTTGTATTGAAAAAAAAAAAGACATAAACAGTGATTATTGTCCGGTTTCCAAATACTACAAAATACAAAATACATTTTCTTTTCTTTTGAAACAAAACCAAAATCGAAATGTTTGAAGAAATTGAAGCAGAAAATACTGGTTATCATTATCATCATAAAACGTTAACCAAAGCGGAAATCAAACAACGTTACCAAGACATTCAAAACGAAATCAAGGACGATTTGAAAACACAAATTGTGACATTGGCCAAATGTTTCGAATATGAATGTTTGTGTTATTCGCCGTTTTTTTTACCAACGCTCCGCCCCGAAGGGGCGGAGTGCGAGGACTTTGTTCCATGTTTTGATGTGGATATTTTGGACAAAATAAAGTCGTCGTCGACACTTACAGCAACCGCAAGAGAACAATATATTCAATTGTTGTGTTGGGGATATGCAACCCTTGTAAAACTGGAAGAACAAGACGAGTTCATTCGCATGACGACGGAAGAAGTGATTCTGCGGAAATTGGGAATAAATGTCACAGACTGCCTCATCACCACTTCTTCGACAAGCGAAGCGGAAAGAGGACTGGTACATGATGACGTCATGAAAAAAGTGGAGTATATGTACTATAAAATTTTAAACAAACGTGATGAATTGTATTTTATGATCATGTGAGATGATAGATACCCAAACGAACAAACCAACCTGTTCGCCCATTTTTTGAAGAAAAAAAAATGGGAAGTTTCTAAGACATCGATTTGAAGGTATAGAATAAAACGACGGTGCCAACGGCCGCCCACAAAATACCCATATTCATGGTTTGTTCGTAGCGTTCCTTGTAATTGGCGGTTTCTGTTCCCGGAACCTCATAAATCGCGGCAATTTTTTCGTCGATGTCTTTTCTTGTTGCGCTTGTTCCATTTTTGATATATGTAGTATAACCATATCCGGGGTCGGCATCTCCCAATTTGGCAGACATTCTAAAAAAATTACAATGATTTTTACTATATGCGACCGATCGTGTATATCCCCCACAATCGTCCATTGCATCGCACTCTTTCTGGCATGTTTCCATGTCTTTTTCAAAATCAGTTGTATCGGGTCCGGTTCCCCACACCGACTGGTCCTCGGGTAATTGCCCACTAATGGCGGCAACATTTTGAATTGCGGTATTCATTTGTTTTTGGATTTCAAATTGTTTTTTAAAAAATTTGTATGTTTTTTTAAATGTTGCTTTTTTAATTATAAAAAAATTAAATGAACTTTAAAAAAAAAAGATACAAAAATGTTTTTTGCTGTGTGAATAAAAAAAGACAAAAAAAATATGGAAATAGCGAAGAGAAGTTTCGATCTTCTGACCCCAAGGTTATGAGCCTTGTGCGCTTCCTCTGCGCCACTTCGCTGATTTGTTTTGTTTGTTTAAAAAAAAATGTGACACACACTATGGAATGGAATGGAATGGAATGGGATGATGGAAATGTTCCTACTGAGATTCGAACTCAGGATACAGGATTCAAAGTCCCGGGTGCTAAACCACTACACTATAGGAACATTTTTGTTTTTGTTTTTGTTTTTTTATTGAGGTTTGCGGTGGACACACACACATAACCGAGTAAGCTGTTTTTTGTGGTTTGTTGTTATGCTGTTTTGCACGCTTTTTGCTTTGGTTTGGTTTAAGCAGTGGCAACGGCGGCAGCCGTGTTCTTAATGAAGTGGGGCTTCATGAAGGTCTGTAAGTTGAAGAAATGGAGCTGATCCTTGTCGGAGATCTTGAAAAGACCAGATAAGGCAGCATCCGGATGAATGATACGACCATTGGTCTTATCCTTTAACTGGTTGGTCTGGATGTAGTTGATGATCTCCTTGGCAACATCGGTGCGAGACATCTCCGTACCAGGAGCCTTGCCTAAAAACTTGGCTAACTCGTCACTGATGCGGGTGGGCATCGTGAAACCAGACTGCTTTCTGTTGGGGTTCTTGGCCTTGGCCGCCTTCTTGGCCGCCTTGCTTAACTTAGAAGCCTTCTCCGCATCCTTCTTCTCACGAACAAGATTCTTGCGGAGATTGCGAATGTCGGCCTTTAAGGTGAGGTAAACAGCACCAACCTGCTGGACCTTGTTCTCCATCTCCGTGAGAATAGAATCAGAGGAAACACGGGGCTCCTCCGCCTTGGCCTCCGTTGAAGCAGCGGCAGCAGCAGCAGGAGCAGCAACCACGGGAACCGCAGGAGCAACGGGTGCAGCCGCCACAGGGGCAGCGGCAGGAGCAGCAGCCTTGGGCTTCTTCTCCGCCTTGGGCTTAGTAGCAGCAGCGGCGGGAGCAGCAGAAGCAGCAACAGGAGCTACAACTTCGGTGGCAGCAGAAGGGGCAGAAGCCTTGGAGGCAGATTTGTCAACTTTAGTAGCGCGAACCATTTTGTTTGAAAGAGAAAGTTTTTTTTTTGAGAAAAAAAAGAAAAAGTTTTTTGTTTTGTTTGTTTGTTGTCGTGTGGGTTTGGTTATACCCTACTATAATACCTCTTTTTTAAGTATTTTAACGCAGATGGACCAATAATTGAGTTTTTGAATTTGTGAATCATGTTTTTGCTAAAGAAACGCCGCATGATTTTTAAAAAATTAAAATTTTTTTTTGTTATATTTTGATTTTTTTTTTGTGTTTTTCCAAAACAATCAAAAAACCAAAAACCAAACACCAAACATCAATCAAATATCCACGAAAGGCAAAGATCGTCGCGCTAAAGAAGACAACCGAGACAAAATCAACAAACAATGCAAGGCACCCAACCGACGATGTTCAATGTCCACACCCGTGTAAATCATCCATTCCATGATTTCCAAACAGACCAATCGGGCATTCGGTAACGTCGTCATGGTGGAGGTGATCACGGTATGGGCATTGACGGCATGCAATCTTTGTGGTGGAAATGGAAACGGATCGGGATGTGCACAAATATGGAGTTTTGTGGAGGCAGACAAATCCGTATTGCCATGCCACAGTCGATAATATCGTTCGTAGAAAGCGGCATATTCATAATCGTTGAAATCGCGGAACCATTGGCTTTGGGTGTAATTTCCTAAACGATCGATTTCCATAAAGACATCTTCGATGCGTTGGCTAATCGTTCGTCCGTCTTTGATTTCTTTTAAAATACGTTGAGAGGCTTCCAATCGGCTCTCTTCGTTGCCATACACAAAATATCCATTGTCTTGGTTGTGACCCATTGCATTTGGAGCAGAAGCAGCAGCATAAGTCAAGTAGTCATTATTTCGTGGGTATAGTTGTCGTTGTGGTTGTTGCACTGTATCGGAATGAGGAATTGATGCAGCCCACGACGACGACAACGTTGTTGGTGCGACGGTTGACGAGGACGAAGACGAAGACGAAGACCGTTTCCGTTTCTTGAAAAAACCGAATGCATCTTCCACGACGGGGGTGGTTGTTTCCAAGAGAGAAGACCCCAACAACAATTGGATTTTAGTGTAGAGGCGGAAAAATTTACAGACAATATCAAAAGGAATGTCCTTGCGGTTGTACGGATTCAAAAGACGCCGATTCTTACGGTACATGGTCATCAACGACGTCACGTCGAAAGCATACACGAAATGCGAATCGTCTTCATACGAAAAAAACAAATGCGGCGACATTTCTTGGAAGGGCACCAATGTATAGAAATCACATTCGTTGACCACAAGAGGATTTTTTGTTTGCACAAATGATGACGCTGATGACGATGATGATGACGCTGATGATGATGATGATGCCGTTATGGTTATAAAAGGAAACCCCGGTCCACGCAATTGTTGCATACAACGCACCAAAAATCCACGAAAGATTCGTTGGATTTGAATGGCCGCGGAAATGTGATGCAATTCTCTCGCTATGCGTGTGATGATTTCGTCTTTGGTACCGCCAACTTTCAAACGCAATAGAATACACAAACTACGCAAATCGGGTTTTTTTCGTTGTTTCCATGTTTGGGAAACATCCCGAACCAATTCCACAATTTCATAAATATCATTGTTTGTGGTTGTCGTTGTTGTCGTTGTCATCATTTTAGAGGGACTGTTTGTCATGAATGATTGATTGATGAAAGACAGACAAATAGACAAAAAAAATAAATAACGCCGATAGGAACTTTTTGTTTTTTTTTTAATCAAAATAAAAATGAACGCACTTGATAACAAAATAATGGACTTGTAAATAATTTCATAATTAAATCATTTTATTATATTCTTATATATTTTTTTTTAATCAATAAAAAAAAAATAAAAAAAAAACAAACAACTGCAACATGTTATCCTTGGCACAACCGAGTGTACAACAATCGAATGACTTAATAGAAGAAGAACGAGAACAAGAAGACCAAAAAACATCTTTTGACGACAGAGAAGTTGATATCTTGCCATTATCACCGTGTGTCCTTAGTCCCAGCCGTGTCATGACACCCATATTCGTGCGACAATTATCGTGGTGTTTTCCTTTGCCCCAATTAATGCATATTGTTTTGAAAATACGCGCCTTTGTGCAACAAAACAATGATTTCGTGTTGCGTTACAATCCGATGGTTGGATGGGAGAGAACAGAATCGGTGTACTCCATTCACGTACATTTAATCAAGTCTATTTGTCCTTTTGACATGGAGGAGGAAGAACCGTGGTCATCGCCATGCCAAATTTCCATCGAAGTTTATGCCAGCAAATCCTCCAATCAAGCCATCGTGGAAATCAATCGAATTATGGGAACATCTCCCTTGTATCGTTGTTTTCGACACGCTTTGCGCGATTATTTGGATTCGTCGTCGATGATGTCCACCAACATTTCGGATTATATTTCGCCGCTATATAAACTGCGTTTTTTTAGTGGACTTGTCACGGACAGCCTCTCCCCTATGGGTCGAGGACTTGTCACGGACTGCCTCTCCCCTATGGGTCGAGGACTTGTCGAAGGGGAGAGGCGGCCTTCAGAGAGCGAGAGACCAAATCGTCATTCATGTACATGAATAATATTATATGTTTTTTGTTGTTGTTGTTGTTGTGTTTGTTTATTTTTTTTTTAGTATGATTGCGGTTTGTTTTCCCTCCCCGATACAAACAAGAGCATACTTTCGTGTGTAAGAAATTAAAATGAATATAAAGACAACGTTTTATAAGATGATTATCAGAACAAAAAAAAAGCACACACGCACACACATACACTCCTTTAAAAAAAAAAGTTTTCTAAAAAAACACACACAAACAAAAATGTCCAAAGCATCTCCTGTTGTTTTATCTGTCGCGGATTGGGATCCCGTAAAAGTGAAATACATGGCACCCAAGGTCAACGACCGTGGTGGAAAGTCCATCAATTTAATTAGTTCCCAGTCCAACCGCGGTATTCATCTGACGACTCCTCTGATGATGACCTGGGGTATTAGTGATTTCACCGATGAAAAGACGGGCGAGAAGGATGGCAAGTACAGCATGTCGTTAACGTTTCCCAACGAGGAATACGCCACGCCTGCCACTCGCGATTTCTTGGAGAAGATGAAGAAATTCGAGAACCAAATCCTTGATGACGCCGTCAAGAACTCGGAGGCTTGGTGGGGAGAAGAAATGTCGCGCGAGTTGTGCAAGCATACGTTTTTCCCTTTTTTAAAGTACAGCAAGAATAAGGAGACCAAGAAGGTCGATTATACCAAGCCACCCAGTATTCGTGTGAAGGTTCCCTGCTACGACGATGGCACGCGTTGGGGTGTCGAGATCTACGATACCAAGAGTACCCAAATCTTCCCCTCCGACAATCCCAACCATACTCCCGCCGATTTCGTGCCCAGCATGAGTAGTGTGGCCTGTATCATTCAGTGCGGTGGCATCTGGATTGGTGGCAAGGGATGGGGTCTCACCTGGAAACTCATCCAGTGCATCGTCAAGCCTCGCGAAGTCGTCAGCGTATATGGCAAATGCCACATTCAATTGAGTCCCGAAGATCAATCCACCATCGAGAACCAAAAAATCGATGATGTGGCGCCGATTGTCGATGAGTCGGTCGCTCCTGTCACTACCGCAAATAATAATAAACGTTCTTTAGCTCAAACAAACGATTCTGACGACGAAGCAGAAACAGAACCACCCAAGAAAGCGGTTGCTACTACTCCTGCTCCTGCACCCGTTGTTGCTCCTACTCCTGCTGTCGAAGCACCTGTTGTTGCTGCAACCGTAGGGACGAATGACGAGGCTGCTTCTGCTTCTGCTCCTGCTGTGAAGAAAACCATTGTTAAGAAAGTCGTGAAGAAAGCCGCGTAAAAAAATATATATAATAATGTTTTGTGTATTCATTTTTTTTTATTTATTTTCAAACCAATATAATATGTTTTCTCCTTTTTTAAAATAACAATTTATTTAAAAAAAAAAATATACACATTTTTCACTTTTTTTTTAATCTTTATTCACCTGCTCGTTTTACTCGCAGGTTCACCAGCAATTTTTCTGACGAAAAATTGCTTTAAAGATAAACTTTACAAACCTGAACTGATACACCGGTGTATCAGTCCAGGTGAATAGAGGTTAAATAAATATTGTATCCCCCTTATCGTTTGTCTCCTACTACTGGCTTTATACATTTACCATACGAAACATGTTTCGGTTTATTCCATCATCACTCGAAGAAACAGCAAAAGATGAATTCGAAAAAGAAGTAAAAAATAAAGTAAATATGTTATTTACATCGCATCTTTATAACAAATATGCCCCTTTGGATTCGGAATGTTTCAAAAAATCCACATCTTTCCGTTTTCACAATAGCAACAAAACTTTGAATTTGGAAATAGAAATTGCAAAAGTCGGGAAATGCGAAAATGCCACAGGAAATCAAATTTTGAATGGAATCGTGAAGGTCTTTCGTGAGTTGAAATCTTTTGCCGACAAACACAATAATACATCACCCACTGTGATCCAACTTTCATTGTCTGCTTTTTTGTGGGATGCATCTGAAATAAAACCATTGTGTGTACCAGCAAATACTCGTGGATCAATTGGAGCCGTAAGTTTGCAATTTGTGAGTGCATTAAAATATAATATGTCATGGTACAATCGATATGGATTTTATAAGAACAAAGAATTATTGAAAGAAACGATTTTACAGAATAAAAAAGAACTCGATTCGACTCTTCCGGATAATCAATCATGGGACGAATTTAAACGCATTGTGAAACAAAAACAACATGCACCAAGCATCGAGATTTTCAATGATCTTCGAAATAAATTTGAAACTTCGACATACCGACAGATTGGTCATTTCTTATTGACAAAAACAAACGACCGCGACTTAGATATTGCATCATGCAATGATTATTTGATTGTTTTACAATCTTTTGCTTACTTTTGTAGATCCATGATTCATAGTGCCCCGCCCATTTTTGATTTCGATTCTTTCGAAAGCACCACCACGTCCTCCTTCCCAATTAGGTATGAAGATATTTTAGGTGAAAACAAAAAAAGACAACGCGCTCCCTCACCAAGTCCTCCTCAAAAAACTTCCTCTTCCTCTTCCTCTTCTTCTCCTTCGTCACCTCATCGCAAAAAGAGTGCGAGAACTTCTACGTCACATCAACACAGTAAAAGTGGTGGAAGTCATCGTCGTACTTATCGTCGTCTTCGTACTTATCGTCGTCATCGTCGTACTTAAAAAAAAAACCAAAAATACATGATCCTTCCTCCGTCTCTCTGTTTTTTTTAGCGTCTCTCTGTTTTTTTGCGTCTCTCCTCTTCGAGTTGAGTGGAGTGTAGTGGAGTGGAGTGTAGTGGAGTGGAGTCGTTGCCAAGAAAAAAACGCATTCCAATTATTTTTATTTCTTTAAGTTCTTTTCCTCCCATCATAATTTAATTTTTATTGCCCTGCTCGTTTTTTACAAACATAAAAACAATAAACAAAAAAAAAATAAATACGGTATAGTCATGACCACAACCCCACCACAGATTGTAAAATTTTCGCGAATCACACGCGATAGTGAGATTATTATTTTCCGTACCAAGGATTCCTTGCCTTTCTTTGACCAAAAAAATCCCGAACATGATTATTATGAATCGATGGAAAGTATATTGGAACGTGCCATCCAGTCCTATATCAAAATGTTTCCGTTTGTTTCACGCGAACAAATGAATGACAGTTGTTTTGTGTGGATGGGTGTGTTGTTTGGTGTGTACCGTGATGCCAATGTATTTAGTGCGGCGCGATTTGCCGGAGAAGGGGATCATTCGTTGGAACGTGTACTCGTGTATGATCCAACGTTTCATCACAACCAAAAAATAGTTCCGTATTTGAAAGACATGACACATTTATTGACCATAAAATGTAAATTCCCACCTTTATCCCATAACAAATCATTGTCACGGACTGCATCGCCTATTCGAGTCGATGACTTGTTGTCCTCGTCCCAGATGGGAGAGTCGTCATGTGGTTTGATTGCCATTAAAAATGAAGAAGAGGTATGTGTCGATTTTCCTTCTTATTCGTCTTCTTTTTCAGGACATCGTGCAAGAAAAGCAAAGAAACATGTAAAATATTCAATGTAGGAAAACAAAAGAAAAATATATTGTTTGTATGTGACAGCCTTTATCTTTATTCACCTGCTCGTTTTACTCGCAGGTTCACCAGCAATTTTTCTGACGAAAAATTGCTTTAAAGATAAACTTTACAAACCTGAACTGATACACCGGTGTATCAGTCCAGGTGAATAGAGGTTAAGTATCAGTTTAGGTGAATAGATATTAATTAATTATTTTATTTAAAACAAAAAAAAAAACAAATCTTTTTCCAAAACATAAAATACAAACAACAAAAATACAAACAATATGATTTTAAAAAATAGTCTGTGGATTCTTATGCTTCCCATCGCAATTGTACCCAAATTACGATGTTGGCTCGGTCAATCAAAGACCCCTCCTTTAATATGCCGCCCTTATGGATCACCACCGGTTGTTTTTCCTCCGTTAATCGCAACGACGACAGTGGCACTTCCACCTCTTTCGTCCCCTCACAACCCTCGATTTGCATCGTTTGAACGCGTCGACCCCAAATTTCGGCCACTGTCCATGACACCTCTACATGCAATGTATTATCGTCCTCTAAGATCATATGGGCAGGCAATTCAGGAGGGGAACACAAAAATATTTGATTTCCATAGACGATTTGTCGGCACCACAAGGGGACTTTGACCTCCTCGCCCTTTATAAATACCATATCCTCCATCAAATTTTGTAATGTGGGATGTAATATGTAAATCTCTTTTTCTTCGTCGTCGTCCTCGTCCTCCGATGAAGAAGAATAAGAAGAAGAAGAAGAAGACATTATATAATTGGTATCCTTGGTGTTATGGTGTCCACGGTTATCGTCCTCTTCATTATCGACCGTTTTTAAAAAACTGCGCATTTTCTGTATCATGGATTCCTCTAAATGAAACGATTCATGATACAATAACAAAAATTCAAACACTTTGCAAACCGTTTCTCGTTTCATCAAAAAAGGGGCAAATCGATGCAATAAAAATACCAATTTGGGAAGACTCTCTTTTCCATTCGCAACAAAATATTTTTCTCCTTGTGGCCAAACCTCTCTGAAAAATTCACGATAGACTTGCGATAACATATCCGAATACGAATTGGTGGTTGACGATGTATTCTTGTTGTTGTCTGTGTCTGTGTCTGTGTCGTCGTTGTTGTTGTTGTTTTCAAACATAATAATTTCATTTTGTAAATATTCGTATGCCTCTCTTCCCTCAATGAATCGTTCTTTCGCAACCGCATCATTGCATTTGTCGGGATGCCATTTTAGGGCATACAATCGATAATGACGTTTTAGTATCGAAGTGGTTATAACGGATTCGCCACTTTGCCATTGTAAAGAGAGGATTTCCAAAGCTCGCCGTCGATCCATGTTTTTGGTTTGGTTTGGTTTTATTTTTTAATCTTTAATCTACTGAGTTGATACACCCGTGTATCAACGAGAGAATTAAAATTTATCTTTAAAACGATTTTGTGGAATCAAAATCGTTGGTAAACCTGGGAGTGGAACGACCAGGTGAATAAAGATTAAAAACTGTTAATTTTTTTTTTGTTTGGTCGACGGATCGATCATTGTCATGATCAAGTAATAAAACATACTCTCTAAGTGATATATGGGACGATAATTATTGTTGTAATATTTGAGAAAGACGTGCATGCGATCCAGTAATTCGGGCAATTGTACTTCTTGCAACATTCCCGTCTCCAAATAATGTTCCACAATATACCACAAACACTCCGTAATGTCGAGAGCATACAACAAAATGTCATACAAACAATCTCGAAACAAGGCATACATTTCAATGTCGTTTTGTTTTTGGGTTTGTTTTTGGGTTTGTGTTTGTGTTTGTGTTTGCATTTGGGTTTGTATTTGGGTTTGCATTTGGGTTTGCATTTGGGTTTGTATTTGCATTTGGGTTTGTCGATGATCCATGGTCATCATATGATCCATATGACGAACAATATTGTCACACACCAAATTAAACAAATCCGTGGGCAATTGTTCCAATGATTGCAATTTTCCAAACGATTTGATTTCTTTCAAATTTAAGATGGCGTCTTTCGGTATCGCGTCCAATAAGTCATGGATGTTGTTGTTCGTGTTGTTTCCCAATGATGCATATGCCGCCGAGGATGGTCGCGCCACAGGAATCATTTGACAACGTTGCACAATGCAACTCGGCAAAAAACTAATGTGCTGTGTTAAAATCAAAAACGACAAATGGATATGCAAGAGCGAACTGTGTTGCATATAACTATAGAAAACATCCAATAATTCGTTGTGAATGCAATGGAAATTGTGACACAAAATAATGCCCGCCCTCTCCGGATGCAGCACCGAAACAATATCGGCGATTTGAAAGAAAAAATCATTCCACATTTTCTTGGATTCGCACCCCAACATCGAAAAATCCACTTCATAGTGAATGTCACTTACACGAAACAACCATTCCTTGTCCTTTTCTTTTTCTTTTTCTCCTCCCCCATTATTTCCATTGGCGGAACTGGAACCCGACGAAGAAGAAGAAGCCGACGAAGAAGCCGGGGATGACAATTCTTGTAAGGCAATACGTCGTTGAAATTTCAAGCGACTGGGTGAATATTTTTCGATGATTCGCAACGCCGCCGTATATTTGCCCACTCCCGATGGACCATACAAAATCATCGACGGACATTGTTGAACATGAGCAGGCAATTGGGCAATCAAATCTGTCACTTCGGGGTGAATATCATTTCGATGGCTTGCTCGCACATATTCTTCGAATGTGGTTTCATAATATTTCATGTTTTGGTTTTTTTTTGTGTGTTTTGAGTTTTTGTTGTTTTGTATTTGTATTTTATCATACAAAACAACAATTGAAATTGCTTTATTTGTTTTTGTTTTTGTTTGTGTTTTTGTTTGTTTATTTTTGGATCCAATGTTTGGGAAACATGTCCGTCATGATTGCAAAATCGAAATAGGGACCAAACCATTTTTTGGGATATATTACCATGGGATAAGAATTTTCATTGCTGTCGACAATACGATGAAAATACGCACCAAACCAACTGAATGTACTATTGGCTATTATATGATGATCACAACAACTCATTATCAACATTTGTTTCCAATCCTCAATCGTATCGTCCACTTTTACAAACGTACACGATGGCCACATCGTTTTGCATTCATTGATGGTGACTTGGACCGCGTCATTGTCTTCCGCCTCACAAAAATATAATATTTTTATTTTGGGTGATGATGACGGGGAGGAGGACGTCAAATTTTCGATTATATGTTGCAACGCATCTTTGTAATACGACGGTTCCAAAATATTGTGATAATATGACAAATGTTTGTAATCTCCCAAACGAAAATGCATGCTGATGGTCGTTTCAGTCGTTTCAAATGTTTTGTTTTCTGGCTCGGTCAACGCCAGAAAATATTCTGCACGAATGGCGGCTTGTTGCTCCGACAATTTCAGACGTTGAAATATTTCATCTTGGTAGGCTTCAAAATATTTGTAACTTTGAAAATAACCATGCAAACGAATGATCGGTTTTTGATTTACATCCAACGGCACATAATGGTGTATGTTATACCGATCGATCATCTGGCAATCGGGAGACGACAGATTTTGTTCCCATTGTGTTTTGTCGATGGTATTTGTTGTCATTAATTCTCGGAACAACGAATGCCAGTAAGTGGGGCGCGTTCCCGTTTTGTCGGAATAAGGAAACACAAAAGGGACATTGTGTTGCATGGAATACGCCATGGCCGCAAACACTTGAAAGAGTTGATTTCCCAACCCCCCCATAATATCAGCCGTCACATACTTGGGGGATTGTTTTTTTTGCCTGTCAATATTCATGATCATGTTCATATTCATCCGTCTATTTATTGTATTATACAAAACTAAATTTATTTGGGCGTTTTTTTGTTGGGTGTTTTTTGTTGGGCATTTTTATTTAAATAGTTTTTTTTTTTGGTTCTTCGTATCCACCTGGACTGATACACCGGTGTATCAGTTCAGGTTTGTAAAGTTTATCTTTTAAAACCTGCGAGTACACAAGGCATTTGGGTTGAAGCCATAAGGTACGAAGGCTTCAACCTGTAAAGTCGGCGTCGCCTGACAGCCTTAGGAAACGAGCAGGTGAATAAAGATTAAAAAAAAAACATAAAATTTGGGTCAAACCAATCAACCCACCAAACCCGAACGCGACAAATGCGCCAAATCATTCGTCAAATACACCAAATAAGCCGATAAAGCCAAAACGGTGATGCCCGAAAAGTAACGCGCCACAAACGTCAATATTTCCGTCAAACGGTACGGACTAATCACCGTCAACCCGAAAAAGACAAACAATATCACGATGAACCATATATACAAATTCTTCAAATCGTATTTGAAACATGTGTCCTCGGGCGACAACCCGATGTAATCGCGGATGGAGAAACCCGCGTAGACCACCGCACACAGGGTCAACACCAATTTCGCCAAATCGATGAAGCCATCCCACCGGAAAATCACACTTCGCAAGGTGACGATCACGGTGGCCAACAGCGTCCATCCCGCCTCCACGAAGTGTTTCGTGGCGAGCAACACCAAAAACACCAAAAAGAGCACGGCGCCCACCAAAGAGAGACCCGTGTTCAAGAATCCCAAGTCACCGAAGTCAATGCCCGGATTCATCCACAATCCATTGGTCCATTTGCGCAACCACGGGAACAAAAATTCTTCCGACAACCGTTTGCCCAACGACAAGCCAAACATGGCAATCAACAAATAAAATGTTGTTTTGAAATTGGATTTGAAGGCTTGGATGTCCGCCGAATCACATCGATCGTCGAGGCGTTTGTTTAACACGGCACCCAACGAAAATACGATGAGAGGCGTCACCAAATCCAGGAATCCCCCGAACGCCGTCGTCGACGATTTCAAAATGTCGTAGACGCGGTCATAGATGGAGGACGGCGTGTAGAAAGTATAGGCACTTTTTACCGTCAACAACATGGTCACCGTAATGAAGATGGTTTCTAAAGTATCCATTTTGTCGCGATTGACGTCCGTCAAATGAATAACATCATTGGTGCCTTTGAAAATCTCTTGGAGTTTGAAGACCGTCAACAATAACATGATACCCGCCGCCACACTCAGACCCAACGACAGAAAGAGTGTCCATAATCCGATGGTGCTTTCCACGGTGAGTTCCGACGCCATGAAAAAGTCCATGACACTCTTTCCCAGACTGAGACCGAATATCAAGAAGACAAATGTGAAAATGGCCAATCCCATGAATTCCGTGCGGCGGATTCCTTTCATGAAAATAAACGAGAGCAAGAATAACACCGCAAATATCCATTTGGCGAATGTGGACCAGGAAAATGCATCGTCCATGTTTTTTTTTGGTTTTTTTAATAGAAAAATTATTTTGTTTATGTTTGGTTTGTTCGATTTGTATCGATTTTGTTTTTTGTTTTGTTATACAAAATAATTTTCGGTTTTTTAATGTGGATAGTGAGACAACAAAAATTATATCTTCTTTTGTTGACACTTCTTTTTTTTTTCATTTTTCATCGTCATCGTCATTGTCATCATCATACACATCGGATAAAATCTCGACCATTTCGTCCAGTGAGTATGTCCTCGTTAATGAAGACAACAAATCCACGTCTCTCGCATAATGAGTGTAATTATATTCTGTGGCAAAGAGAGACAAAATGCGATGACAATCTTCGCGGTATTTCAACCAGGTGGTTTCGCGCTCGAGACGTGTCGAGTGTCTACATTGTTCGGTGAGAATTTGTGCCAATCGTACGAGGAGAGGATGATGTCTTCCCGTTTGATAGGCTGGTTGGGTAAAATATTCACCATTGCAATACAGGAGTGATTTGCATTTACCATTGCATTTGCGACAATATGCAATCGTGTCATCGTTACACAAATCTTCCATTGTTTATTGTTTATTGTTTGTGTGTTGTGTTTTTTCGTTCGTGTTTTGTTTTTCTTCACAGAGATATCGGAATGTTTATATACATATTTCTGTGTTTTTATGTTTTGCCTAAGGCACGCAGTGCCTGCGTTTTACAAGACATTATAGAGATTGAATTCAAAGAAAACATAAGAACAAATTATTCAATCTCTATAATTTGTCTTTTCAAAGACCCAAAATGAATCGCCGAATGACAATTCATCGATGTTTCTTGGTTGTTTTTATGGGACATTATAGAGATTGAATTCAAAGAAAACATAAGAACAAATTATTCAATCTCTA
>VFQS010000855.1_pt1 | contig 30407 bp, 35 predicted proteins | sample 3512361 | NCBI WGS metagenome assembly VFQS01 (sample SAMN10412375, study PRJNA504923) | tailings metagenome | isolation source: Relicate 1 Philex TSF3 active mining | place: Philippines
GGCTATTCGTTCGGCGCGCTGATCGGCATGCAGTTGCTGATGCGCCGCCCGGAAATCCGCGGCTTCATCTCGGTCGCGCCGCCGGCCAACATGTATGACTTCAGCTTCCTCGCACCGTGCCCGTCCTCGGGCATCATCGTGCAGGGCGCGGGCGATACGGTGGTGACTCCCGGCGCCGTGCAAAAGCTGGTCGACAAGCTGCGCACGCAAAAGCACATCACCATCCATCACGAGGAAATTCCCCGTGCGAACCATTTCTTCGAAAATGAAATGGATGACCTGATGCGCTCGGTCGACAACTACCTCGACATGCGCCTCGCACCGGATTGCCCGATCAAGTAAGCCGCCCGGCTTATTGCGGAACCTGACCTGCCGGAGCGTTTCCGGCAGCGTCCGGCAATGTCCATATCCCGACGTTGACCGCCGCCACCAGCGCGAGCACGACCATCAGCACGGCCTGCTGACGCGCGCCGCGCCGCCACATCGTCAGCGCCAGCAGCGGCAGGATGAACACTGCCAGCACCAGCAACGAGAGCACCGCATTCATCATTCGACGTTCCTGCCCGTCAGGTTCAGAATGTCGTCCAGCGCGTTGCCATCGCCATCGATATCCAACAGGCGCCCCAGGCCGCCCAGCACACCGCCGCCGTGATGGCCGAAATCGGCCGCAGGATCGGAAGTTGCGCCCAGGATCGAGCCGATGTCGCCCAGCCCGCCGCTCCCTTGCGCACCGCTTCCGCCTGCGCGCGCGGAAAAGTAACCGCCCACCAGCATCGTCAGCAGCGGCAGCATCTTTTTCAGGATTGCGGGATCGATACCGGTGCGGCTGGCCGCATCGGCCGCCACCGACCGGCTGACGTCCTTCGAGCCGAAGATCTGGCCCAGCACCGCGTTGCCCCGATCCACTTCGGTTTCATCGGGACCCAGCACGTTCGCCGCCAGCGTGCCGCCGCCCAGCCCGCCCAGCATCGACACCATGGCGCCCAGGCCGGTCTCACCGCCGCCTGCCGTCTCGCTCGATTTACGGAAACCGCCGATGATCGCGGGAATCAATGCCTCGGTTCCGGCCATGGCCGTGGCCGGCGGAATGCCAAGCTGATTGGCGACAGCATTGATGCCGCCGCTTCTTCGCAGCATATCCAGAACAACCATTTCCGCCATGTGCGGGGCTCTCCTCGGTGCGACCCGATATCAGACCCTCTGGGGTAAATGTTTACCTTACTTTTCCCATCGCGCGCCAGCCCCTTATTTGGTCGGTGTTAACCGTGTTCGAATTTGACACAGCCCCGCGACCGACGCAGTTTCCCCGCCATGACAAGCATTTCCCTGACGCGCCGCAAGGCGCTTTCGCTGATTGGAACGGGTTCGGCGGCGCTCGCACTGCATGGGTGCGCAGGCGCTCGGCTGGCTGCTGCCCCGCCTCCGGCCGATGCCGCCGCCCTGCTCGACACGCTCGCCTGGGATCTGCTGCGCCTCTCGCCGGAAGGGGCGACTTCATTGGGGATCGACACCGGCGCGCACGCAGACCTGCGCAACCAGCTGGGAGACCGCTCACCCTCCGGGCAAAGCGCCATCGTCGCGCTGCTGCGCAAGGGGCTGGCGCAAGTGCAAGGCATCGATCCATCCGCGCTGGACCACGCCACGCGCACCAGCCTGGCCGTCGTCAAGAGTGCGTTCGGCGTGGCGCTGGATGGCTTTGCCCTGCCCTATGGCGATGTCGCGGTCGGCGGCTGGCGCAACACGCCCTATGTCGTGATCCAGAATGTCGGCGCCTATCTCGATACGCCGCGCTTTCTCGACGGGGATCACCCGGTCCGCGATGCTGCCGATGCGGAAGCCTATCTGGCGCGGCTGGCCGCAATGCCCAGCCAACTGGATGGAGAGCTGGAACGGCTGGCCAGTGCCGGGCGGATCGGTGCGATCGCGCCCTCGTTCCTGCTCGACAAGGCGATCCGGCAGATGGAGCACACCCTGGCCGATGCCCGCGCCGGGGGTGACATCGTGCAATCGCTGGTGCGCCGCACCGCCACTATCCCCGGTGAGTGGGAGCGGCGCGCGAAAGCCATCGCGACCGGCCCGGTGACCGCCGCGCTGGAACGGCAGCTGGCCGAACTCAAGGCCCAGCGCGCCCGCGCCAGTGACGCCGCCGGTCTATGGGCGCGCCCGCGCGGGGATGAATGGTACGCCTGGGGTCTGCGCGCCAGCACCACGACCCGCCATACGCCCGATGAAGTGCACCGCATGGGGCTGGAGCAACTGGCCGAACTGCAAGGCCGGATGGATCCGATCCTGCGCGGCCTTGGCTATACCAGCGGCACCGTGGGCGAACGCATGACCGCGCTGGGCAACGATCCGCGCTTTGCCTTCAGCAACGATGACAAGGGCCGCGCCGAAATCATTGCGCTGATGCAGGACAAGATCGCGGCCATGCGCACCAAGCTGCCGCAAGCGTTTCGCACGCTGGTGAAGGGCAACCTCGAAATCCGCCGCCTGCCCCCGGCCGAGGAAGCGGGTGCACCGGGTGCCTATGGCGGGGCGGGATCAATCGACGGGACGATCCCCGGCAAGATCTGGCTGAACCTGGGCGACACTGGCCGCCACAGCCGTTTCAGCCTGCCGACGCTGGCATTTCACGAGGGCATTCCCGGCCACGTCTGGCAGGGTGAATATGCCAACCGCCTGCCGCTGATCCGCACCCTGCTGGCATTCAATGCCTATTCCGAAGGGTGGGCGCTCTATTCCGAAACGCTGGGGGACGAACTGGGCATCTATGCCGACGATCCGGTCGGACAGCTGGGCTACCTGCAATCCATCGCCTTTCGCGCCTGCCGGATGGTGGTCGATACCGGCCTCCATGCCAAACGCTGGACCCGCGAACAGGCGGTTCAATGGTTCGCCACCACCAACGGCTCCAGCCTGGCCGATGTCGCACCGGAAGTGGACCGCTATTGCAGCTGGCCGGGTCAGGCCTGCGGCTACAAGATGGGCCACGGTGAAATCCTGGCCCAGCGCACCCGCGCGCAAAAGGCATTGGGCAGCGCCTATGACCTGCGCGATTTCAACGATGCGGTGATCACCGGCGGGAACGTTCCGCTGGATGTGCTGGCAATCAACGTGGACCGATACATCGCCGCAACGCCGCGAGGCTGATCGCTGGAACGAAGGCGGGCGCGGCTTCCAGTCGGAGGCCGCGCCCGTCCGATTCTGGCAGAACCGGTTACTTCTTGCCGAACATGCTGGAGGCCATGCCCATCACGTCGTTGATCGGATTGCCATCGCCATCGCGGTCCAGCATGTCAGCAATCCCCGCCAGTTGCGGATTGTCCTTGAGCAGGCCGCTAAGCTGGCCCAGCCCGCCTTCGCCGCCCAGTTGCTGGGCGATCTGCCCCAGGACCCCGGCGTCCAGCCCGGTGCTGGCCGCAGCGGCCTCCACCGTGTCGCCCGGTTCGGCATGTGCCTTGCCCAGTGCAGCGACAGCCTTTTCCGCCAGCTCCGGCGCAATGCCGACTTGCCCGGCGATTGCGGCGATATCCACGTTTCCGGCCATCTGGCCCAGAATTCCATCCAGCAAACCCATGTATGCGACTCCATTTGCAAAGGAGCCGCAACAATGCCCGCAAAACCCTGAGGAGAAAACGGAAATTCCCGCGCCCGAAACGCAGACCGCCCCGCCGTTGGGCGGGGCTGTCGCTGTTCAACCGGTTGGCTGGATCAGGCTGCCTTGGGCGCCGCTTCCAGCACGCTGGCATCGACGTGATCGGCAAACTGGGCGAAGTTCTCGATGAACTTGTTCACCAGATCGCGCGCGGTCTTGTCGTATTCCGCCGGATCGGCCCAGGCACCGCGCGGATCGAGCAGCTTGCTGTCGACACCGTCCACCGCGACCGGAACTTCAAAGCCGAAGTTCGGATCCTTGGTGAACTGCGCATCATTCAGGCTGCCGTCGAGCGCGGCGTTGAGCAGGGCACGGGTGGCCTTGATCGGCATGCGCTTGATGCCTTCCATCGTGGCCTTGCCGCCCGACCAGCCGGTATTGACCAGCCAGCACTTCACGCCGCCCTTGGCGATGCGTTCCTTCAGCAGGTTGCCATAGACCGACGGATGACGCGGCATGAACGGCGCGCCAAAGCAGGTCGAGAAGGTCGCTTCCGGTTCGGTCACGCCGATTTCGGTGCCCGCGACGCGCGCGGTGTAGCCCGACAGGAAGTGGTACATCGCCTGATCCGGCGTCAGCCGCGCGATCGGCGGCAGGACGCCATAGGCATCGGCCGTCAGGAAGATCAGGTTGGCCGGAACCGGGCCCAGGTTGTCTTCCGACGCGTTCGGGATGAAGTCGATCGGATAGGAACCACGGCTGTTTTCGGCCAGGCTGTTGTCATCCAGGTCGATTTCGCGGGTTTCGGGATCGATCACCACGTTTTCCAGCACGGTGCCGAACCGCTTGGTCGTGGCGAAGATTTCCGGTTCGGCTTCGGCCGACAGGCGGATCATCTTGGCATAGCAGCCGCCTTCGAAGTTGAACACGGCGGTGTCCGACCAGCCATGTTCGTCATCGCCGATCAGCGTGCGGCTGGCATCGGCCGACAGCGTGGTCTTGCCAGTGCCCGACAGGCCGAAGAACACGGCCGTCTTGCCGTCCGCGCCGATATTGGCGGAGCAGTGCATCGGCATCACGCCCTTGGCCGGCAGCAGGTAGTTCAGGATGCCGAACACCGACTTCTTCATTTCACCCGCATAGGCCGTGCCGCCGATCAGGATCAGCTTTTCGGTGAAGTTCACCGCGATCACGGTTTCGGTGCGGCAACCGTGACGCGCCGGGTCAGCCCGGAAGCTGGGCAGGTCGATGATGGTGTATTCCGGCACGAATTCGGCCAGATCAGCCGCTTCGGGGCGCACCAGCAGCGTGCGGATGAACAGGTTGTGCCACGCAAATTCGTTGATGACGCGCACATTCACGCGGTGATCGACCTGCGAACCGCCGAACAGATCGGCCACGTAGAGCGTCTGCTTTTCAGCCAGCGCTGCCATGAAATCGGCCTTGAGCGCGGCAAACTGTTCCGGAGTCATCGAAACGTTGGTCTTGCCCCACCACACGGTGTTTTCGGTGACGCCATCGCGAACGATGAACTTGTCCTTGGCGCTGCGCCCCGTGTGCTTGCCGGTTTCGACCACCAGCGGGCCATCCTTCGACAGCACGCCCTCGCCGTTGCGAACCGCGTGTTCGACCAGCGGCGCGGTGCCCAGGTTGGCAAAGATCGTGGCGTTGGTGGTAATGCCCTGATTTTCAAGCGGGAAGGAAAGCGAACCGGACAAGGTCATCTCCGTAATCATGGGTCGGGCACACCCCGCGCGCGCCCGGTCCTGTGCATAGGTATGCAGAGGAGTCGTTGGGCGCATAGTCGGTTGCGGCGATTCCGTCAAATTGGCACGAGGAATGGCCAATTATCCGGCTAATCAATTGCTTACCGGAATGCCCCGTCGCGGCGATTGCCAGCACCGCGTCAAGCGGCTAACCCTTTGGCCCCGCTTCACATCCTGCCGAATGTTCGCAATGGTCGATGCCGCCGCCTCCCCTGCCCCGACCGATGCCGCCGCGCCCGCGCCCGACGCGCGTCAGACGATTGCGCTGGTCGACGACGATCGCAACATCCTGACCACGGTGTCGATCGGGCTCCAGGCCGAAGGGTTCGCCACGCGGGTCTATTCCGACGGGGCGACCGCGCTGAAGGCACTGCTGGAGAATCCGCCGGACCTCGCCGTGTGCGATATCAAGATGCCGCGCATGGACGGACTGGAACTGCTGCAGAAGCTGCGCGAGAAATCCGCGCTGCCGGTGATCTTCCTGACCAGCAAGGACGAAGAGCCGGACGAGGCGCTGGGCCTCGCGCTGGGTGCGGACGATTATATCACCAAGCCGTTCAGCCAGCGCCTGCTGATCGCCCGGATCCGCGCGATCCTGCGGCGCAGCGAACTGGTCCGCAGCGAGGTGGAAGCCCCGCCGCATGACAGTCAGCCGGACGCGATCCGGCGTGGCCGCCTGCTGATGGACCCGGCGCGCCATGCGGTGACCTGGGATGGCAAGCCGGTGTCGCTGACCGTTACCGAATTCCTGATCCTTGAAGCGCTGGCACTGCGGCCCGGCGTGATCAAGACCCGCAACCAGTTGATGGATGCTGCCTACAACGACGACGTCTTCGTGGACGACCGCACGATCGACAGCCACATCAAGCGCCTGCGCCGCAAGTTCCGCGCAGCCGATCCGGACTTCGGCGCGATCGAGACGCTTTACGGCGCGGGCTATTCCTTCGCCGATGGCTGAGCGGACGTCGCCTGAACGGTTGCCGCGCGAGCCGGGACCAGTCCGGCTGTTCTGGACCCGGCGTACGTCGCTGACCGCGCGCATCCTGGCGGTGAACGTGATCGCGCTCGGGCTGATGGCGGGCAGCCTGTTCTACCTCGACAGTTACCGCAAGCAGCTGCTGGCGGAGAGGTTCCAGCTCGCCCGGACCGAGGCGGAGATCACTGCCGATGGCCTGGCCGAAACGCCCATCGGCGGTCGCCGCGCCCTGATCGAGCGGGTCAGCACCGATCAGGCCCTCCGGCTGCGGCTCTACAACTCCAAGGGCAAGCTGCTGATCGACAGCTTCGAACTGGCCGGGCCGACTTTCACGTTCGTCGATCCCACGCAGGAAGATTGGTACCAGCATGCCGCGCGGATGATCGATGCGGGGATGAACTACCTGCTCGGCACGCCACCGCTCGAACCCTATCGCGACCCGCCGGCAGAGCGCGCCGACGCCTGGCCGGAAGTCCTGCAAGCAGTCGCAACCGGCCAGACCATCGTGGTCCAGCGCGCCGCGCCGGATGAAACCCCCGTGATCAATGCGGCCGCCACGGTCGGTGCGCGCGGCGAAGTGCTGCTGGCGACCCGCAACGCAACCGATATCACCCAGTCGGTCCGCGATGCCCGCCAGACGCTCGTCATCGTGCTGGCGGTGACACTGATCATCTCGATCCAGTTGTCGCTGTTCCTGGCGCGGACCATTGTCCAGCCGCTGCGCACGCTGGTCCGCGCGGCCGTACGCGTGCGATTGGGGCGCGAGCGTGAGGTCGTGGTGCCGCGCCTGCCCGAACGGCGCGACGAGATCGGCCTGCTCGCCCGCGCGATTTCCGACATGACCACCGCATTGCGCCGCCGGATCGACGGGGTGGAAGCCTTCGCCGCCGATGTTGCCCACGAGATCAAGAACCCGTTGGCCAGCCTGCGCAGCGCGCTGGAAACGCTGGAGAAGGTCGATGATGCGCAGCTGCGCCGCGAACTGACCGCGATCGCCGCGCACGATGTGCGCCGGATCGACCGACTGGTGACCGAGATTGCCGAAGCCAGCCGGATCGACGCGGAACTGAGCCGCACCCAGTTCGTGCCGGTGGATCTGCTGGCATTGGCCGAGGGACTGGTGCGGGCCCGGATGGAGCGCGGCGGTAACGGCACCTGCCGGGTCACGGTCACCCCGGTTGATACCGGCCCGTGGGACGTTCCGGGCGATCCCGCACGGCTGGTGCGGGTTCTGGAAAACCTGCTCGACAATGCGGTGTCGTTTTCGCCACCGGGGGGACATGTCGATGTGACGGTGGAGCACCTGTACGACCGGGTCGAACTGGCCGTGTCCGATGAAGGCCCCGGCATTCCGCCCGACGCGCGCGAAAAGGTGTTCGAACGGTTTCACTCGCTGCGCCCGTCGGGCGAGGATTTCGGCAGTCATTCCGGCCTGGGCCTGGCGATTGCCCGGACGATTGCCGAAGCGCATGACGGCACGCTGATCGCCACTGACCGCACTGACGGGCTAGGCGGCGCCCGCCTCGCGCTAAACCTGCCCTCGCTGGACGAGGAGGACGAGGAATGAGCCAGCTGCACCAGGCCACCTGCATCGCCATTCAGGGCCGCGCCGTGCTGATCGAGGGGCCACCGGGCAGCGGCAAGTCGAGCCTGGCGCTGGCCCTGATCGATCGCGGCGCGCAGCTGGTGGGTGACGACGGCGTGACGCTGATCCACCGTGCCGGACAGCTGATCGCCAGCCCGCCCCCGCACACGGCCGGGCTGATCGAGGTGCGCAATGTGGGGCTGCTGCCGTTCCCGACGGTGCATGACAGGCCCGTGGCGCTGGTGCTGACGCTCGATCCCGATGCCCCGCGCTTTGTCGAGCAGGCCGAACAGGCCGAGCGCGCCGGCGTGGCACTGCCGCTCGTGCGGCTCTGGCCCGATAGCCCGGTGCTGGCCCTGCGGGCCGAACTGGCGCTGGACCGCCATGGACTGATCGCGGACTGAACCCGCGTTTCCCCTTCCCTTTCGCGCTGCACCTGCCCACATAAGCAACGCGATGCCCGATTCCTCCCCAACCCTCACCCGCCAGCGCGTGCTGCTGGTCACCGGCCTGCTTGGCGCGGGCAAGACCACCGCCCTGAAAGTGCTGGAAGATCTCGGCTGGGAAACGATCGACAACTTTCCGATCCGCCTGCTTGACCGCCTGATCGACAGCCCCGATGCGCCCGCGCCGGACTTGCGGCCACCACTGGCGATCGGGTTTGATTCGCGCACGCGCGGGTTCGATCCCAACAAGGTGATTGAACGCGTGAAGAGACTGGTCGGGCGCGAAGACCTGGAACTGACCACCCTGTTTCTGGACTGCGCCGGGCAGGAGCTGGAGCGCCGCTACAACGAAACCCGCCGCCGCCATCCGCTGGCACAGGACCTGCCCGCCGCTTCCGGCATCGCGGCAGAGCGCGAGACGATGGAGCCGCTGCGGCGCTGGGCGGACATGGTGATTTCCACCACCGACTTTACCAGCAACGACCTGCAACAGGCCATCCGCGAGCGGTTTGGTCGCGATGCGCCGATGGGGACGACGGTCAGCATCACCAGTTTCGGCTTTTCGCGCGGGATGCCGCCGGTCGCCGATCTGGTGTTCGACATGCGCTTCCTGCACAATCCGCACTGGGATCCGGAACTGCGACCCCAGACCGGACGGGACGCGCCGGTGGGCGATTTCATCCGCAAGGATCCCGCGTTCGATGAAGCCTTCGGCCGAATTCGCGATCTGATCCTGCAACTGCTGCCGCGCTATCAGGCGCAGGGCAAAGCTTACGTCAACATCGCCTTTGGCTGCACCGGGGGACGCCATCGCTCCGTCTTTACCGCCGAACAGATGGCCGCGGCCTTGCGTGATGCCGGGTATTCACCCAGCGTCCTGCATCGCAACCTGTCTGCCCGCGCGGCCGATCTGGTGGAGGATCCATCCGGAAGTCTACGGCAGGCAGAGGCACTAAGGCGTTGACCGGCGGCAGGTTCAGCGTCATTCGGGACGGCCAAATTCCGGGCCGAATCGGCGGGTTGCAACAGCGGAGCGTCAGTTCAGCATGATCGGCATGATCCTTGTCACGCACGGCCGTCTGGCCGATGAGTTCGTGCATGCCATGCAGCACGTCGTGGGCCGGCAAGATGCCGTGGCGACGATCTGCATCGGCCCCAATGACGACATGGAAGTGCGCCGGCGCGACATCGCCGATGCGATCCAGGCGGTTGACAGCGGCCAGGGCGTGATCATCCTGACCGACCTGTTCGGCGGAACCCCGTCCAATCTGGCTATTTCGCTGATGCAGGCGGGCAAGGTGGAAGTGATCGCGGGGATCAACCTGCCGATGCTGATCCGCCTCGCCAAGGCACGCGGATGCATGGACATCAAGGCTGCTTCCGCCGCTGCGCGCGATGCGGGCCGCAACTACATTACGATCGCGTCGGAGTTCCTCGGACAGGACGCGTAAATACCGTTGGGGGGTTGAGGGGGAATGACAGAGGCACGCGAAAGCGTCGAGATCGTGAACAATCGCGGGCTCCACGCCCGCGCCAGTGCCAAGTTCGTCAATGCCGTGGCCAAGTTGCCCGACGGGCTGACCGTCCGGGTGGCCAAGGACGGCAATGACGCCGCGGGCGGCTCCATCCTGGGATTGATGATGCTTGGCGCGGCCAAGGGCGACACGATCGACATCATCGTGGCTGGCGACGGTGCCGACATGGCGCTGACCAAGCTGGTGGGGCTGGTCAAGGACGGCTTCGGCGAGGACTGAGGCTTGACCCGCCGCCGCACGATCACCGGCTTTTCCAACCCTGCGGTCAAGCACCTGCGGGGACTGCGCGAAAAGAAGCACCGCAAGGCCGCCGGACAGTTTCTGGCCGAAGGGCTGCGGCTGCTGACCGATGCGCGCGAATGCGGCAAGCTGCCGGAAATCCTGGTCATGGCCACCGGCCGGGAAGCACATCCGTTGCTGACCGCGCTGGAGGCCGACGTCCTGGCGGCGGGCGGCGAAGTGCTGGAAATGGACGAGGATATCCTCGCCAAGGTCACGGGCAAGGATAACCCGCAGGCCGTGGCCGGGGTGTTTGCCGAATTCGACACGAACCTGACCGCACTGGACCGGTCCTCCGCGAAAATCTGGCTGGTGGCACAGGCGCTGCGCGATCCGGGCAACCTCGGCACGATGCTGCGCACGGGCGACGCTGTTGGTGCAGGCGGGCTGATCCTGATCGATGACTGCGCCGATCCCTTCTCGGTCGAGGCCGTGCGCGCCAGCATGGGGGCGATTTTTACCCAGCAACTCGCACAGGCCCGCTGGGACGAATTCCTGCCCTGGCTGCGCAGCGGCGCGGGCCAGCTCGTCGCTGCCAGCCTGCGCGATGCCCAGCCCTATCGCAGCGCGCCCTATGCCGCGCCGTGCTTCCTGATGGTCGGCAACGAATCACGCGGGCTGCCCGAAGACTATGAGATGGCCTGCGACCTGCGGGTCACGATGCCGATGAAGGGCCGCGCCGACAGCCTGAATGCCGCGGTCGCCGGGGCCGTGCTGGCCTATGAAGCACTGGCGGCACTGGACGACTGATCCGTTCAGCCAGCGATCAGGCGGCGCGGAATAGACCCCGCACCATGATCCGCTCCCTCACCCTCGCCGCCGCCGCGCTGTCTCTTTCCGCCTGCGCCCACGCTTCGGTCCCGCGCCATGCCGCGCTGCATGACACCGAATGGAAGATCGTGCGGATCGACGGCAAGCCACCCGCCAGCCCACGCGCCGCGATCCGCTTCATGCGCGACCGCCTGAGCGCGACCGTTGGCTGCAATGGCCAGGGCGGCACATGGGTGATCGAGCAGGGCAAGCTGGTCGGCGGCCCCTATATATCGACGATGATGTATTGCGAAGGCCTGATGGATCAGGAACGCGCACTAGCCGACCTGCTGGGGGCCAAACCGACCGTCGATGTGACACGCGGAACCCTGACCCTGCGGTCAAAAACACACGTGATCGAGGCGCGGCGGGTCAAGTAAGCCCAAACCCAAGAGATACCCCCCACCCGCCCGTCCTGAGCTTTCGCAGGACTGCCTTTCCTTGGCGCGGGAAAGAAAAACAGTCCTGCGAAAGCTCAGAACGAGCGAAATTGGTGGGATTGCGTGTAATCGGGCGAGCGGACTGGCTTACGCAGCTTCGCCATCAGTCGACGGCAATGCCGGCTGAACAGCTTCCGCGTGATCATTGTACCGCGGGGTCGCCTCGACCAGCGGAATATCCTCGATCTCGCGCTTGCCGATCTCGATCCCCTTGTCGCGCAGACGGCGGCCAGAGGTCATGACGTTGCGTTCGAAGCTGCCGACGAAATCGTTGTACTTGCGCACCGCGCGTTCGAGCGAGGGGCCGACCGCCTTGAGGTGATCCGCCGCGACCGCAATCCGGTCATAGAGTTCACCGCCCATGCGGCCGATTTCCACGGCCTCGCGCGCCAGCTGATCCTGCTTCCACACCAGCGCCACGGTGCGCGCGATTGCCACCAGATTGGTCGGCGTGGCCAGCAGCACCTTGTTGCGGAAAGCAAAGTCCCACAGTTCCGGATCGTGTTCGAGCGCGGCGGCGACGAAGTGTTCGCCGGGGACGAACATCACGACGTAATCGGGCGCTTCCTCGAACTGGCTTTGATAGCTTTTTGCGCCGAGCGTCTGGACATGGTTGCGCATCGAGCGCGCGTGCAGGTCGAGATGGCGCTTGCGCTCGCCCTCGTCATCGGCCTCGAACGCGGCCTGATAGGCGTTGAGCGAGACCTTGGCGTCGATCACCAGCTTCTTCTGGCCGGGCACGTGCACGATGGCATCCGGGCGCAGCCGGCCATCCTCGGTATCCAGCGAATGCTCCAGCTCGAAATCGGTGTGCTCGGACAGCCCGCACTGCTCCAGCACGTTCTGGAGCGCGCGCTCCCCCCAGCGGCCGCGCGCCTTGGGCGCATTGGTCAGCGAGTTGCCCAGCCGCTGTGCCTCGCGCCGGACCTGTTCCTGTCCCTCGCGCAGCGACTGGATCAGGCCCTGCAGGTTGCCGAATGCATCGACCCGTTCCTTTTCCAGCTTCTGGACCTGCTCCTCATAACTCTTGAGGCGATCCCCGACTGGCTGGAGCAGTGCCTTGATCTTTTCCGCGCTCTTTTCCTCGGACACCGCCAGGCGTTCCTTGGTCTGCGCCAGCAGAGCTTCCTGCGCGCGTTCAAGGACTTTGGCCCCGGCGTTCTCGAATTCCTTTTTCAGCCCCTCCTGCGCGGCCAGCAGCAGGCGCTTCTGTTCCTCGAAATGCGCCGCGTTGGCGCGCAGGGTTGCCAATTCGCCCGCCAGCGTATCCCGGTTCTGACGCACGGCGGCGAGTTCATCCTGCATGGCATCGACCCGCTCCGCCCGCTCGCTCGCGGCAGCCAGATCGCGGATCGCGGCCTTGAACTTGTCATCCAGTTCGCGGCCCGCCCCTTCGGCCTGCGCGAGCCGCGTGCGCAGATCCTGAACCGGGCGACTGGCCAGCAGCCAGCCCAGCAAAGCGCCCAGTGCGAGCGCGAAAACAGCGATTACGGCAATGACAAACGGCGAATCCACATCGGCCCCTATCTGGAACGAAATGTGAACCTAGCGTCAGTTCCCCGCCAGCACAACACCCGTTACGGTCAGGCGACCTTGCGCAGCTTGTCCAGCTTCTTCAGCGCCATCTGCCGCTTCAGGCGCGACAGGTGATCGATGAACAGCACGCCTTCGAGGTGGTCCATCTCGTGCTGGAGACAGGTGGCCATCAGACCGTCCATGTCCTCTTCGTGGGTATTCCCGTCAATGTCCTGCCAGCGGGCGCGGATGCGCGCGGGGCGTTCGACTTCGGCGTAAATTTCCGGGACCGACAGGCACCCTTCCTGATAGACCGAGTGTTCTTCCGAAGGATCCAGGATTTCCGGGTTGATGAACACGCGCGGTTCGCGCTTGGTCGGCTGGTGGGTGTGGTGGTGCCCGCCGTGCGCGGTGCACACTTCGGGTTCGGCATCCGGATCGTCCGGTTGCAGATCGATCACCAGCACGCGAAGCGGCACGCCAACCTGAATCGCGGCGAGGCCGATGCCGGGGGCATCGTACATCGTCTCGAACATGTCCTCGACCAGCGTTTTCAGCTCGTCGTCGAACGTGGTGACGGGTTCGGACACCACTTTCAGGCGCGGGTCGGGAACTTCGATGATTTCACGGATAGCCATAAGGGGCCAGATAGGGGCGTTGCGCCCGAATCTCAAGCCGTCGACTTAGGCGCCCCCTCAGGCCACCGGTCGCCGCGCGCGCAGCGCCTGCGCCAGCGTGCCTTCATCGAGGTAATCGAGCTCTCCGCCCACCGGCAGGCCGTGGGCCAGCTGGGTAATCCGCACCGGATAGCCTTCCAGCCGCTCGGCAATGTAGTGCGCGGTGGTCTGCCCCTCCAGCGTGGCATTCATCGCCAGCACCACTTCATCGATCCCGCCCTGCGAAACGCGCTGGATCAGCTGGCCGATGGTGAGGTCTTCGGGCCGGACGCCTTCCAGCGCGGAAAGCCGCCCGCCCAGCACGTGATAGCGCCCGGTAAACAGTCGCGCCCGGTCCAGCGCCCAGAGGTCCGCGACATCCTCCACCACGCAGAGCGAGCGCGCATCGCGGCGCGGATCGGCGCAGATCGCGCACGGGTTGGTGGTATCGACATTGCCGCAGGTGTCACATTCAACCAGCGTGCCGCGCACCGCATCCAGCGCGTCGAGCAGTTGCACCAGCGAGGTTTCGCGCCGCTTGATCAGCCACAGCACGGCCCGCCGGGCCGAGCGCGGGCCGAGGCCGGGGAGCCGCGACAGGGCGGAGGTCAGCGTTTCGATCTCTTGCGATGCCATCGCCCGACAGATAGGGCACAGGCCGGAAAACGGAAAGCCACCAATGTCCTCGAAATTGCGCATCATCTTCATGGGAACCCCGGATTTCGCCGTTCCGGCGCTGGTCGCACTGGTCGAGGCGGGGCACGAGATCGCGTGCGTCTATTCGCAGCCGCCGCGCCCGGCGGGCCGGGGCAAGCAGTTGCAGCCCTCCCCCGTCCAGCGCGAGGCCGAGGCGCGGGGAATTGCCGTGCGCCACCCCGTGTCGCTGAAGGGCGCGGAGGAGCAGGCCGCGTTTGCCGCGCTCAACGCCGATGTGGCGATCGTTGCCGCCTATGGCCTGATCCTGCCGCGCGCGGTGCTGGATGCGCCGCGCCACGGCTGTATCAATATCCACGCCAGCCTGCTGCCCCGCTGGCGGGGTGCGGCGCCGATCCAGCGGGCGATCCTGGCCGGGGATACCGAAACCGGCGTGACGATCATGCAGATGGAAACCGGTCTGGATACCGGGCCGATGCTGGCGGAAGTCCGCACGGCCGTGGACGGCAAGACGGCGGGCGAACTGACAGCGGAACTGGCGGAACTGGGTGGACGGCTGCTGCTGGACGTGCTGGCCGACCTGTCCGCACATCCGCCCCGGCCCCAGCCGGATGACGGCGTGACCTATGCCGCAAAGATCGACAAGGCCGAGAGCCGGCTGGCCTTTACCCGCTCTGCCGCTGAAGTGGAGCGTCAAGTCCGCGCCTTTGCACCCGCGCCGGGGGCGTTTTTCGAGCTGGACGGCGAGCGGTATCGGGTGCTGGCGGCAGAAGTCGTGGACGGCACCGGCAAACCCGGCGAAACGCTGGACGATCAACTGACCATCGCCTGCGCCGAGGGCGCGATCCGCCCCGTCCTGATCCAGCGCGCCGGTCGCCCGGTGATGGACCGCGCGGCGCTGCTGCGCGGACGGGCGATTCCCGCCGGGACGGCCCTCGCTTGACCCGCTTTGCGCTCACGCTGGAATTCGATGGCACGCCCTTCATGGGGCTGCAACGGCAAGCGCATGGCCCCTCCGTGCAGCAGGCGGTGGAGGATGCCGCCCATGCCGTGACCGGCGAAGACATCATCATGCACGCGGCCGGACGTACCGACGCGGGCGTCCACGCCCTCGCCATGCGCGCGCATATCGATGTGGCCAAGGACATTGCCCCGTTCCGGCTGATGGAGGCGCTGAACGCGCACTTGCGCCCCGCCCCGGTCGCCGTGCTGGCCTGCGCAGTCGTGGCGGATGACTGGCACGCGCGGTTTTCCTGCACGGGCCGCGAATACCTCTACCGCATCGTCAACCGCCGCGCACCGCTGACGCTGGAGCGCCAGCGAGCCTGGCAAGTGTCGCAACCGCTGGACGCGGAGGCGATGCACCGCGCCGCACAGGCGCTGGTCGGGCGGCACGATTTCACTACGTTCCGCTCCGTTCATTGCCAGTCGGCCAGTCCGGTCAAGACACTGGACCGTCTGGCGGTCGAGCGCGTGGGCGATGAAGTGCGCATCCATGCCGCCGCGCGCAGTTTCCTGCACCACCAGGTTCGCTCGATGGTCGGCTGCCTGACGCTGGTCGGCATGGGTCGCTGGCGCGAGGAACAGGTTGGCGAAGCTCTCGCCGCGCGCAACCGGCAGGCGCTGGGCCTCAACGCGCCGAGCGATGGGCTTTACTTCACCAAGGCGCTTTACCCGGGCGAGTGACAGGTTAGGTTGCAATCTGAAACGCCGCACAACGCGGCAGGATTCGGGAGACAACCATGACTTTCACGGGCCAGCAGCTCACCACCCAGCTTGACGCCGATGGCACGCTGACCGTCCAGCTGAACGACCACAGTTGGGATGCGCCGACCGGCAGCCAGGTGCTGATCAAGGTGGAGGCGACCCCGATCAACCCGTCGGACCTGGGCCTGCTGTTCGCTTCCGCCGATACCGACAACGCGGTCTATACCCCCGGCAAGGTCGTGGCGAAGATGCCCGACGCCGCCACCCGCGCGTTCAAGGCACGCCACGGCATGGCGATGCCGGCGGGCAACGAGGCGGCGGGAATCGTCGTCGCGGCGGGTGACGCGCCGGCCGCGCAGGCGCTGATGGGCAAGCGCGTGGCCTGTGTGCCGGGCACCGCCTATGCGACCTATGCCACGTGCGATGCCAGCATGGCCTTTGCCGTGGATGACGGCGTCAGCGCCGAACAGGCCGCGTCCAGCTTCGTCAATCCGATGACCGCGCTGGGCTTTACCGAGACGATGAAGCTGGAAGGCTTCACCGGCCTGGTCCACGCCGCCGCCGCATCGAACCTGGGACAGATGCTGGTCAAGATCTGCCTTGAGGACAACATTCCGCTGGTCAACATCGTGCGCAGCGAAGCGCAGGTGAAGCTGCTGAAGGACCTGGGCGCAACCCACGTGCTCAACATGACCGATGCCGACTTCATGCCCAAGTTGATCGACGCGATTGCCGAAACGAAGGCGATGCTGGGCTTTGACCCCATCGGCGGCGGCACGCTGGCCGGGCAGATCCTGACCGCGATGGAGGCTGCCGCCAGCCGGGGCGCGGCGTTCAGCCGTTATGGCTCGTCCGAACCCAAGAAGGTCTACATCTATGGCGCGCTGGACATTGGCCCGACGATCCTGAACCGCGCTTTCGGGCTGACCTGGGATCTGGCGGGCTGGCTACTGACCCCGTTCATGATGAAGGCTGGCCCGGAAGTGGTCGGCCGGATGCGCGCGCGGGTGATGAAGGACCTGACCACCACGTTCGCCAGCCACTACAAGGCGCATGTCTCGCTGGAGGAAATGCTGACCAAGGCCGCTGTCAGCGAGTACAACGCCCGCCGCACGGGCGAGAAGTATCTGGTGACGCCGAACGGCTAATCCTGCTTGGCGGAGAGGCGGCGGAACCAGTCGAGGATCGCCGCCTCGCCCCGGCTATCGGCATTGCGCCAGCCTTGCGCGTCGCGGCGCGAATTGCGCGGGCGCCCATCCGGGCCAATCACGAACATCGCGGGCGCCCCCCGCATCCGCTTCACACCGTACCGGGCGATCAGCTCGAGGTTTCGGCCATTACCGGTCTGCGGCACGCCGACATCGATGAAGGTGACGCTGAAGCGCGCGCCAAATTCATCGCGGAACGCCGGGCCGGTCAGCACTTTGGCAAGGCCCGTGCTGTCATGGCACCAGTCACCGCCGAACACGATCACGGCAGACCGGCCAGTGCGCGCCGCTTCCGCCAGCGCCGCGTCCAGATCGGCGCGGGCGTCGGCAGCGGCGGGATAATAGGCCGATTGTTCAGCCGGCGTCGAAGCGGCCCATGCGGATGCGCCGGGCACAACCAGCGCCAGCAGCAGCGCGGGCGCCAGTCGGCGGAGCATTAGCCCCGCCCGACCACGCTTTCCGGCAGGTCCTGCCCGAAGACGCGCTGATAGTATTCCGCCACCAGCATCCGTTCCGTCTCATCGCACTTGTTGAGGAACGAGAGGCGGAAGGCGAAGCCCGGATCCTTGAAGATCGCGGTGTTCTGCGCCCAGGTGATGACCGTGCGCGGGCTCATCACGGTGGAGATATCGCCGTTGATGAAGCCCTGGCGGGTCAGGTCGGCAACCTTGACCATGTTGCTGACGACGTTGTCGGACACGCCGTCAACCTTCTTCAGCACGATTTCGCTTTCGACCGCGGCGGGCAGATAGTTCAGCCCGACGACGATGTTCCAGCGGTCCATCTGGCCCTGGTTGATCGCCTGCGTCCCATGATAGAGCCCGCTGGTGTCACCCAGGCCAACCGTGTTGGCGGTGGCGAACAGGCGGAAATACTTGTCCGGGCGGATCACGCGGTTCTGGTCAAGCAGGGTCAGCTTGCCTTCGGTTTCCAGCACGCGCTGGATCACGAACATCACGTCCGGGCGGCCCGCGTCGTATTCGTCGAACACCAGCGCGACCGGATGCTGCAGCGCCCAGGGCAGCAGGCCTTCGCGGAATTCGGTGACTTGCAGGCCATCGCGCAGCACGATCGCATCGCGCCCGATCAGGTCGATACGGCTGATGTGCGCGTCAAGGTTGATGCGGATGCACGGCCAGTTCAGGCGCGCGGCGACCTGTTCGATATGGGTCGACTTGCCCGTGCCGTGATAGCCCTGCACCATCACGCGGCGATTAAAGGCAAAGCCCGCCAGGATTGCCAGCGTGGTGTCCGGATCGAACACATAGCTGTCATCGCGGTCGGGCACGCGTTCATCGGCGATCGAGAAGGCCGGAACCTTCATGTCGATATCGATCCCGAACGTCTCGCGCACATCGAGTTCGATGTCTGGCGCGGGCAGCACGGTCTTGTTGCGGGTGTCGAGCTGGTCGGTCGTGGTCTGTGTCATCGCACACAAGCGCCTATACGCGCGCGGGCAGTCCTGCAATACGGATTAGATTGCAAAACACGACTCAATGTCCTGCCGGGAGAGAGCACAAGCCCATGTACGAGTTGTCCGTCACCCGCCTGATCGCCGCCCCGCCCGCCAAAGTGTGGGATGTGCTGACGAACCGCATGGGCGAATGGTGGTGCCCCCGCCCCTGGCGCGCCGAAGTGGAACGGATGGACCGGGCTGCCGGCGGGCAATCGCTGATCGTGATGCACGGCCCGGACGGCGAAGTGAACCGCCACCCCGGCTTCATCGCCGCGTGGGACGAAGGGCGCCGCTTTGCCATGACCGATGCCATCACGGGCGATCTGGAACCTGCCGGTCCCTTCATGCTGGGCATCTGGGAAGTCGAGGCCGAAGGCTCCGGCACCCGCTACACCGCCCGCGCCCGCCACTGGACGCCGGAAAGCATGGCCCATCACAAGGAAATGGGGTTCGCGGAAGGCTGGGGCATCTGCGCCGACCAGTTGCAGGCGCTGTGCGAAGGGGCCTGAAGCCTCAGGCGAACGCAGCCGCCTTGCGCAGCAACTGATAGGCTTCGACCACTTTCTGCAGCTGTTTTTCGAAACTGCGGTCGCCGCCGTTCCGATCCGGGTGATATTCGCGCACCAGCGCGGAATAGCGACTGCGCAGCATCGAACGGTCCGAATCGAGCGGCAGCCCCAGCACGTCGAGCGCCTTGCGCTCATCCGGCGTTACCGCCCGGCCGTCCTTGCGCTGGGCCGGGCGGCGCGCGCGGGCGCGGGCGCTGATTGCTTCCAGCGGGTCGGCAAAGTCGGCCCAGCGCGGGGCCGAATCGATCCCCGCAGTCGGGCTGAACGCGCGGGTTTCCCGCTCCCACCCGTGGACCGGAGACTGCGCGCGCAGGATTTCCTCCTGCGTCATGCCCTCAAACCAGTCATACCCGGCGTTGAATTCACGCACGTGATCCAGGCAGAACCAGCGGTAATCGCCCGGCCCGTCAAAGCTGGAGCCGCGCGGGCCGGGCGCGCGGAATTCCCCTGCCTCGCGGCAGCCCGGCCGGTCGCAGCCCCGGCCCGCGCCGCCAACGCGGCCATGAAAGCGGTCATGTCTCACAGCGCTTCCACATGGCGATTGTTCCGCTAGAAAGGAAGCCATGAAAGGCCCCCTTGCACTCGAAATGGAAACGCTGCTGACCGCCGCGTTTCAGCCCACGCACCTTGCCGTGATCAACGACAGCGCTACCCACCGCGGCCACACCGGCGATGACGGTTCGGGCGAATCGCACTTCACGGTGGAGATCGAAAGCGCCGCCTTTGCCGGGCAGTCACGCCTTGCCCGCCAGCGCATGGTCAACGCCGCGCTGGGCGACATTCCGGGACAGCGGGTCCACGCCCTCGCCATCAAGGCGCGCGCACCCGGAGAGTAGCGATGGCGATCCTGACCACGATCCAGCCGGTTTCGCACAACCTGGGCGCGTTCACCGTGCGCCGGGTGCTGCCATCGCCGGGGCTGATCATGGTCGGGCCGTTCATTTTCGTCGACCAGTTCGGCCCGGCTGAACTGCCGCCCGGTCAGGGCATGGACGTGCGCCCGCATCCGCACATCGGCCTCGCCACCGTCACCTGGCTGTTTGAGGGTGCGATCAACCACCGCGACAGCCTGGGCACATTCGCCACGATCCGCCCCGGCCAGGTCAACCTGATGACGGCAGGCCGCGGGATCGTCCATTCAGAGCGCGGCCTGCCGGAAGAAGCGCATCGCCCCACCCGGCTCTACGGGATGCAGACGTGGCTGGCCCTGCCCGACGGGCAAGAGGAAATCGCCCCCGCGTTCGAAGCGCACCGCGACCTGCCGCTGGTCGAGGATGGCTGCGCCAGCGCGCGCGTCATCATGGGCACGCTATGGGGCAAGACCGCCCCCACCACCCAGCATTCGCCTACGATCTATGCCGAAGTGCTGCTCGCCCCCGGCGGTGCGCTGCCCATCGAGGCCGAGGCAGAGGAACGCGCGGTCATGCTGGTGGGCGGCGAGGCCACGCTGGACGGCCAGCCCCTCACCCTGTTCACGCTGGCCGTGCTGGCCCCCGGCGCCATCTTGCGGCTGAGCTCCGAACGCGGCGCGCGGGTCATGCTGCTGGGCGGCGCGGCGCTGGGGAGCGAACGGCACGTCTGGTGGAATTTCGTCTCCTCATCGCGCGACCGGATCAGGCAGGCGCGCGAGGACTGGACCGCCAGACGCTTTCCCAAAGTGCCGGGGGACGAGGACGAATTCATTCCCCTGCCGCAAGTGCCCTTGACCAACAGCGACTGATCGCTCCACCCTGCCGTTCAAACGGATAACAGGGAGATTGGAATGACCGAGGCAGCCAAGACCGCATGGATCACGGGTGCGTCCTCAGGGATCGGCGCGGCGCTGGCGCGGGCCTATGCGGCGCGCGGGTATCGGGTGATCCTGTCGGGCCGCAATCAGGCGGCGCTGGATGCGGTCGCCGCGCAGTGCCCCACCGAATCGCTGGTCCTGCCGTTCGAGGCGGCGGATTTTGATGCCGCCCGTGCTGCCGCCGATACTGCGTGGGACTGGTCGGGCGGGATCGACGTGCTGGTCAACAACGCCGGCATTTCACAGCGCTCGCTGGCGATCGACACCGACTTTGCGGTCTATCAGCGGATGATCGACGTCGATCTGCTCGGCCCGATTGCGCTGACGCAAGCGCTGCTGAAGCGGATGGCGGGGCGGGGGACCGGTCAGATCGTGATGATTTCCAGCCTCGCGGGCAAAGTCGGCTCGCCGCTGCGCTCGGCCTATTGCGCGGCCAAGCACGGGCTGATCGGCTATGCGGATTCGCTGCGGATCGAACTCAGCGCCCATGGCATCAGCGTCATTGGTGTAACCCCCGGCTCGATCCGCACCGATGTGTCGCGCAACGCCGTCACTGCCGATGGATCGCGGCGCGGGGAAAGCGATGAAGCCATCGACACGGGGATCGACCCGGACGATTTCGCCGCGCGAATGCTGGCCGCAATCGATGCGGGCGAACGCGAAGTGGCCATTGCCGAACACGGCATGGAACAGTGGATCGCGCAGGAACGCCGCACGCCAGAAGCGCTGTTCGACAAGATGATCGAATCCTTCAACGCCGGCTATGCCGCGAAAATGGGCGTGACCGCGCGATGACCGGGTATATCAGGCTGGAACAGCAGCGCGTCCGCCTCGCCAACGGGATCGAACTGGACGTCGTGGACACCGGCCCGCGCGATGGGCCGGTGCTGATCTTTCTCCACGGTTTTCCGGAAAGCCACCGCACCTGGCGCCACCAGATCGCGCACCTATCAGGCCGGTATCGCTGCATCGCGCCGGACCAGCGCGGCTATCGCGGGACGTCCAAGCCTGAAGGCATGGAAAACTATACCCCTGACAAGCTGATCGGCGACGTGTTCCTGCTGGCCGATGCGCTGGGCGTGCAGCATTTCACCATCCTGGGTCACGACTGGGGCGGCGCGATTGCCTGGGGCGTGGCGCTGACCGGGCAGGCCAATGGCCGCGTCACCCGCGCGGTGATCGCCAATGCGCCCCACCCCACGATCTTCCCGCGCCTGCTTTACACCAACCGCGTCCAGCGCGCCGCCAGCCAGTATTTCCGCGATTTCCGCGACACCGCGAACGATGAACTGGTGCGCCAGCACGGCCTTGGCGCGCTGTTGCTGAAAGCGTTTGGCGGGCGCGACGAATCCCCCGCGCTGGAACCGGAAGAGCGCGAGGCGCTGCTGGCCGACTGGGCCAATCCCGATGCCGCCATCGCCATGCTCAACTGGTATCGGGCCAGCCCGATGGAAGTGCTGGACATGGACGCGCCCTATGAACTGCCGGCCGGGTGGAAGCCCTACCCCATCCCGCAGCTGACGATCCCGACCATGGTGATCTGGGCGCTGGACGACCACGCCCTGCCGCCGGAAAACCTCGACGGGATGGACCAGATCATCGACGATCTGACCGTGGTGAAAGTACCCGATTGCGGCCACTTCGTGCCATGGGAAGCCCCCGCCGCGGTCAATGCCGCGCTGGACGGCTTCCTCGCCCGGACCGCCGATGTCGGCTGACACCGCCGCCACACTGACGCGCCCGTCGCTGCTGCGCAATCACGGCGGCGGGCATGCGCCGGTCAGCTATCTGGAACTGTTCTTCGATCTGGTGTTCGTGTTCGCGATCACCCAGCTGTCGCACACGCTGCACCATCACCTTGGCTGGCACGGCCTGCTGGAAGGCGTGGTGATGTTCCTGGCGGTGTGGTGGGGCTGGATCTACACCACCTGGGTTACCAACTGGGCCAATCCGAACCGGCTGCCCGTGCGGCTGATCCTGCTGGCGGTGATGCTGTGCAGCCTGCTGTTGGCCGTCGCCATTCCCGGCGCGTTCGGGGACAAGGGCCTGCTGTTCGCGGGCGGCTATGTCGCGCTGCAACTCGGGCGCTCCACCGCAATGGCCGTGCTGTTTCGCCGCGAAGGGTCGGCCCGGATGCGCAACATGGCGCGGATCGCGGCGTGGTTCGCGGCCTCTGCCCCGCTGTGGCTGGTGGGCGCGCTGGCCGATGATCCGAACCAGCGGATCGCGTGGTGGCTGGCGGCGCTGGCCATCGAATACGCCGGGCCGATGCTGATGTTCCCGGTGCCGGGACTGGGCAAGTCGAAGGGCGCGGACTGGGACATTTCCGGTAGCCACATGGCCGAGCGCTGCTCGTTGTTCATCATCATCGCGCTGGGCGAAGGGATCGTCGTCACCGGATCGAGCGTCGCCGGGGCCGAACTGGTGGACGGCGGCCTGCTCGGCGCGCTGGGGGTCGCCTTTGCCGGTTCGGCGCTGATGTGGTGGCTCTATTTCGATCTGGGGGCGGAGCGCGGCGCACAGCTGATTTCCGGCAATGCCGACGTCGGACGCCTCGCCCGCAACGCCTATACTTATCTGCACATGCCCATCGTGCTGGCGATCATCATCTGCGCGGTGGGCGATGCGCTGCTACTGGAACACTGGGACGAACCGGCGGGCCGCGATCTGGTGCTGGTCCAGACCGGCGGGCTGGTGCTGTTCATCGGCGGGCTGGCCGCGTTCAAGCGCTTTGCCAACACCATCCGCAATTTCCCGCTGTCGCACGGCGTGGCCATGATCCTGTTCGCGCTGCTGGGCGCGGCGGCATGGTTCACCCCGATCCGCTCGGTCGAATTCGCCGGCTGGGGCGTGGCCATCCTGCTGCTGACGGCGGTGTGGGAATGGGTATCCTATCACGGCGGCTGGGCCGAACGGATGGAAGCCATCGGCATCCCCTACCCCAAACGGGCCTACGAGCGCTTCGAAGCGCGCCGGGCGAAGCGGGATGGGGATTAGGGTCGGTGTCGGCGACTGGTGATGTTTGCACGGTCGGTTTACAAACAACCCCCTAAACCCGCCAATCAATACTCGCCCCATGCGGATGGGCGCGGGCGAGCATCACCGGCTCGCCATCGCCGGGCCAGTGGCGCACGACCAACTCGTGCAAGTGAACCGTGCGATTGGCCTCCAGCGCAATCCACGCCAGCGGGCGGTCCGGCGTGGCCCGCGCGCCAGCGGTTTCCATCGCGGCGGTGACGCGAGCCTGCTGGTCGGCGGGGACGTATTGCCAGACGATGGAATGCATCAGCACCCGCGTCGTGCCGGGGGCTTGCGGGCGGGCGAGCTCTGCCTCGACGAAATCGGCGGCGTTCATCCGCACCAGATCGGGCGGGGAACGGCCCGCCTCGGCAATCGCGGCGGCCATCCGTTCGAACCGGACGGTGTGTTCGGGCCAGATATAGGCCTTCAGCCGCAGCGCCTGCGCCGGGTCGGTCAGGTCGACCGGCGCGACATCGCAGCCTTTGGTCGAGGCGATCTCGATGGCGCGGTCCGGCGGCTGATTGCCCTGCCAGTCAGGCCGGAACGCCATCGCCCCCGGCTGCGGCCCCACCTGCACCCCGCCCAGATCATAGTGATAGCGGTCCAGCATCAGGTTGATCCCCGCACTCGATCCGATCTCCAGACAATCGAAGCGCGGCGGCAGGCCCTGCTCCGCCAGCCACAGCATCGCGGCGATGAAATTGGCCGAGCGCCCGGCCTCGTTGGTCTGCGGCGGACCGTCCAGCCAGGGCAGCAACGCGGCTTCGTGATTGTGAATCGCCGCTGCAACGATGGCGACATCGTCCGCGCCGGGATGATCGTCATAGATCGCCGCCAGTGCCGGTTCGGCGCCGCTCAGGTGCAGGGCATGCAGCCCGCCCGCCAGCCGCAGCGGCAGGGCATCGGCCAGCGGCGCGCCGGTCCAGCCGCGCACCATATCGAGCAGTTGACCGCCCTCGCCCCGGTCCAGCAATTGCCCCACCGCCGCGCAGATCCGCGCGGTGATCGGCGCCCCGGCTTTGGCGCAGTATGCCACCTGATTGCCAAACGCGCCTCGCACCGCTTCCGTGCCGGTCGCATTGATGTCGATGGGCTGGTATTTGTCCTGCATCCGCCACTCCTTGCCCTTTGCGCCCATGCCGCCTAAACGCCGCCCGTTATGACCCGTCCGCTCACTTTCGCCATCCCCAAGGGCCGCATTCTTGACGAGGCGCTGCCGCTGATGGCGCGTGCCGGTGTGGTGCCCGAACCGGGCTTCCACGACAAGTCCAACCGCGCCCTGTCTTTTGCCTGCGAAAACAGCGACATGCGCCTGATCCGCGTGCGCGCGTTCGATGTCGCGACGTTCGTGGCGCACGGCGCGGCGCAGTGCGGAATCGTGGGGTCGGACGTGGTGGAGGAATTCGCCTATCCGGACCTCTACGCCCCGGTCGATCTCGACATCGGCCACTGCCGCCTGTCGGTGGCGGAACCGGTCGGCCCCGGCGAAGACCCGGCGCGGGTCAGCCACCTGCGCGTGGCCAGCAAGTATCCCAACCTCACCCGCCGCCATTTTGAACGCATGGGCATTCAGGCCGAGGTGGTGAAACTGAACGGCGCGATGGAACTTGCCCCCGGTCTGGGCCTTGCCAGCCGGATCGTCGATCTGGTCTCCACGGGCCGCACGCTGAAGGACAACGGACTGGTCGAAACCAGCACGATCCTGCAAATTTCCGCGCGCCTGATCGTCAACCGCGCGGCGCTGAAAACGGATGAACGCGTCGCCGCGCTGGTGGACCGCTTTCGCGCCCTGGTGGCAGCCTGATGTTGCGGCTGAAGACCAGTGAGGCCGGGTTCGAACAGGCATTTCGGCGCCTGGTGCAAGACCGCCGCGAAAGCGACGAGAACGTCTCGCGCGACGTCTCGCTGATCCTTGCCGACGTGCGCCAACGCGGCGATGCGGCGCTGGCTGAACTGACCGCGAAGTTCGACGGCCACACCCTCGCCTCCGACGACGACTGGCGCATCCCGCTCGACGCCTGCCGCGCCGCCTTCGACGAGCTGAAGCCGGACCTGCGCGCCGCGCTGGAACTCGCCGCCCAGCGCATCCGCGCCTATCACGAAGCGCAATTGCCGGCCGACCGCGATGAAACCGACGCTGTCGGGGTTCGCCTCGGCGCGCGCTGGCGGGCGGTCGATGCCGCCGGCCTCTACGTTCCGGGCGGGCGGGCGGCTTATCCCTCCTCGCTGCTGATGAACGCGATTCCCGCCAAGGTCGCCGGGGTGGAGCGTCTGGTCGTCGTCACCCCGACTCCCAAGGGCGTGGTCAATCCGCTGGTCCTCGCCGCCGCTTATCTTGCGGGCGTCGATGAAGTGTGGCGCATCGGCGGCGCACAGGCCGTTGGCGCGCTGGCCTATGGCACGCAGCGGATCAAGCCGGTCGACGTCATCACCGGCCCCGGCAACGCCTGGGTGGCCGAAGCCAAGCGCCAGCTTTACGGCGTGGTCGGCATCGACATGGTGGCCGGTCCCAGCGAAATCCTGGTGATCGCCGATGGCCAGAACGACCCGGACTGGACCGCCGCGGACCTGCTCAGCCAGGCCGAGCATGACCCGTCTGCCCAGTCGATCCTGATCACCGACGATCCGCTGTTCGCTGATACCGTAGCCGACCGCGTCGGCGTGGAACTGGCCATGCTGCCGACCGCGCGGGTCGCGACGGAAAGCTGGAACACCCACGGCGTCATCATCGAAGTCGCCAGTCTGGCCGAAGCGCCCGCGCTCGCCAACGCGCTGGCGGCGGAGCACGTCCAGCTGGCTGTGGCCGATCCGCAGCCGCTGATGGACGCGATCCGCCATGCCGGTTCGGTGTTCCTCGGCCGCATGACCCCCGAAGCGGTCGGCGATTATGTCGCCGGCCCCAACCACGTTCTTCCCACGGGCCGCCGCGCGCGGTTCTCATCCGGCCTCTCGGTGCTCGATTTCATGAAGCGGACCAGCTTCATTCAGCTGGACGAGGCCGCGCTGCGCGCGATCGGCCCCGCCGCGATCGAGTTGGCCGACGCCGAAGGCCTGCCCGCGCACGCCCGTTCGATCGAAGTGAGACTAGGCATATGAAACCCCACAACAGCGCCACCGCCAAGGCCCGCGCCGCATCGCGGCTGGCCGCCGTGCAGGCGCTTTACCAGCTGGATATGGAAGCGACCCCGCTGCCCAGCCTGCTCGACGAATTCCACCGCCACCGGTTGGGCGCGGAGATCGAGGGCGACCAGTATGCCGAAGCGGAAAGCGCGTTCTTCGACGATCTGGTCAAGGGCGCGGTCGCCCGCCGCGACGAGATCGACACGCTTCTTTCCAGCAAGCTGGCCGATGGCTGGAAGCTGGAGCGGCTCGACAAGACCATGCTCCAGATCCTGCGCGCGGGCGCTTACGAGTTGATGGCTCGCCCCGATGTGCCAACCGGCACCGCGATCAGCGAGTATGTCGACGTCGCCCACGCCTTCTTCGAGGCGCGTGAGGCGAAGTTCGTGAACGGCCTGCTCGACGCCGTGGCAAAGGCCGTGCGCTGAGCGCCGAAAGCGCCTTCATCGCTGCCTTGCGGGCCATTGCCACGCACCCCGCCGCGCGCGGCCTGAACGACGATGCCGCCGTGCTGGATGTCGGCGGCGAAACGCTGGTGCTGACCCACGACACAATGGTCGAGGGCGTGCACTTCCTCCCGGAGCAAGACCCGGCGGACGTCGCGTGGAAGCTGATCGCCACCAATATGTCGGATCTGGCCGCCAAGGGCGCGCAGCCACTGGCGGTGCTGCTCAGCTATCAGCTGGGCCGGGATGACGCGGCGTTTCTGGACGGACTTAAGGCCGCGCTCCGGCACTATGGCGATGCCGCCTTGCTGGGTGGTGATACAGTCCGCGCGCCGGGGCCGCAAAGCGTCGGCCTGACGGCGATTGGCCGTGCGACCCACCGCCCGGTGCCATCGCGCGACGGCGCGGCCGTAGGCGACGCGTTGTGGATTACCGGCCCGGTCGGCGCGGCGATGCTGGGATTTGAGGCGCTTCAGGCCGGAACCGGCGATTCCAGCGCCTATCGCCGTCCCTCGGCCCTGCTGACCGAGGGACAGCTGCTCGCGCCGCTGGTGAGCGCAATCATGGACGTATCGGACGGTGTGCTGCTTGACGCCAGCCGCATGGCCGATGCCTCTGGCGTGACCATCGTGATCGACCGCATGGCCGTGCCGATTGCCACGCCCGAAGATCGCCGGGACGAGGCACTGCGCTGGGGCGATGACTATCAGCTGCTGTTCACCCTTCCCGCCGGAGTCTTGCCTCCCTGCCCCGCGTTTCGCATCGGCACAGTGCTGCAACGACAAGGCGCGCCAATCCTGCTGGACGGCGCGCCTGTTTCGGGCCGGTTAGGCTATGAACACGGCTAATCCTTGAGCGCGCTGCAATCCACGCCGCGCGCTTCCAGCAGCGGCTTCATTTCGCGATAGGCGTAACGGGTCAGGTGGTTCGGCACTTCCGGATAGAGGTGGTGCACCACGTGATACTGCATCCCCATCGACAAGTAGTGGCCGATCCAGGTCTTGAACACGCGGGTGTTGTCATACCGCCCGGTGCCGGTGCGCGGATGGTGCGGCGCCCAGCTCAGCCAGAAGCGGATATAGGACAGGCCGATATGGCGCGGCAGCCACCACAGCAGCGCCACTTCCATCGCATAGCCAGACCAGGCCATCGCGAAGAAGAACGCCATCGAGCCAAGCTGCAGGATCATCGTGTCGCGCAGCGCCGCCTTGGCCGCAGGCGTGCCGATCCGTTCCAGGATGCGCTTGTAGTGGTGGATCGATCCGTCCACGCCCGGCTGACGGTTCAGCCAGGTCTTGTACCAAGCGGAATACTTGCCCGGCGCGGCATCCGTGTAATCCGGGTCTTTTTCCGGGTCGTTGGTGTAATAGTGGTGATGCAGGTGCATCATCCGGGCCATGCTGAACGGGAAGATCAGGATGATCGTCGCGACCTGTCCCACCGCCTCGTTCCAGAACCGCTCCTTGGTGCCGGGACGGCCGATGTTGGAATGCATCGCCTCATGGCTGGTGATATATCCGCCGGCGGCAAACACGGTGCTGGCGATGAACCCGACCCACAGCGGCAGCACATCCATCATCGCCAGCGGCCAGAACGCCAGCCACAGGGCAAAGCAACCCAGCGTGATGACTGTATAAGGCCACATCTTCTTCGGATCGGAAGTATACTTGCGCGCGATCGCGCGTTCCTGCTGCAGCAGCGTGCGGCGGGTATGGGCATCCAGTTCGTTGCCTGCACCCAGTGGGATAGCCGGGGCATCACCCGCACCGGGAGCGAGGCCAACCGCAGGCTGGAGCGTCGTCATCTCGTTCATAACCAGCGCCCCCGCAGCGTTGCATAGAGTCCCCACGGCGCGCCGATCAGCAGCCCGAACATGACCGGGCTGAGCCCCCAGGGGGCGGAGACCTGCCAGTATTCAAGCATCTGCGCGATGAGCGGAGCAATGAAGCCGATTCCGAACAGGAACGGCATCCAGTAGAAGAGCTGTTTGATCGCCGTGGTCATAAAGGTTAACTTCTCATAAACCTTTGTGGCTGGCAAGAATCCTTGATTCAGAAGCCGTTCCGAAACGGAACGCAGCCGTCGAAACGCAGCATTACGCGGCGTCAGCGCGGTATTTTCTAAACCATTGCAAAGCCCGAAACCGGCCTTAAGCTTCCCCCTGACCACGCGCCCCTTCGGGGGCATCCTGTGGCCACAACTAATAAGGGGGAGCGTTGCGTGAATCTTGTCACGATCGCGATAGTCTTGGGACTATTGGCCGTGGTCTACGGCTTTGTAACCAGCCGACAGGTGCTAGGGGCACCGGCCGGCAATGAGAAGATGCAGGAAATTGCCGGAGCGATCCAGGAAGGCGCCCAAGCCTACCTGCGCCGCCAGTACACCACGATCGGCATCGTCGGCGTGGTCGTGGCGGTAATCATCGCGGCAACCCTGGGCACCATTTCGGCAGTCGGCTTCGTTATCGGGGCGGTCCTTTCGGGTGTGGCCGGGTTCATCGGCATGAACATTTCGGTCCGGTCCAACGTCCGCACCGCCGCCGCCGCGCAAAGCGGGCTGCAGGCGGGTCTGACGCTGGCGTTCCGCGCGGGCGCGATCACCGGCATGCTGGTGGCGGGTCTGGCGCTGCTGGCGATTGCGGTGTTCTACTGGTACCTCACCGGCCCGGCTGGCTTCGCGGTGGGCGGCGATGACCGCACGGTGGTGGACGGGCTGGTTGCCCTCGCCTTCGGTGCATCGCTGATCTCGATCTTCGCGCGTCTCGGCGGCGGCATCTTCACCAAGGCCGCCGACGTCGGCGCCGACCTGGTCGGCAAGGTCGAGGCAGGCATCCC